>Ga0326727_10011209_pt1 | contig 20983 bp, 16 predicted proteins | sample MB2enrmetagenome_FD_207643 | JGI IMG/M metagenome (GOLD analysis project Ga0326727, IMG submission 207643) | Lab enriched peat soil microbial communities from McLean, Ithaca, NY, United States - MB29MY | ecosystem: Environmental > Terrestrial > Soil > Wetlands > Peat | place: USA: New York...
TCATGGTACTTTCTCCTTTTTGGGAATCGAACTTGGATATTGGTCATTGGATATTGGATACGGAATCGGACTCCAACCCTCCCTATCCAGCATCTAATATCCAATATCGAACATCATCTTCTCGGCTATTCGTGCTCCAAATACTTTTCTTTCTGAATATCAAGGCCCTTGCCCGTGGTTTTCTTAAGATAATCATCGATTGCCATGTTCACGGCCTCTTCAGCCAGAACACTGCAATGCATCTTAACCTTTGGAAGCCCCCCAAGGGCCTCCGCAACCGCTGCATTGGTCAGCTTAAGAGCCTCTTCTATCGTCTTACCCTTGATCAGCTCGGTCGCCATGCTGCTGGTCGCGATCGCCGCGCCGCATCCGAACGTCTTGAACTTGGCGTCGGTAATCACGCCGTCCTTGACCTTGATATACATCTTCATGATGTCCCCACAAACCGGGTTGCCGACGTTCCCGATGCCGTCGGCATCCGGAATCTCGCCCACGTTTCGCGGGTTCATGAAGTGTTCCATCACCTTTTCACTGTACTGTGCGTTCATTCTCTCCTCCTTTCAGGAGTGGGATGTTGGATGTTCGATCTTTGGGGCGTAAGACTTTGACTCCCTCTCCTGCTTCCCGGCGAGGGCGGGTCGGTTTGAGAACATTCCGGTCCCTATCCAATATCCAACATCTAATATCCAATATCTAATATTTTGCCTTGCCCAGGTACGCCGCGTTGATCACGCATTCCGACAGGTGCTCCCTGCCGCAGTGGCTGCATGTCTCAAGCGCCGATTTCTCGTCACCGATTGCCGCCGTAATAAACTTCTCCAGGTTCGCCACAAGAGCCGAGCGGTCGGCATCTTCCATCCTGTCCAATATTCTGGACATCCCCGCCACGCGCCTCTCGCGAAGTTGCATCACCAGGTCACGGCCCTTCTCAGTCACCCGAATCTCCGAAAGCCGTCGATCTTCCGCCTTCTCGCAACGGGTAACCATCCCTCTCTTCACAAGTCGCTCAACGAGCTGGCTTGCTGCCGAAAAGCTCATCGAAAGCCCCTCCGCAACATTCCTGACTGAACAGCACTCATGCTGAAATAGAAACTGCAAACCCTGAGCAAGTGACGGCGTGATCTCCGCCTCGATCTCCCGCAGCGGCTGCTCGGTCACCACTCTATGAGCGATCTCCGTAAACAGGTCCAGCAAGTGTTCAGCATAGACCGCCGATTCCTTCTTCATTTCTTTACGTTCCTGATTAACCGAAAACTTCACGTGCTTATTGTTTAAGCTACTTACACATTTTACATCCGGTAGAGGGAAATGTCAACTGTTTTTTCACGGAAGAGTTCGCAGGGTTTAGCAGACCTTTGGTGTTGGAAATAGACTGGTGTAAATCGTCTAAGCGCGACATGGGCGACGTTCGCGCACAATGAGAGGGAGGTGAAACACTGATGCAGGAAAAAGAAATGACCCTCAAGCAGCTTGAGGAACAGGTGAAGCAGGAACTGAACATCAAGCACATCGGCCCGGACATGACGACCGAAGAGGCCGGCAAACTCGGTGGTTACATGGTAAAACATCTAATTGAGCGCGGTGAGAAATCAATGCAGCAAGGCCGGTAATCACTTGGGGCCTAATCTCATCTCGCTGAAACCGGCCTCGTCCACTAGCAATATGGGCGAGGCCGTATTTTTTTGCGAATGGCTGTGAACACGATTCAGTCGATTAATGAATTTCCAGGATAAGAGAGTGTGAGCAACCCGGATCACGGCAGTTCCTTCCCTATCCCGCTAAACCCAGAATCTCTGAAATCTTGTCCAGACTTATAGCGCGTACACTTCCTGCGCGGCCAGGATGTTCACTCCGCCTGCCCGTAGTGCGACGATCGCCGCATCGATATCCTCGAATCTGAATATCACCACCGCGTCCTTGGAGGCTTTCTCGACGAAGGCGTACATATACTCGATGTTGATGCCGGATTCGCCCAGGATCGACAGCACTTTGGCCAGACCACCCGGGACGTCCGGAATCTCCACGGCGATGACATCGGTTTCGCTGACCGTGAACTGCTTGCCTTGGAGCACCTCGCGTGCCTTGTCGATATCATTCACGATCAGCCGCAGGATTCCGAAGCCGGAGGTATCCGCCAGGGACAGCGCCCTGATGTTCACGCCCTCGTTACCGATGGCTCCCATCACCTCGGCCAGCCTGCCGGATTGATTCTGCAAGAAAATAGAGAGTTGCTTGACTTTCATAATTGTATCTCCTCGAAAGGCTTGGATTCAGGATTCAGGGCCGGAACCGGAATCGAAACCCCGATGCCCGGCACGCCCGACACCTAACGCCCAACGCCCTCCTGCTCCTGATTCCGCAGGTCCATGACCCGCTTGGCCTTGCCTTCACTGCGGGCTATGGTGCGCGGTTCAACAAGTTTGAGCTTGACGGAGACGCCGAGCACACTCTTAAGCTTGTTCTTGATCGTCTCCTCCAATGCCTTCATCTGCTTCATTTCGTCGGAGAACATCTTCTCCGAGACCTCGACCCACACCTCCAGCGCATCCATCGCCCCATCTTTGTAGAGCACCAGCATGTAGTGCGGCTCGGTCCCCTCGATCTCGAGCAGAGCGGTCTCCACCTGTGATGGAAAGACATTGACGCCCCGGATGATGAGCATGTCGTCGGTCCGACCCCTAACCTTCTCCATCCTGGCATTCGTGCGTCCGCAGGCGCACGGCTCGGGATTGAGCCTTGAAATATCCCGTGTACGGTATCGCGTCACCGGAACTGCTTCCTTGGTAAGCGAAGTGATGACCAGTTCGCCGCGGCTTCCGTAATCGAGCGGCTGAAGTGTCTCCGGATCGATGACCTCGACCAGGAAGTGATCCTCACTGATGTGCATGCCATCCTTGACGGCTTCACACTCGCCCGAAACTCCAGGCCCGATGATTTCACTCAGCCCGTAGTTATCGGTCGCACTCAAGCCGAGCTTTTGCTCGATCTCACTACGCATCTCATGGGTCCACGGCTCGGCGCCGAACAAGCCCCATTTCATCCTGAGTTTGCCACCCAGACCGGCCTCCTGCGCCGCCTCCCCCAAATGCAAGCCATATGATGGCGTGCAGACCAGCGCCGTGGAACCGTAGTCCTCCATCAGCATCAACTGGCGCGGAGTGTTTCCGGAGCCGGACGGAATCACGCTCGCTCCGACCTTCTCCATACCATAGTGAAGCCCGAAACCGCCGGTGAACAACCCGTACCCGAAGGTTATCTGGACAATATCCTCATCGGTCACTCCCGCGGCGCTGATGAACCGCGCACAGCACTCCGCCCAGGTATCCAGGTCTTTCCTGGTGTACCCGACCACTGTCGGCTTGCCGGTCGTACCGGAGGATGAGTGGATGCGCACAACATCCTTCATCGGAACCGCAAACAGCCCGAACGGATAATTCGCGCGCATGTCATCTTTCTCGGTAAACGGCAGCTTCGTGATATCGGCAAGCGTCATTATGTCGGAGGGCTTGACGCCCGCTTTGTTCATCTTGTCGCGATAGAACGGCACGCTCTCATAGCTTCGTGTGACCGAGTCCTTCAACCGTTTGAGCTGAAGCTTTTCCAGTTCACCCCTGGGCATGCACTCATGCTTCTTGTCCCAGATCATTCAATTCCCCCTCAAAAAGCGATGTTGGATATTAGATATTGGATAGGGACGGGAACCGGACTCCCGCTCCTGCTCCTTGCCTTGTCCTAAGTAGGCGACCGTTCAATCCTGAGCAGCCCGGATGAATAGCCGGGCGTACCGAATCAACGCGCCGTATCGAAGGAGTGGGAGGGTTGGGGAGAGGGTCTCTCCGGTTCCCCATCCAACATCCAACGTCCAATATCGAATATCGAAAGATTACGCCGCCTTGGCCTTGGGCTGTGTCACGGTCTGGATGATCGTCAGCACCAACCCAAGTGTTGCCACGGCTCCCGCAACCACAAATGCCTGACTGTAACTACCGGACATGTTCTTGATGAACCCCGCTGCATAAGGACCTGCAATCGCTGCAACCGCGAAAGCAAAGAACAACAACGCGTAGTTGAGCGCCATGTTCTTGCTGCCGAAGGAATCAGCACACAGAGTCGGGAATATGCCCAGATATCCACCGTAGCAGGCGCCGAGTACCACTCCCGCAACCAGCAGGCTGTGTTTCTGTGCCGCGAATCCCGGCATAAGAAAAACGGTGACCGCCGTTATCAGGAACATGAGGCTCAGCGCCCAGTAGCGGCCAATCCAGTCGGAAACCGTCGCCCAGAACACTCGGCCAAGCGCATTCGCAAGGCCGATGGAGCTCACTACGGCCACGGCATATGCGCCAAGCGCCTTGGGATCCATCCCGGAATTCTTCAAGTCCATTGCGATCGGTTTTGCCTGGCTGATAATCATGAGCCCGGTGAAAGCCCCGCAAGCATAGGTAAAGAAGAGGAGCCAGAACTTGCCCGTGAAGAGCATCGTCGTCCACTCGACATCCGGAACCGCAGATGCTTTCTTTGCTGCTGCGGACTGCTTTGCAGGAGCGAAATCCTTGGGCGGGCTTACCATGAATATGGAAGCCAGGCACATGATCGCAAGGAATGCGACGCCGAGAATCTTGAATGTAGTAAGCAGGTGATGGGCGGATGCAGGAGAAAGGCCGAGGACAAGCGGCATAATGGAAGTTGGAACGATCTCTGGTTTCCCTACCAGCTTGTCTGCAATCGGCGCGATGAGCACTGTACCCAAACCGAGAGCGCCGACCGACAGCCCGGATGCCAATCCTCTGCGCTCAGGGAACCATCTGACCGATGTGGCCACGACAGCTCCGTAGGCCATTCCGCTGCCCAGACCCATCATGATGCCGAATGTTACATAGAAATACATCAGGGAACTCGTCCATCCAGCCAGGAGCATTCCTCCGCCAAACACGAGTGCGCCCAGGAAGACGACCAGCCGCGGGCTGACCTTGTCCGCGATTCTTCCAGTGAGCAGCATGCCCACGGGCAGCATCGCGAGGTTGATGGAAAAAGCCAGCGCCCATTTTGCCATGTCTGGAGCAGGCTTTCCCGCCTTCATGACCGTCTGGTGAAGAAAGAACATCATGGGCATCGCAAATACGCTCGATGCGTATGCCGCGCCCTGGCAGAGATTAGCACAAATCCCTGCAAAAAGAATGAACCATCGTTTTACATAATTATCCATACTACCTAACCTCCATTGGCCAATCAGGCCAAAGTATTTTCCGGCGCCGTTTACGGCGTCCGGTTCCAGGATCGCGTATGAAAACCCTCTTCCAGAGAAGAAGGATTGAAAAGGATGTATGCGGGAAGCAGGTAGCCGTTAGCACTTAGCAGTTAGCTTCCGGACTCTTCCCGTACTCTTGTCTTCCGGTCTTCTTGTCCCTCAGTCTCTCAGTCTCTCAGTCCCCCAGTCTCAAAGTCCTCAATCCCCAAGTCACTCCTTCGGTCTGCGGTCGAGCACTCTCTTTGCCTTTCCCTCGCTGCGCTCGATCGTCTTCGGTTCAACCAGCTTCACGGCCACCGATATGCCGATCGCGCTATGAATCTCATGGTGAATCTTGTTTTCCAGCGCCTCGAGACCCTTGATCTCGTCGGAGAAGATCTTCTCGCTCACTTCCACCCAGACTTCCATGCTGTCGAGCGTGCCCACCTTGTCCAGGACGATGAGGTAATGCGGCTCCGTACCCTCGATTTCCAGAAGAACGCTTTCGATCTGCGACGGGAAGACGTTGACTCCCCGGATGATCAGCATGTCGTCGGTGCGCCCGGTGATCCTGCCCATTCGGAAATGCGTGCGCCCGCAGGGACATGGTACATCGTTCAGTACCGAGAGGTCCCGTGTTCGGTATCGAATGATCGGAAAAGCCTCTTTGGTAAGAGATGTGAAAACCAGTTCACCCGGCGTTCCCGGGGCGACCGGCTGCTCCGTGACAGGATCGATGATCTCGGGCAGAAAATGGTCATCGAAGACGTGCAGGCCGTCCTGGACTTCACACTCGCTCGCTACCCCAGGCCCGATGATTTCGGTCAGGCCGTAGATATCGGTCGCGCGAATGTTCATCTTGGCCTCGATCTCCTTGCGGAGACCGTTCGTCCACGGTTCCGCGCCGAGGCATCCATATTTCAAGGGGAGATCGCGGATGTCTATGCCCATCTCAAGGGCCGTATCCGCGAGGTAAATTGCGTAGGAGGGGGTGCAGGTGAGCATAGTGCTGCCGAAATCCTGCATGATCATGATCTGGCGCTTTGTATTGCCGCCGGAGATCGGAATGACGGTTGCGCCGATTTTCTCCGCGCCATAATGCGCGCCCAGTCCGCCTGTGAACAGGCCGTATCCATAGGCATTCTGAATAATGTCGCGCTTCCCTGCCCCGCCGGAGGTGAGAGTTCGAGCCATCAGCTCAGCCCACATATCGATGTCGTTGCGGGTATATCCTGCCACTTTCGGCTTGCCGGTCGTGCCGGAGGAGCAGTGGATGCGGACGACATCTTCCATTGGAACCGCGATCATGCCAAACGGGTAGTTGTCGCTCAAATCTTCTCTGGTGGTGAATGGGAGGTTCTTCAGATCATCGACGGACTTGATATCCTCAGGCCCGATTCCAGCAGCGTCCAACTTTGCCCGATAAGCAGGCACGTTCTCGAAGCACCTGGCCACCGTGGCCTTCAGGCGCTTTGCCTGCAATTCACGACGCTGCTCAACCGGCATACACTCGGCATCCTGGTTCCAAATCATCGATCGATCTCCATTCCAAGGATTCAGGCTTCGGGATTCAGGAACGGAAAGCCTGAACACCAACCTGTTCCAAATATCTTACCACCTCATCCGTGTCTCTTTCAATCGCAGGAGCCTTCAATCGCTGTAAACGGTATGAAGTGAACTATTGGTGAAAATTTGCACAAAGATCAAAGATGAGCAAATGGTACAACTTTTTCACCGAATCGTCAATAGTTAAGTTTGTCTTTGCCGAAAATCGGCTTTGTGGGCAGCCGGTAGCCGGTATTGGTTTTGTCTATTTGCGTTGCGGGTAATGATTTGGAGCGTGCATTCAGAAGGATTCAGGAGAAAGCGCTCATGAATGACAGCGGAAAGACTAGAAAGCGTTTTCCGGTAATTGGGATAGTATTCCTGGTTGCCCTCTTGCTTAGAGTTCCGATGATTCATTTAGAGCCAAGCCTGAACAATGTCCACGGCGCGGACGCATACCAGTACAAATCCATTGCCCACAATCTCCTGAAAAGCGGCAGCTACTCGATAGATGGTTCAACCCCAACGACTTATCGCCCACCGATGTACTCTTTCTTTATCCTGGGGACGTACAAATCGCTGGGTGAAGGGGATATGTCCATCAAGATCTTTCAGGCTCTTATGGGAGCGATCTCAGTGGCTCTGGTCTATTGGACGGGCACGCTACTGATGAATCCACGGGCAGCGCTGCTCGGTTCGCTGCTAATGGCCGTTCATCCTGAACTGGTGGGCCTGACCGCCTTCGTATACTCGGAAAACGTCTTCATTCTGTTCATAACGGCTGGAGTGCCCATTACCATCATCGCGGCGCGCAGGCGCGACCCACGGCTTTTCCTGCTCTCCGGGATTATCTGGGGCCTGGCCACACTATCGAGAGGCGTACTGCTGCCGATACCGGTGTTCATGTTTCTCGCGTTTCTGCTCATGCGCAAGGGAATCAAGATCTCGCTGGTTTGGAGCGCGTCACTGGGTCTTGGCCTCTTTCTGGTTCTCTTTCCCTGGGGAGTCAGAAACTACCGCGTCACACACAGCATAATGCCCGTATCCGAGGGTCTGGGAGCGGTGCTTTTGCACGGGAATTATGTACCCTTCGATGGAATCTATCACTACCGGGAAACCGAAGACCTACTAAAACGAGTCGCCGGCAACTCGACCGGAGCAGAAATGGATAGAAAGTTCACCAGAGTGGCATTACGGAACATGGCCGCCCAGCCAATTCCCACAGCGCGCCTGGTTATACGAAAGGCATACCGGTTCTGGTTTGATATATATGAAAGTGTACCCAATGGCAAGAAACGGACGGTTAGTGCGGCGTTGATGCTGATGTTAACGAGTTGGCACTATCTGCTCCTGCTGGCGTTTGCCACTGGAGCCTATCTAACCAGAAGATCGAGCGAGCTTAATATAGTTTATATGGTCGTGCTCTTAATAACAATAGTGTATGCACTTACAACCACGACTCCGCGTTACAGAATGTCGGTCCTGCCGCACGTATGTATGATTGCCGGCTTTTCTCTGTACTACCTGCTGAGCAAACGTAGTTCAATGGAATAGGCTGAACCTGGCCGGCATGCCCATCCGTAACAATCCGGCGACTTATAGAGCGATGGCGCGTTGGAAAGACTTCTCTCCGACACGCCATCGCCTGTTTTTTCGTCAGTTCACCTTGACTTGAGCGGTGACCTGGCCGGAGCCGCCGGCGGGTACGGACGGGATCGTCCAGACCACGGAATTGCCGGTCACAACCCCTCCGGCGCTCGCGCTGCCGGATACATAGGTGGTGTTCGCCGGAATCGGCAGCGTCACTTTCACGTTGTTGGCGGTGTCATTTCCCTTGTTTACATAGCTCACTGTGTAGGTTATCACGCCGCCGGAAGGTACGGAGGTCTTGTCGGCGGATATGGTCACGGTGAGCGCGGGAGCGATAGGGGCCGCGGAGGGCGTGACGATCACCGCCGTATCCGTGGTCAGGCCGGATACCGACAGGGTGAGGGCTCCGGATGAGACCGTCACACTCTGACTGTTTGATATAACTCCGGTGACCGTGTTATACCAGTCCACCTTGTAAGTGCCGCTCGAGAAGCCGGGAATAGAAATCGTGGAGCTTTGAGCGCTTGGATTTGTTCCCCCTCGAACTACCTTCGACCATGTGTACTGGCTGTTATCTATCCACAGATAGGCGGAATTGCCCGATTCCTGTCCGATAACTCTGACAAGTGGGTTGGAACTGGCGGTGAGAATATCACCGAAAGCGGGATCGGTGGAGACGGCCGTGCCCTTTGTGTAGAATGGGAGCTTCTTCGCGAAGGTCGTCAAGCCGCTCCAAACGCCCCACAGATTATAGTTGTCCACATAGGCTAACCACCAGTAGCCGGGAGTCATGGTTGCGGAATTTGCCATGAATGATGCCCACATGGTGTTGTGAATGTGGATGCCTGTTGTGTCGTGAGGCGAAGAAGTGGTGGGGTTGATATATGTTGACCAGTCGAAGTTCAAGCTGGCCAATCCGAACTCGGTTCCTATCCATGGCCTGCTGACAGGGTTAGTTCCCGAGGACATAACCTGCTTGCTCTGGAGTCCACGATACAGGGACCACTCGAACTCATCATCCCCGAGGCGGTTGGCTTCAAATCCACCATCGAAAAGAATGGTGTGCCCAACGGTATTGTCAACCAACTCCACATCATCCAGCCACGTCGTCCCGGTGGTGGTGAAGTTAAGCACCACATACGCCGTGGTAGCCGTCGTGGTCAGGGTTGTTGACGGCTGGGAGTAGGTTGAAGTGCTGCACTTTATCTGACCACTGGCAACCTGCTTGCCGGTCTGGTCGAACTGAGTGATATTGCCATAGAGCGCCGTGCCTGGAGCCTTCCCCCAGAACCGGAATGTGTAGCTGCTTGCCGGCTTTACGTACACCGTTACGCTCTGGCTGCCGTTGGCAATTTTTAGCGAATTGTTGCCGGAATGAGCATCCGATGGATTTGTGTCCGTACTCACCCCGCTGTTAAGATTACCCCACAAAGGCAAGGCAAGGCTCTTGATCTCATCGTAGGTGTAGTAGTGCTCGTCATCCACCCCGATATTGGCTATCTGTTCCTTCCTGCCGGTAGCCGGGCTGTTCCAATACGAGTTGGTGACAATGTGATTGTAAGGATCGATTGACTTTATGTAGCTCGCTTGAGATGCAATCCATGCCCCGTCCTGATCATCCCAGTTGGGGTTCATCTCATTGGTCAGTTCAAAGGCGAACATAGAGCGATATGAAGCAAACCTTGCAACCAGGTATCTCAGCACTTCCTGCTCCTGGGCGTAAGAGTTGGAGGTTGGATCCCAGAAGTTGTCGTTGAAATAGTCTGCGTAAAACCCCAGACTCCCAGCGGTAGTATCCCACTCTTTGTAATCGAAGATGCATATCTGCTGGGTGACGCCGCTCGCCTGGTAATCCTGATAAAGCTTCTCGATCCGCCAGAGCGCAGGCAGCCTGAGCGTGTCGGGCGTGAGAAGTTCCAACGATGGATTCCAGAGATAGTTGGCGTTGACCTTTATGCTGTAGTCTGAGTTGCACTCATATAAACCGGCGTCATCCGTCCACACGTGCCCGGCGCTCCCGGAGAGAGTAACAACTTTGAAATCGAGGCAGTCGGCGGTCTTGCCGGACAGCGCGGTTGCAAAATTGAGCACCGATTGCGTCCAACCGGCATTTGATCCAACAGGGCTGCCGGTGAATGTCTTGAGCGTGCCGTCCGTATATCTCACCTGCACCTGCACGGCGGCAGTTCCGGAGAAATCGGAGCTTGTCTTGATCCATGCGTAAGCCTGATAGTATGCGCTATCCCTGATCGCCACCTTCTCAAGCGCAAGGAAGGCGTTTGCGCCGGTCACATCATCTCTCACGCACTGGCTTCCCGTATGCGCGGTGGTATTGTCATAAACCGCGCCGTTGGACAGCTTCCACTGTTGCGGATACCCGTCCTTGTAAATCTGGTTGTTATTGGAGTTGGTGATCCAGGTTCGTACGGTGTTGATGCCGCTTGTTGCTAGATCCTGTGCTCCGATTGCCTTGCCAGCAAATGCAATATAAGGATCGCCGGTATCGTACGTAAACCGAGTTCCGTCCGCGCTGGGCCTGACGAATCCCTTGCTCACGGCAGCAGTGCAGTTGAAGGTGTAGGTGGACGAAGTTGTCGTCCCGGAGGCATCCGTCACCGATATCTGCACGCTGTGAGTTCCAAGTTCCGAGGGCGCGTATCGAACGATCCAGTGAGGGGCGGAGGTGGGGACGTACTTGTCATACTGGCTCCAGCCGGCATTGTAATCAGCCAACTGGCCCAGGTACTGGAAATCGGTATCCCAATAACCATAGACCTTGACCGTCTTGCCGCTGGGAGTGGTCACTTGCGCCGACACATCCACGCCGGGGCCGGTGCTCCATACCGTTCCGTCGTTCGCCGTGTATGTAGCGGAAGAGGTGTCGGTCCGGTATGGGTTGACGTTGGACGGAAGCCCGGCCAGGTTGAAGTTCAACTGATACATCTCGTACATCGGGATGGAGGCGCTGTTTGGAACCACCGAATTGATGGTCGCCGCCCTTGCCCCCGATATGAGAAACGCGGTGCATATGACCACCGGCCAAAAATTGGAACAAATGCGCTTTAATCTCATGTTAATCTCCTGATTCTAGTTTACTTTTACGCTGTAAGTCACCGTGCCGCTCGAGCCTGCGGCGACGGTCGAAATCGCCCATGTGACGTTATTAGAGCTGTATGTCCCTCCCGACACGTAAGTTGTGTTGGATGGAACCGGTGCGGTAACGGTCACGTTCTTAGCATCCCCCGTTCCGGAATTCTTGTAAGAAACCGTGTAAGTTATGGTATCGCCTGATTTCGCTGAACTCTTATCGGCGGAGATCGTCAGCGACAGACTCGGCGATGAAGCCGAGGCCGACCCAGTGGCTTTCACGTAGATCACGATATCCTGCGAATACGACGGTATCCCGGAGATCGTATTCCCGCTCACTGTGAGGTTGGTGAAGGCGAAGGTTGTTGGGTTGTATGCCTGAGCGCTGTACGTGTTGCCGGAAACCAGGTTCATCTTCATGCTCCCGCTCCCGCTGCCGGTGATGTAGGTGATGTACTCAACTCCGGGATTCGCCAGGGTATACGCGCTGCCTCCCGGTGTGCTGGTGACAACCGAATTATTCGGCGACATCTGCCAGTACACGGCGCCTGTGGTATTCAGGAACGTCCTTATTCCCTGGATGGTGCTCTTGGAACCGGTGGGATCACCGCCGTCCTCGAAATGAATGTGACCACCGCCAACGAATGAAGCCCAGCCCATACCCCGGCAGGTCTGATCGCTCATGCTGATTTCCGGCGTTTCGTCATAACTGATTGCCTTGGCGTTGCCGTAATTGGAAATCATGTCACTATTCGTTGTACCCGGATCGGTCGTTCCCCAATGGAACTTCACCAGGTTGACCGACGATGTGCTCCAGGACTGGCTCGGGGTGCTGTTGAGCTGGTTAATTGAGATCATGTTGGAGCAGTTGGCTCTTATGTAATTGATCCACTGACTCTCCCAGTTCCATGGCCCGGTATACTCATTGCAGACTTCATAGATTACGTTCGGATACTTGCTCGTCACCGAGACAAGTTTGGCGACATAGCTCTGCTCAAAGGCCATGAGCGCGCTGTTGGTGAGATCGTAGAACCCTCCAGGATTGCCGTTGTTCCCGGCGCTGGCGGAAAGGTTCAAGCCGTTGACGTTATTCTGCGGATTGAACGGATTATTAACCCAGCATGTGGCTTTGCCCTTTATGCTGCACTCATCGAAAAGCATCACATCAACATATATGTTCTTGCTCTGAGCGTAGGCGCACGCCGCATCGAGTTGATTCCAGAAATTGCTGTCCCATTGGGTGAGATCAAACTTGGGCAGGCCGTCATTTGCCGTGCCGCTGCCGGTTCGCGCCCATGCGAAATAGTTGTCGGTCGATGACCATGCAGGGTTCGTCCAGAAGCGGATGTAGTTCACCTGATAACTTGCCGCGTCGTCGATCTCCGAAGTGTAGGTCGGTGATTTCATGCCTGGAAGCGGCTGGCCCGACCCCAGGAGAATAACCGGATTGCCGTTGACGGCAAAATAGTGTGGATTGGCCGAATAGACCGTCAGCGGACTAGTGATGGATGCCCGCGATCCTGTTGCAAACATACCTATCCACACTACAATCAGTAACGATATGACTAGTCTTTTGATAGACATGACTTTCCTCTCTTTGCTGTGCCCGGCGGTTCCGAATGAGCTATCCGAAGCCGTGGGATGAGGCTCGCCGGGTTTGTGCCGACGTCGAGAGCAATTCTAGTACAATAGCCGTCTTGAGTCAAGTACCTGTGAATAATCTAATTATTATATGTGGAGTCTTCCGAGTCCTTGTTGGAATGTGGCATTAGCGAACGCGTACGAGAATGACTTCTACACGAGTGAAGTCTCGCTCGCTAATGACCCGGCATTTGCGGTGGAGATAACTATCGAAAAGCGACTCCCCTGCATTGTCGCATGAGAGAAGAAACCACGTGCGGGGGCTTCTCGGCAAGACGGACAGAGCGCGTGAAATGCGGTCGTCACTCCAGCCGGTTACGGCAGAACGGCTGAGGCCGGTCGGTCCGATGGCAAACCATGGAGCCCGTCCTTTGTAATAGTAGCTGAAAACGTATTTGTAACCGTATCGGTAAACGGCGATCGAATCACCGGGGGCGAGATGTGCGTCCACATATCTTACCGCCGGTCCCCATTCCGGGCGATGTGGATGCGAGTAATACACAACGAGGCGCGCGATAGGCAGCGCCAGAATAAAAGCCAGTGCCAGCCACATCAATCTTCCACTCCGAATCTCGGAGATGGCCAGAGCAGTGAGCATGTATAGCGCCGGAGACGCGAAAATCATATACCTAACCATCCAGATGTTTGATAGCCAGTTGGAAATGAGCGCAGTGGCGATGAGCGGGGCAACAAGCCAAAGCGACACCAGCGTTGTCTGCCAGGCAAACCTCCTGTAGGCAATTCCTGCACCGACAACAGCCATCACGGCGATAAAGATGCCGTATATGTCTCCAGCAAACGCCGCCACATGGTGGTGCGTGGGAATTTGCCAGAGCGAAAAATTACCGGCGACCTGCGTAACATCGGCAAATCCGGGACGAGCCATCCCCCATGACCATGCATCGCCGAAGTTGTGAGAGAGCTTCAGCAGCGATGGAACTAACACCAAACCCCCGACACAGGCCAGTCCCTGAGAGGCAAACCACTTGATCGTCGTAGCAGGCGTCGCCCTTGCCCGGAAGACAAAATATAGGTTGAATACAAGCACCATTAGTATCGTGAGAGGATGAACCAGAAAAGCCGTCACGATCAGGAGCAGGGTCAGGATCAGTTCCCTTAACCTTCCGGTTTCGACAAACCGAATGAAAAAGAACGCCTGCGCCTGAACCACAAGCGCAACAAGACTGTACATTCGCACTTCCTGCGAGTGGTTGACGTGGAGTGTAGAAACGGACATGAAGAGCGCAGCCAATATCGCCACTTTGTGCCCGAACAACCGGCGAGCAAGAAGATACATGAGAGCCACTGCCGCGATTCCGAATATGACCGCCGGCATACGGAGCCAAACCTCGCTGTGACCGAAGTGCATCCACCATCGCAAAATGAGGAAGTAAATCGGCCTTTCGGGAGAAAACGCGAACTTTTCGGCGGTGTCCCTGAGGCTGTACCCCTCATCCACCCAAAGGCTTTCTGCCCGCAACCGATAGAACCGAAGCGCGGTCGCAAGAAGCATTACGCTCAGGAATTCAAGTCGGCGTCTTGTGGCTTCCCGGCCCGCCGCTTCCCGCTGAGGGTCGCTGATTCGAGCGGATTCGATAGATTGCAGCTCGTTAACTTCCTTGTTCATGACGAAGCTCCCTCCGCCATTCGCGCAAGGGCAAATATCTCTTTGTAAACAGTTCTATCCAACAGATAAACCACACTCCCGTAAATCAGGCAGAAGGAAACCATCGTGAAAAGAATCCCGCTCCACGATGTGTCTTGAAATACAAGCATGACCGGAATCACCCCGGCAACGGTTGCGGCGGCAGGCTTCCACATAACGCTCAGCCATGATCGAGCTTCCATGCCCAGAAGCCTGTGCACGTTCGCCAGCGCATAAATTGTACCCGTGAATACCGCAGCCGTGAACAAAACTCCAACTCCAACGGCGCCGAAATGCCTTGCGGCGGTATAGATTAACAATCCGCTGATAAGCAGTTGTATGAAGTTGGTATTTCTTATCAAACCGGTGCGGTTGGTCGCCATGAAAACCGCGTCGGCGGTCGCCCCGATCGACCTCGCCAAACCGTAGAACACCAGTACGTGGAATATCGGCACGGCGCCCACCCATTTCGGATACATAATTCGAATCACCGGTTCGCTAATCAGCGCCAGCCCTGCCATGAGCGGAAAGACTATGACGGAGAGATGCTTCAACATTCGTATATAGATTTCGCGAACTTCCTCCGGACTTTCGACCTTCGCATAAGTCGGAAACATCACCCGGTTCACTACCGCAGCCAGGTTATTCGCCGGCAGATTGCATATCGAGAAAGCCATGGAATAGTAGCCCAGAGCGGTCATTCCCAACCATTTCCCAACTCCGGCTTTACCCATTTGCTGAAATAGAAATGCCGCGAATATCCCTGCCAGAAGATGCACGCCATAATTCGCTATGCCCCGGGCATCCTCCCAGCTAAACAGCAGCTTTGGCCGCCAGGAGCAAATTCTCCAGGTTATCGCGACATCGACCGTCGTCATTACGATCGCCCCGAATACCAGACTCCATATCCGCATCCCGGCAGCTGCCAGTGAGATAGCTACTACTGCCGAAGCAAGTGCGCCGGGAACCTCCGACATAGCTTTCTTCTTGAATTCCAGGTGCTTATCCATGATGGCGGCGGGAACGGCGGTCGCGCCTGTAATGATGAGGAGCGGGGCCATGGCTCGGATCGGGCCAATGACGGCAGGAGCGGCAAAGATGCCGGCTATCCACGGTGCGGTTACAAACAACACCGAAAAAAGAGACAATCCAACGCCCACCGTCATGAAGAACGCGGTGCTTGAAATTCGCTCGGTATCCCCCTGGCGATAAACCAGCGCCTGGGCAAAACCGACGGTCGATACAATATCGAGGGCATTAACTATTATGGAGGCCAGGGCGAAGACGCCGAAGTCCCTTGGATCGAGAAGCTGTGCGACCACAAGTGTGGTGAGAACCTGGCATGCCTGAGACGAGACCGACGTAAAAAAAGCCCACCCCAAACCCTTGACTGCCGAGCGCCGAAGCTGTTTATTCACCGGCATCCACCTCTCCACCCGGCAGTCGGGAAATCATCGATCATTGTCAATAATACCCGCATGGCGATGCACGTAAACAGAGGAGTGGTATGCCGTTTCACGCCTTGATTGAATGACTGACTGGCGAGTACTGGCGCTATCTCTTGAAGGCGATCTCTTGGTCGCACTTGACAGCTCTTCTTGTCAGGTGATATACTTCCGAACCACGGTTGAGACTGTTTAACGGACCTCTCAGCCGCGGCAAGTAATATTGAATATGTTCAGATCGCCTAATTCCCGAAAGGGAAGCGGGGGAACCAAGCAATTGGGGCGTATCGCGTATATCGCGTAGGGCAACTCTTCGGCCCGAGCCCGTCAGCTAACCTCGCAGGCGTGGGAGAGAGCATCGGCATCTCATGGCGATGGGATCCCAAACCATCGACCATTACCGCATGACAACTCATGTTTGAGGACTTGTGCGGCCCCTGGGAAAATTCGTTTCCCAAGTCTCCCCGGTCTATGCTCTACACCTTGCCATCGGCGCGCGTGCGCCTGCGTCGGCGAACCATGAACAAACAGGGAAGGATGTATTAAGTTTGTTTTCCTCTAAGAAAGTTTTAATTACGTTGTTAAGCGGCGTCTGCTGCCTGTATGCGCTTTGTTCATCAACGATGGCCGATCCCGCTGTGAGCACCACGGCAATTGCCTCCACGCCCGCGGCAGCGGCCGTATCCATTGTGAAGGATTCACCAGCGGTAGTCGCCACGACAGTCCTCGCCATTGCAACTCAAGCCACAACCAATACGCGATCCTCATCCGGAGGGAGCGCGCCTGTGATTGTGCCGGTGGATGCGCCGAGGGTTGCTGCCGAAAAACCGGTTCCAGCCGCCGCCGAACCATCTATCGCTGTAATCGCCTCGACGACAGCTCATGTCGCCAAACCGGCCGATCCCGCGATCGAGAAACCTCAGGCTAAACCAGCCATTCAAGCACCCGTTATCGATCAAACTCTGCCGGAAAAGCCGCAGGTCGCTGTGCTGGTTCCAGCCGAAGTCGTTGCTCCCGAGCCTGCGCCCAAGGTCATCGTGAAACCGAAAGCCCTGGCCGAAAAGCACGTTGCTCAGACCCATCGGAGCGCCGCTGCGGTGAAGAAACCAGTCACCCAGCCGAAGCCTGCCGAGAAGAAACCAGGCTTCGTGGCCAAAGTTGTTACCGCAACCAAAAGCCTGATCAACCGGGCGGTTTCATGGCTCGGCACGCGATACGTGTGGGGCGGTACATCAAAGAAGGGAATCGACTGCTCCGGTCTGACCTCTAATCTTTACTCCAAGGAGGGTGTGAAGCTCCCGCACTCGGCGAAGATGCAGGCCAGTCTTGGGGAACAGGTTTCCGGCGACAAACTTCTGCCCGGCGACCTGGTGTTCTTCAACACCAAGCGAGGTCCCTTCACCCACGTGGGAGTCTATATCGGAAACGGGCAGTTCCTTCACGCCTCCAACCCCAAACGCGGCGTCCGCGTAGATAAGCTAAGCTCTCCGTATTACAGCAAGAGGCTGGCCGGGGCGCGAAGATATAAGGAAGCAGTTAGCAGTTAGCGGAAAAGCCGGTGGCGCGTAGCTGGTAGCGGGAGGTTGGTTCCACTTTGTCGCTATGAAAGCTACCGGCTTCTATCCGCTACACCCCATTTCAGACGTGGTATAATGATGGTGGAGTAAGTCAGATGGTCGCTGCGGCCCGTTTAGGGCCGGAGAGGAAAGTCCGGGCTCCGCAGGGCAGGATGCTCGCTAACGGCGAGGAGAGGCGACTCTACGGAAAGTGCCACAGAAAAGAAAACGCGAATCCCCGCTTCGGCGAGGACGCAAAGCTGAAACGGTGGTGTAAGAGACCACCAGCTCTTGCAGTGATGCAGAGGCTTGGCAAACCCCATCCGGAGCAAGGCTAATAGGAGGGGGATGAGGCTGCCCGCCGACCCCTCGGGTAAAGCCGCCTGAAATCCGGGGCAACCCGGATTCTAGATAGATGACCATCCGCGACAGAACCCGGCTTATCGACTTACTCCAATGCAAGACAGGATTCAGGACTTAGGGCCGGAATTCCGACCCTGCGATTTTCCACCCGTAGCCGCGGGCCGAAGGCTCACGGCTGGTTCCGTTGAAAAGATTCGCGCGGTAAAACTGAAAAAGCCCCCATCAAGGAGGCTTTTTTCTTGCCGGCCAATCTTGGCCAACCACGCTAATCTCTAATGTTCTGCCACTTATTTCTTTGTCGCCAGAAACTCCAGTTCAAACTTCGCAAGCTCACCCCATCTGCCTTTCGGGTCGATCTCCAGAGCGCGTTTGCAATCCCTGGCGGATTTGTCATACTCGCCAATGTTCGTGTAGGCTAGCGCGCGGAGAGCGTACGCCGGGGCATAGTTGGGATTTACGTTAATCGCGGCGGTGAAATCCTCGATAGCCGACTTTGCATTGCCCTTCATGAGATAGATCTGTCCGCGTCTGTACAAGGCCTCCGCGTTCTTTGAGTCCAGTTTGATGGCAGTCCCATAGTCAATAATAGATCGGTTGAAATCCGTCAAATGCTCATATGCAACCCCGCGAAGGGTGTACGCCTGCGAACTCCCGGGATTCAGGCTGATGGCGTTGTTGAGATCGGCCAAGGCGTTGATGAACTCGCCGTTGTCTATATAGGCAACCGCACGGCCGATGAGGGCTTGCTCAGAATCGGGATGCGACTTGATCTCCTGGGTGAGGCTTGCTATCTTTGCCTCCGTGCTCGAAGCCAGGACAGGATGGACCGACGCAAGAACCATCCCCACCATGACAGCACTAAGTATATAAACCGACGATTTTCTCATAGCATTCCTCCCGTTACTGGTATCAGCGAACGTAAAACTAATAAGATGGTATCACGCACGGCTCGACATGTCAAACGGTCTAAAGCAGACATTCCAAAGCATAGACAAAATGGTGGTGAACGGCTATAATGTTCGGGTATCCAACAATGCCGCAACGTTGTGTAGCAGACTCAGCATAAGGTTGCCAGGTATGGGATGTATCTAATCTGTCGAATGTCCTTTTGAAGGAGAAGCACACACCATGAGAAACCGATTTGACTGTATGCGCTGGGTTTGCGTTCTCGCCCTGTTGGCGATTGCGGCCCCCGTTATGGCAAACACCCTGATTTTCGATTCCCTCCGACTGCCCATAGGCGAGAAGAAAGTGCTAACCTTTAACTCGTCCGATGTTCCAGCGGGGCAGGACGCGGTTATCAGGCTGCTTGCTAGAGTGGATACTCCCAGCGCGGGCGGCTGCGCGCCTAGAATGGTTGTAACCTTTAACGGCATGCCGATGCTCGTCTCTCGACTGGTAAACAAAGAGCCTATCATGGTCACGAATAACGGAACCAGGATGAGCATGGCATCGGCGTACCAGCTTGTTGTGTGGTTCTCGCCGGATTTTGCTTCAGCGGATAACCAGCCTGCAATCGGATTGAAGGGGGCGCACGCGACGGAGTACGTCCTTAAAGTCACGGATCTTGTGAGACCGGGAAAGAACACGCTGGAGATTGAAAACGTGTTTCGTGAGGGCCAGAGCGGTGACCTCTGTGCAGGCTCCGGTGAGCTAAACTTCATCCCGGCTATCAAACCCAAAATGAGGACGGGACCGCCGACGGGTGATATCCCCGTGTGCGCGCCTTCAGCCGTTAACGGCGTAAGTTATGATACGGAGAAGCTGGACAACGGTGATCTGGCCATCACTTTTGACAATAACCGTTACGTGGTCGAGTCCGAATACTCCACACCGACGCCGGCCTGGGTTAAGGGGTCGAACAACTATTTCACGGTCAACCGAGAGATCGAAAGACACGGCGAATTTGCAGTGGTAAAGGACACTTTCCGAAATCTCACCGACGAAAACCTTCCTTTGATGCATCGCCTGACACTCAAGGTTCCGGGCATGACGAAGGTCTGGATCGCCGGACTTCCACGAGACGTCGCCGGGGGATACAGCGAAAGCTCTGAGAATCCAACGGCATTTGGAGTGACGGACAGGGCGGGGATTGGACTGTGCGCGCTTGACGATGTCTTCCGGGCGCATATGAGTAACTTCGTGGCCCATGGAAGTCTTGGACTCGCCGATAACACGCTCGTCCTCAAACCGGGAACAAGCTACACCGCAGAATGGGCGATTGTCCCGCAGACGCAGCCCGACTACTGGGCGTTCATTAACACGCTCAGGCGCTTCATGGATGTCAACTTCGCGATAGACGGCCCTGAGTCGGGTTTGACATACAGACCCTCCAGCTCCGGTTCCATGGATGACGCGCAACTGGCGGCTTTCGTAAAGAACAAGAGCCTCAAATGGGTGGTCAACAGCAGACCTTATCCCGGCTACAAAACGCTGGACATGGAGCAGAGCCCGGTCTGGCGTACAATAGACCATTCTTACGAAAAGGAAGAGATGGCGCGGTTACGAAGAGCGGCTCCGGGTATCAAGTGCATCTCATACTACGAGTGTTTCCTCGACCCTCTGCTATCAGATGCCGCGAACTACAAAGAGGATGCCCAACTGTACGCGGATGGCAGTCATGCCATCTACCAGGGAGTCGATTACTGTCCCCTGTTCATCCCCACATTAACCAACAAATGGGGCAAGGATATAGGAAAGAACCCTGATTTCGTGATGGATGTGATTGGATACGACGGGATATTCTGGGATGACTTTGATACCCATGGGGATCGCTACACTTACGGGAAGGACTGGGACGGTTTCACTGCGGACATCGATCCGAAGACTATGAAGATTACCCGTTTGAAATCGACCATCCCTCTCATAAGCCGGGACTTCTTCT
>Ga0326727_10011211_pt1 | contig 20981 bp, 11 predicted proteins | sample MB2enrmetagenome_FD_207643 | JGI IMG/M metagenome (GOLD analysis project Ga0326727, IMG submission 207643) | Lab enriched peat soil microbial communities from McLean, Ithaca, NY, United States - MB29MY | ecosystem: Environmental > Terrestrial > Soil > Wetlands > Peat | place: USA: New York...
CCGCAACAACCAGCTCCACAAACGACTGACCCGCGGCCGCGCCTGCGCCGGCGTAGCGACTCTGAGCGCCCTGTCTTGGGGCCCCCATGGATAGGTTTTGGTCCGTGAGAGCAGAGCCAGCGCAGTCCGAAACGCTACCATAGTTGCTGATGCCGCTTCTCGATCCCATTCCGTCTCCGGTAGAACACGCAGATTTTGCCGCTCTCGAGTGGACACCGCTGCTTGTGTTGGTGGCCGCGTACGCCGCGTCGCCGGTGGGCCGCGAGGCGATTCTTGCGTTGCAGCCTTCGAGCGATGAGGAGTGGATCGGCCGCCAGCATCGATTGGTGAGCGAGGTGCGGCTGCTCGTCGAAGAGCAGGTTTCGATTGCGCTCGGCGGCCTGCTCGATCCCACGCAACTGGCCGCAAAGGCGCAGATCGATGGCGCGGCGCTGGAAGCGGCGGAACTGCAGAGTGTGGCGCGGCTCGCCAACGACGTGGCCTCGTGGCAGGCGCTTTTGCGCGAGCCGCCCGTGCGGTTGGTGGGCAAACTGCCAGGTCTGTCGGAGCTGTCGGCGGAGCTCACGACCAGTTTGCGGCCGCTCGCCGAGTCGATTGAGCGCAAGATTCAACCCGATGGATCGCTGGCGGACGACGCCTCACCGGAACTGAACCGCATTCGCCGCGAGCAGGAGCGCCAGCAGCGATTGATTGAGGAGAGCCTGCGCGCGGCGCTGCGCAAGCTGACGGGCGAAGGCGCTACGCAGGACGATCTGATTACGATTCGCGGCGAACGCTTCGTAATTCCGGTGCGCGCGGAACTGAAGCGGCGCGTGACCGGCGTGATTCACGGGGCGAGTTCTTCGGGGCAGACGGTGTACGTGGAACCGCTCGAGACCATCGAGAAAAACAACGAGCTGGTGCGGCTGATCGAGGAGGAGCAGGAGGAGATTCATCGCATCTTTGTCGCGCTCACGCGGCTGGTCGCGGGCTACGCGCACAGTTTGGTCGAGGGCGCGCGGGTGCTTGCGCTCGTGGACAGCCTGCTGGCGCGGGCGCGCTTCGCACGCCAGTTCGACTGCGTTTCTCCTGGTTTTGGACGAGAGTTATTGCAAATTGAAGGTGGCCGCCACCCGCTTTTGGAGAAGCGGCTGCGCTCGACGGGCGGTCAGGTGGTTCCACTGGACCTGGAGCTGACGGCCGACGAGCGGCAATTGATCATCAGCGGGCCCAACACCGGCGGCAAAACGGTGGCGCTCAAGACCACGGCGCTGCTGGCGATGATGGCGCAGGCGGGGATTCCCGTGCCGGCTGCTGCGGCGAGCTTTCCGGTCTTCACGGCGTTCCTGGCCGACATCGGCGATGCGCAGTCGATCGAGGCCGCGCTCTCGACCTTCTCCGCGCACATCACGAACCTCGACCGGCTCTCGCGATTGGCGGATGCGCATTCGCTGGTGCTGCTCGACGAATTGGGTTCGGCCACCGATCCCGAAGAGGGTGCGGCGCTTGCCGTGGCCGTGGCCGCGCATTTTCTTGGGGCCGCTGCGTGGACGCTGATCTCGACGCACCACACTTCGCTCAAGGTGTATGCGGCGAATACTCCTGGCGTGCGCAACGCGGCGGCCGGAGTGGACGAAAAGACGCTGGCTCCGAATTATCAGTTTCATTTGGGCGTGCCGGGCGCTTCGGCGGGCATCCAGACGGCGGAGCGGCTGGGGCTGAATGCGGCGATCATTGCGGCGGCGCGCCAGCGGATGGGCTCGCAGCAGGCCGACATTGCGCGCTTTCTCGACAAGCTGCACAGCGAACTCGCCGAACTGGAAGTGGAACGCAAAGCGGCGCGGGAGCAGCAGTACGCGCTCAACCAGGAGCGCAAAAAGCTGGAGCGCGAGGGCGACGCGGAGATGCGCAACCGCGTGCGCGAGCTCGAAGCAAAATTGGCTTCGCTGATGAAAGAGTTCGAGTTCCAGATGCGCGAGAATGTACGCGCGGTCGAGGAGCGCGCGGCGCAGCAAAAGCTCTCGAAGGAAGCCGAGCGGCGCATCCAGCGGCTACGGCGCGAGTTTCAGGAGAGCTTCAATCAAACCGTCGTCGCGCATCGCACCGGCGCGGACCAGGGCGACCAGAATGCGCAGCCGCATGTGCTGCGGCACATCGCGCCCGGCGATCGCGTGCTGATCAAATCGATGAATAAGATCGGCGTGGTGCAGCGCGAGGTGGAGAAGGACGTGTTTGAGATTGCGCTGGGACCGATCAAGATGCGAGCGAAGCGCGATGAGTGCTCCGCACCTCCAGGTCTTGGAGGAGATTCCGGGCAAGGGAAGGCTGACCCACTTGGCGCGGCGAGGAGACAAGTAGGCGTACATGTTACTGTGACCAGCGCGAACACCGACGACATGCGCATGGAGATCAATCTGATTGGGCGCACCGTGGACGAGGCGACCGGCGAGCTGGAAAAGTATCTCGACCGCGCATTTCTAGCCGGGCTGCCCAAGGTGCGCGTGATTCACGGCCACGGCGCGGGGATTCTGCGCCGTGGTGTGCGCGAGTTCCTGAAGAACCATCCGCATGTGGCGGGGATCGAGGAGGCCCCGCAAAACGAGGGCGGGCAGGGGGCGACGCTGGTGGAGCTGCGGCAGTAGGTTGAAGTCCGTTGAGGACAGCACTTCCCACCCTTGCCTCTTTGAAACTGCGGCAAGGATGGGCACCGGTCGGTGATGCCATAGGGTCATGACAGATAAGGGACAGACCGCTCCGGATTTCGCTTCGCGGGAGGGTGTGACTCCGGCTGAGCGACACCTTGCGAAACTCTGCAAGCGTTCGTTCCTGTCTCTTTGGAGCTATTCCTGCGTTTTCCGTGACCAAGGCCGGACAAATGGCAAAGGCGATGGCAAAGAACTTTGCGACTTGCTGGTGGTTTTTGAGAACCACATTCTCATATTCAGTGATAAGGACTGCGTATTCGGGGACGGGCCAGATATTGCACTTGAATGGTCTCGATGGTACCGAAAGGCAGTCAAGAAATCTGCGGACCAGGTCTTCGGCGCAGAGCGATGGATAAGAAACTTCCCCGGTAGCCTATTTCTGGACAAGGCATGCAGTGTTCCGTTCCCGATTGACCTTCCTCCAGCAGAGGAAGTTACCTTTCACCGCATCGTCGTTGCCCACGATGGCGCCCGAAAGTGCCATGAAGCTCTCAGCGGTAGTGGGAGCCTCATGCTCGACAATTCGTTAGAGGCCGATCAACACCTGTCGACGCCGTTCACCATCGGAATAATCTTTCCGGACAGGGGGTTTGTCCATGTGCTCGATGATACGACGCTTAACGTCGCAATGCGTCAGCTCGATACGATCACCGACTTTGTCGAATACCTATCAAAAAAGGAAGCCCTGATGATGGGTGACGTTCGTATCGCTGCGGCAGGTGAGGAAGAGCTATTAGCTCGCTATCTAGGCCACTTGGATGCGAAGGGTAAGCATGATTTCATGATTCCGAACAAATCCGATGCCGCCTATTTCGATCAAGGCTCATGGTTACATTTCCTTCAGAGTCCTGAACATAGGGCACAGGTCACTGCCAATGAAATCAGCTATGCGTGGGATGCGCTAATCGACAAATTCCTGTTCCACGCTATTACGGGGACTCAATACATCCCCGGTGGGCCACTCCGAGAACAAGAAAGAGCCTTTCGTATCATGGCTCGCGAGAACCGAACGAGACGGAGAATGCTCGCCGAATCCGTTCATGAAGTGATCGGTCGAAGCATCCATTCCAAAAGCTTTCTGGATGCGCGGGTAGTTTTTCCATCTAATGCAGGCGATCCCTACTATGCATTTGTGTGTGTGAGACGCGGCGACACGATGACAGATGAGGAATATCGGCAGGCCCGCCAGAAGGTCCTACAGAGCTATTGCTATACGGTCAAGCTCAAGTGGCCAAGTGCACAAGACATTGTTGGAATTGCGACGGAGTCCGGGCTCGTTGAGAACCGGTCAGAGGACATGCTCTACTTGGACGGCTCGACTTGGACTGCGCAAGATCAAGCCATCGCAGAGCAAATGCACGAGGAGTTCCCCCTGCTCAAAAAAACAAGGATGACTAGGGGTATCGCGCACGAATATCCCGTCGATTATAAAGGCGAGAAACGAGAGACTATTCAGTCCAGAAATTCTCCTTGCAAGTGCGGTTCTGGAAAACGATTCCGAAACTGTCACGGACGCGATATATACCCGAAAAAGAGGAAGAAATGACCTGTTTATTGTTTGGTTCCTGTAGAAATTTTTCGCGCAGCGGAGAAGTGAACTGCGCATGCCGTGCGATAACTTCATGCGACTGCCAGCACACAAGCAACCGCAGATCCTTCGACTACCTGCCACTTCGCTGCGCTCAGTGTCCGGTCGCTCAGGATGACAGATCGTCAATTGGTCATGCTTCCAAACACAAACAGGTTCCGCGGTTGGGGGCCTGTTTTGCTGGATTGCGGATGAGCCCTCGGGGCGCGAAGCGCGGCTGCCCCACCGCAGGTGGTTACGCCATCGCTTCGCGGCTCATGGGTTCGAACTTCAGTTGGTTCGACTTGCGATCGACATCGATCTTGACGTGGGCGCCGTGCACGACTTCGCCGTCGAGGATCTTGATCGCCAGCGGGTCCTGGACCATGCGCTGCAACGCGCGTTTGAGCGGGCGCGCACCGTAGGCCGTGCCGGAGCCCGCGGCGAGGATCAACTGCCGCGCCGGTTCGGTGAGCTCGATCGAGATGGCGCGGTCTTCGAGCAGCTTGCGCACCTCGCTCAGGCGCAGATCGAGAATCTGGCTCAACTGCGCGTTGCCCAGCGGCTTGTAGATCACGATGTCGTCCACGCGGTTCAGGAACTCCGGCCGGAAGTGTTCGCGCAAAGTGCGCATCACGCTCTCGCGGGCCATTTCGAAGTCATGTTCGGTCTTGAGTGACTCGCCGGCAAGCAAGGCCGCGCCCAGGTTCGAGGTCATGATGAGCACCGTGTTCTTAAAATCAACCGTCCGGCCCTTGGCGTCGGTCAGCCGGCCGTCGTCCATCACCTGCAGCAGCACGTTGAAGACATCGGGGTGCGCCTTTTCGATTTCGTCGAAGAGGACTACTGCGTAGGGCCGGCGATGGATGGCCTCGGTGAGCTGGCCGCCCTCGTCGTAACCCACGTATCCCGGAGGCGCGCCGATCAAGCGAGCCACGGCGTGTTTTTCCATGTACTCGCTCATGTCGATGCGCACCATGGCCTGCTCGTCGTCGAAGAGGAACTCGGCGAGGGCACGGGCGGTCTCGGTCTTTCCCACTCCAGTCGGTCCAAGAAAAATGAACGAACCGATGGGGCGCTTGGGATCGCTGAGGCCGGCGCGGGAGCGGCGAATGGCGTTGGCGACGACGCTGAGGGCGGCATCCTGTCCGATGACGCGTTCGCGCAGGCGTTCTTCCATGTGGACAAGCTTCTTGACCTCGCCCTCCAACATGCGCGAGACGGGAATGCCCGTCCATTTTGAAACGATCTTGGCGATGTCCTCCTCATCGACCTCCTCTTTCAACATGCGCGGGGCTCCGCCCTTTCCGTCTTGGACGGCATCCAGGCGCTTCAATTCGGCTTCGAGCTTGGGCAGTTCGCCGTATTGGATCTGCGCGGCGCGGTCGAGCTGGCCCTTGCGGGTCTGCTCCTCCATCTCAAACCGCAACGCTTCAATCTTCTTCTTCAACTCGCCGATGCGGTTGATGGCATCACGCTCCTTGGTCCAGCGCGCACGAAGTGCGGAGATCTGCTCGCGCAAATTGCCGATCTCGTGCTCGACGGCCTGGAGCCGTTCCTTGCTGTTCGCATCCGTTTCGCGCTTGAGCGCGGCGCGCTCGATTTCAAGCGAAGTGGCCTCGCGCTCCAGTTGATCGATCTCGGTGGGTACGGAGCCGATCTGGATGGCGAGCGACGCGGCTGCTTCGTCGACAAGATCGATGGCCTTGTCGGGCAGGAAGCGGTCGGAGATATAGCGGTGCGAGAGCGTGGCAGCGGCCACAATCGCCGCATCCTTGATGCGCACTTTGTGATGCTGCTCGTAGCGGTCCTTGAGGCCGCGCAGGATGGCGATGGTGTCCTCGACGTTGGGTTCGCCGACGTAGACGATCTGGAAACGGCGCTCGAGGGCTGCGTCCTTCTCGATGTATTTGCGGTACTCGTTGAGCGTGGTGGCGCCGATGGCGCGCAGTTCGCCGCGCGCCAAAGCCGGCTTGAGCATGTTGCTCGCGTCGATTGCGCCTTCGGCCGCGCCCGCGCCGACCAGCGTGTGTAACTCGTCGATGAACAGGACAACTTGGCCGTTCGATTCCTCGATCTCCTTGAGCATGGCCTTGAGACGGTCCTCGAACTCGCCGCGATACTTGGCCCCGGCGAGCATGGAGCCGAGATCGAGCGCGATGACGCGCTTGTCGCGCAGGCTTTCGGGCACGTCGCCGGAGACGATGCGGCGGGCGAGACCCTCGACGATGGCGGTTTTGCCCACGCCGGGTTCGCCGATGAGCACGGGATTGTTTTTGGTGCGGCGGCTCAATACTTGAATCACGCGGCGAATCTCCTCGTCGCGGCCGATGACGGGATCGAGCTTGCCGCGGCGGGCGAGATCGGTGAGGTCTTTGGCGTATTTTTCGAGAGCCTGGAACTTGGCTTCGGGGTTCTGGTCGGTGACGCGCTGCGAGCCGCGCACGGCGGTGAGCGCCTTGAGAATGGCGTCGCGGGTTGCGCCGAGTGCGATCAGGGCGTCGCGCGCGGGATCGTTTTTGAGGCCGGCTATGCCGAGAAGCAAGTGTTCTGTGGAGACGTAGTCGTCTTTGAAGTTGGTGGCTTCGCGAAAGGCCTGTTCGAGAGCCTTGTTCAGCACCTGGCCGATGCAGGGCTGCGCAGCCGCGCCGGCCACGCGCGGCAGTTTTTCCTCGATGCCGTGCAGGTCGCTTTCGAGGCGCTCGACGGGCACACCGATCTTCTCGAGCACGGCGGGGATGACGCCCTCGCGGTCCTCAATAAGCGCGAGCAACAGGTGCACGGGTTGCAGCTCGGGGTTGCCAAGCTCGGCGGCGCGCGACTGCGCCTGCTGGATCGCCTGCTGCGATTTTACGGTGAATCTGTCAAAACGAATGGCCATAAAGACAGCTCCTAGCTGCTAGCTTCTAGCTCCTAGCTTCATCCAGCCAGGAGCGAGAGTCTAGTCGCTCTCTAAGATTCCGATTGTTGTACTTTGTTGCAAAGAAAACAAACGCGCCGGCAGGGCAAAACACCTCTCACCACCCGGCGCATTCAAATTGAGGCTGTCGCTTCCAGCGGGCCGAGCTAGTAGCTAGAAGCTAGCAGCTAGAAGCTCATTGCTGCCGTCAGGCAGCTATGTTGACCTTGATCTGCTTGGGCTGGGCTTCGGGCTTCTTCTTGAGCTCGAGCTTCAGCACGCCGGCGTCGTACTTGGCGTCGATCGTCTCCGTGTCCACGGTCGTGGGCAGAGTGAAGGCGCGATAGAAGCTGCCGTAGCGGCGCTCGATGCGATGGAAGTTCTCCTCCTTCTCTTCCGCGGCGAACTTGCGCTCGCCCTTGACGGTGATGGTGTTGTTTTCGACGCTCACGTCCAGATCCTTCTCGGCGATGCCGGGAACTTCGAGCTTGAGGACGACTTTTTTCTCGTCCTCGTAGACGTCAACTGCGGGTACGAAGCTGGCCGTAGTCAAAGCGCTCTCGGTTTCGTTGTTCAGGTTACCGAACAGGGAGTTCATGCGGTTCTGCAGTGCCACAACTTCACGGAACGGGTCCCAACGAGTGATTGCCATAACGATATTCCTCCTGGTGAATTGAAGATTTGTGGATGGGGCGGGAGGTTGGGCTCACCGCCGCTCAATGTATCTGATGAAACTATAGCACAACTGATGCATAAAATATGAGTGTAAGACGCTAATATTTTATATATAGTGCTAAATTATTGATTCTATTTACATAATTCACTGGTTTAGCCGGATTTTGTGGTCCTCGGGGGGATTTGCCGTCCAAATCCGCTTCGGAAGGGAGTCTTTGAGCGAGCCACTCCGCCGTCAGTTCGAACCCTCCTGCGGCGAATGGCCTTCTTTGCGTGCGATCACCACCGGCTGGTAAAGGCCTGTCGACTCGGGCATGAGCCATTCGATCCGGTAGAACCCGCCTGTAGCGAGGATCTGCGAAAACTCACGGCGCTTGAGGGCCCGGTATCGGGTTATATAGTGCTTTGTTACCCAGGATGAACCTGTTTCCCAGGCAAGGTGGAGATGCACCGTGTATTCGTTCCCTTGCCAATCCCAGACCTGATGGACAATACGGCGTCTGCCATTGTCCGAATAGAAGGAAGGGCCCAGAAAGGCGGGCCGGGTCTCAAGGAGGTTGTCGTAGTCGCGTATTGTGGCCACGAAAACGCCTTCCGGCCTCAGCCGGGTTGCGACGCCATTCAAGGCCAGTGCCAGATCGTCGTCAGATAGCAGATGAGGCAGCGAATTGTCCGCCGCCACCACAGCATCGAAGTCCGACTCCGGCAGAGAGGAGAGAGCGCGCATGTCTGCGACATGAAACTGCACTGCCAATCCGCGCCTGGCGGTTTCGCGTTCCGCTCGCCTGACCGCTGCATCGCTCGCATCGGAGGCAACTACGGTGTGACCCAATCGGGCAAGACCGATGGTTTGAGTTCCGATTCCACATGAACAGTCCAGCACCTTGAGCGGGGCCGGGCCGGCCCAGCTTTCAAGCAGCGGTCCAAGGACGCGGGCCTGGCGCTCGATGGAGAGGTCCCAGTCCTCAAAGATCAGGTGATAGTGCTCGGCCAGGTCGTTGTAAAACGCGGTGGTGTCTTCGCTCATCATCGCTTCCTTCGGTTATTAGAGCATTTCAGAAAGCAGCGCGAAATCTGCGGATGGGGCAGAGCGCAGCGGCGATCTATCTTCGTGACGTCGAGCCTGGGGAACTCTATGTGCGAGGAGCGGCGCCGCGGGCCTCTACAATGAAATTCTCATGGCTCATGTTCCCGGCACATTGGCTGCTATCAACTGGCACTGGGTGTGGCTCGTGGTGGCCGCATTTCTGGCCGGCGTGCTGAACGCGGTGGCGGGCGGCGGGTCGTTTCTGTCGTTTCCGGCGTTCCTGGGCATGAAGATGCCTCCCGTCGAGGCCAATACCACGAATACCGTTGCCATCTGGCCCGGCCAGTTGACCTCGGTGGCCGCCTACTGGCCGGATGTGCGGAAGAACCTGAGCGTCGCGCTGCCGATGGGGCTGGCCGGGCTGATGGGCGGCACGGCCGGCGCGGTGGTGCTGCTCCATACGCCGCAGAAGACGTTCATGCGCTTGGTACCGTGGCTGCTGCTGTTTGCCGCGTCCACGTTTGCGGTGAGCGGCCCGGTGACGCGCGCCCTGGAGCGGCTGAAGCTCAAGCGCCAGGCAAGGGCCGGAAGCGGCGAGGTTCACGCGCCGCGCCGTCTGCCGCTTCTTGCCGCGACGGCGGTGTTGAGCGTTTACGTGGGCTACTTTGGCGCCGGATCGGGCTTTCTTTTTATCACGCTGCTCGCGCTCCTCGGCTACGAGGACATGCACGTCATCAACGCGCTTAAAGTCGTGGCCAATCTGACGGCCAACGGGATTGCGTTCGTGATCTTTATCGTCGACGGACAGGTGGTGTGGCGCTACTGCCTGGCGGCGATGGCGGCGGCGGGGATTGGCGGCTATGCTTCGGCGAGCCTGGCGCGGCGGGTTCCGCAACCGGTGCTGCGCGGGCTGGTGGTGGCGATCGGGCTCACCATGGCGGCGTGGTTCTTCTGGAGGAACTCGTAATGCCGGCTCAGTTTCCGGGTCCACGGGCCGTCTTCGACGCGATCGGCTCTTGCGCCGCTGTTTGCACCACGATTTCTTTTTTGCCGCAACTGATTCATGTCTGGCAGCGCAAGTCGGCCGACGATATTTCGCTGGCGATGTTTCTCTTGTTCAGCCTTGGAGTTTTCTGCTGGCTGATTTACGGAATCGGAATCGGCTCGGGGCCGATGATCGCGGCCAACGCGGTGACACTTAGCCTGGCTTTGGCGATTCTTATGCTCAAGCTGCGCTATCGCCGCTCGAAGACGAAAAGGCCGGACAGAGATTGAAGACGTTCATGGGCCTGAAGTGTTATTGGTGCGTGAAGCCGCTCGCGGTGCAAGTGAGAGTTACAATGCTGCCCGAAGAGATTTCGACCTTTCCGGCATCGCCGCCGCAGTTCAGGTTATCGGGGCCTCCGGTTACGGCCACCCAGTATGTGCCTGGGCTCACCATGAAGGCAGAATTGGTCTGCCGGCTCGTGGGCTTCTGGTTAATAAAGATGTTTGCGCCCGTGTGAGGAGCCGATTGAATCACAAGTCTGCCGCCGTTGAACCCCGGGGCCTGCAACAGCGCTGCTGACGGGCTCATGAACGTCAAGCAAAGAAACAGTTCAATCGCCCGCTGCATGAGGCTCACGCTCATTTCCATCCTCCACGTTGAGAGTCTGAAAGGCGAAGTCGCCGAAAAGCATGACCGCCAGAAGAAAGCAGTAGAACTGGGCGTACCGTACCCACATTGCGGGCATGGCGAGATCGAACATCTGGTTCCTCAACATGTCGAGCAATGCAAGATAGACCATATAGCCAAACAGGAGCGAGAGCACGGCGCATCCGGCACTAGCGATTGCCAGCCACTTGGCCGGCGTCCAACGACTGGCATTGCGTCCGTGGAGTAAGAAGAACCCCAAGGCTCCAAGCAGCCCCGTGCAAAGCGTAGTGAGCAGATTGCTCTGACCGAGGAGGGCGTTGAGCTGGCTATTGTCCACGAAACTGCCGTCTGCGACCGCGGGTTCGAAGAAGTTCTGAGAGATCGCCCTCTGCACCTGCCATAGTGCCAAAACGAGAACGATCGCGCCGCCATAAAGCGCAATCCTGAAGACAAGCGTTCGACTGGTTTTCGAAGACATGAGCGACCTCCGCTGTGCCATTCGATTGGGGAACCGGGGAAGTGAGCGAACAAAAGCCGGGAACAAGGACCCGGGAAGCAGTGACTATGAATATACTTCAAGCCGTGCGATGGGTGCGAGATCTTTCGCTCTGCCCGGTCCCGTAAAATGAAGCCATGAGTCACGAAGGGATTCGCTTCGCGTCGCGAGAGGAGACTGCGCGCCAGGACGAGGAGAACCGGCCGCTGCCGAAGATCGCTATCACGCCAGAGAAGGTGCGCGTGCTGATTACCGAGGGCAAGGGCCTGGAGATCGATTGGGTCGACGGCCACAGGAGCGCGTGGGGCTTTGCCTGGTTGCGCGAGGCCTGCCCGTGCGCGACCTGCATGGAGGAGCGGACGCAGGAGGGCCGCAAGCCGGGCCAGCCCCCGCCCAAGCCCGCTGCCCTCTTGCCCATGTACACGCCGCCCCCCAAGCCCGCGAGCGTGCATCCGGTGGGCCGCTACGCCATCCAGTTCAACTGGGCCGATGGCCACTCCGGCGGAATTTATTCGTGGGAGTATCTACGCCGCGTGTGCCAGTGCCGGGAGTGTAGCTTCAGCCGCGACGAGACCGCGGGCACGCCGAATTAGCCTGCATTTCTCACAGATGCCTCGAAGGCAGGGGAAATGGCCTATTTTCACCCGCCGGCTGACCTGCGGGGGTCTGGAGACCCCCGCTACAGCCGGTCAGGAGACCGGCGCTACAAATTCTTACCGTATGTGAGAAATGCGACAGAGCAACTGCGCGCGAGGACAGCGCCAAAACACCACGGGCCCCTCCACGATCGATTGTGGAGGGGCCCGTTTGTTAAGCAGGCTGGATGAATCGTTCTACTCGGCGATGACGGTCAACGACGTGCTCTGACTTACCGAGCCCGAGGCCCCCGCCAATCCCGAAGCCGTGACGGTGATGTTGGCGGTCGAGGTAACGGACGGTTGGTTGGAAGTAGTAGAGGCCGTACCGCCGCAGGCCGAGAGGGCGCCCAGCGCCGTCAAGCCGAGCGCCAAGACCAGGAGCAGTTGCAGCCGCGAGCGCTTCCTGAAACCGAGGAAGCAGAGCGCGACTCCCAGGGCGGTGACAGGGACCAGCGACCGCGAGTCGTGGCGAACCATGGCAGCGGTCGTGGGCGGAGTCACGGTGATCGTCGTGGTTGCTGTGCCGCCTTCGGCGATGGTGATTGGGTTGGGGTTGAAGCTGCAGGTATAGCCCGAGGGCAATCCGCTGCAGGTAAGCGCCAGCGAGCCGGTGAAGTTGTCCGAAGAGGTGATGGTCAACTGCGTCAAGCCGGAGGTTCCGTGCACAATCGTTAACGTGCCCAGCGAGAGGTTCAGGCTGAAGTTGGGGTTCTGGCCCGTGGAATTGACGGTGAAGCTCTGCGTCACCGGAGGCGCCGCGGCCCAGGTGATGTTGTCGCCAAGCTGCGAAGCCACGATGGTGCAACTGCTGGCAGAGGTTTCGGAGGCGAAAGTAACCGCCGCGCCGACGACCTTGCACACCGAGGTGGTGGTGGAGATGTAGCTGACCGGCAGGTCGGAGCTGGCCGTGGCCGCGAGCGTCAGCGGCGTGGCCACAACCTGGGTTCCCGGATTGTTGAAGGTGATGAGTTGCAGGGCCAGCGGGGCCAGGATGTTGATCGAACCCAGAGGCGTATCGGTCACCGCCGCGTAGTCGGTGCTTTGGGCCTGCGTGGCGTCGATCACGATGGCGCCCGAGACGACGCTGCCCTGAAGCGGAATGGTGAGCAGGGCCGTGGAGGTGGCTCCGTTGACCGTGCTGGCGCCAAAGCTTCCCTTCATGGTGCTGGCAGCATCCAGGGTGAAGACGATGGGATTATCCGATCCGCCGCCGACTGCCGAGACCTGGACCGTGATGCCGCCCGCGATTCCCGGCGATGCCGCGATGAAGTGGATGGGCTGCGTCTGCGGGATGAGGGTGATGGTCTGAGCTGCCTGGTTGATGGTAAGGGTTTGCGCATCCGTCAGGCTCGCGGCTGAGTAGTCCACATTTCCCGCCTGGCTGGCGTCGAGGACGATGCTGCCGGCTCCGGTCACCGTCAGTGTCGCCAACGAAGCAGTTCCCACCTGCGTCGAAGCAGTGATAGTTCCGGTGCCGGTGCTGCTCGAGTCGATGCTGAACTCGACGGGATTACCTGTGGCGCCGCCCGTAGCGCTCAGCTGGACCGTCACCTGGTTCGGCGCGGGAGCGTAGGTGTACGTCGATACGGCAATCGGCGTGAAGGTGATGGTTTGCGAAGCCTGGTTGATGGTGAGCGCCAACTGCGCCGTGTTCGACAGGCTGTAATAGATATGGTTGCTCGCCAACCCAGCCGGCTCGTACGCGTCGATCTTAATCGTGCCTGCCTGCGTCACCGTGAACGCGACCGATGTGTTGGTGCCGGTCACGGCGCCGGTCATCGTAGTGAGGCCGTTGGAGAAGGTTCCAGCGCCGGTGCTCGAGGCGTCGACGCTGAAGATGGCCGGGAAGTTCGACCCGCCGTTGGCTACGGTCAGCGTGATGGTGACCGGGCTGGGCGGAGCCGTATAGGTATAGGTGGTGGTGATGGGCGCCGTGAAGGTGACGGTCTGTGGCGTGGTCTCGGCAAAGCTGCTTACGGTCGCAGAGCCTACGCCGCCGTTGGTGGTGTCGCTCACAGTCAAGGTTGTGGTTTGAGCGCCGACGTTGAGGGGGTCGAAGGTGATGGTGGCGGGATAGCTGGAGGCGCCATCCACCGAGTATTCCAATGTGGCGTCGCCCATCCCAAACGAGCTGCAGGGGGTGTCTTGGACGGCGGAGAAGTCCGCGTTGGTGGGCGCGAAGACCAAGTTCGCGGCCGTGCTGCACGAGAAGGCGTTGTCCACGACGTTCGCCGGAGCGCTGGTGGATGCGCCGAGGTACTGCGCGTTGGGTACCGTCAGGGTGCCGAGCGCGATGACTCCGGCAGCGTCTTTACCGCTGAAAGCGTTCCCGGCAATATCCGTGCCGCTGCCGTTAGCCATCAGGTAGAGGTTGCTGTGCGTATCGAAGATGAGCGCCTTTGCACCCTGGGTCGATACGGCATACTGGCTTGTCGCAACCGGACCGCCGGTTTGGGTGTTGGGAATGGCGTAGGTGCCGTCGTACAGAACGCCGTAGTAAATGGTGCCTGTGGTTGGGTTGACCGCGACGCTGGCCAGCATATCGTCGTAGCCCCCGGGGGTGCCGGTGTTGGTGAACGTCTGCAACGCAGTGGGCGTCCCGGTAAAGGGCGGCGCTGCCACACCCGCCTTGGGAATTTCGTACAGGCCCGAACTCGAAGCGCCCGAGTTGCCTTCGTTGCTTGAGCCTGCTTCTAAGTAGTTCGCGTCGGTGAAGAACAGGTTGCCCCAAGGATCGAAGGAAATCTGACTGACTCCATTCGAGTCGGAGTAAAGTATGGTTCCGGTGCCATTGGGCTGGCAACTCGAGTTGCACTCGTAGATGTAGCTCTGGCCCGAGCCCGACGTGCTTGGCTCCGAGACCATGTAGAAGTTGCCGGAGGGGTCGAAGGCGATGGCCTTCAGGCCGCCGCTGTTCGGGGGCGTGGGGGTGGAGGGGTAGGTGACAAAGACGCACTCTGCCGTATCTGCGGCGCCGCCCTTGCAGGCCGGCGGCGCAGGAGTCGGGCCGTCGGTCAGCGTGGCGTATGTGCCGCTCCCTAAATACGGCAACTTGTAGATGACATTGTTGTAGAGGTGCGCGAAGTAAAGATTATTGTTGCTGTCGATGGCGATCCCGCCGGGACCGTTGAACTTCACGCCGCTCGCAGGATTTGTGCCGTTCGCGATCAAGAGGCCGGTCTGCGCGTTGATAAAGAGGACGAGGTTGTTGTAGGTGGTGCCCACCACGAACTCGCCATCCTGGGTGATGGCAAAGCTGCCGCCCTGCGGAGTCTGGCCGTCAGTAAAGCTGTTCGAGGGGTAGATCCACGAGAACTGGTTCATGATCAGCGTGGGTACCCCGGTTGCGGTGATGTCGCTGATGGCGATGGATTTCACCACCGGCGTCGCAGCCGCGTACAGTGTGCTGCTTTTGCTGCCGCTGCCCTGGCAAGTGTTGGTGCATTGCGGCAGGCTGGCGGTAATGCTGCAGGCACCGGCGCCGACGAAGGTGGCGGTGAAGCCGGAGGTGGTGCTGCCGGCCACCGTGCAATAGGTGGGCGTGGTGGAGGTGAAGGTAACCGGATAGCCGGCGGTTGACGTGGCCGACAGGTTGATCAGCTGGCCTATGTAGCCCGTGGCCGGCGCGCTCCAGGTAATGGTGTTCGTTTGAGCGGCCGATGCCAATGCGTTGCCGGACATGAGCACCGGGATCGAGACCGATGGGGTGGTGAGAAGGATATCCGCGGTGCTGCTATATTTTCCGACCGCGGTTCCTACAGTTGGCGCGAACTGGGCCGTGAATGCGCACCAGGATCCGCCAGGTCCGCTGGTCCCGGCCGTGCAGGAGTTGCTCCCTGACGGCGTCAGCGTAAACGCCGTGCTCATGGATTGCGCCACGTCGGGAGTGGCCAGAGACGCCTCTGCGTTGCCGGCGTTCTCCAGGTAGACTGTGCCGGCGCCGGTCGCGCCGTCCGCCACGGCGCCGAGATTGATGGATGCGCCGGAGGTTTGGTTGCGCAGGATGACGTTGGCCGACTTGCCGCTCGTGCTCGCCACGTACAAGTCGCCCGCCGGGTCCATCCACAGCGAGCTCGTTATGGGACTGATGGTTGCGATGACGATCGCCTGGGATGGGGTAAGCCCCGGGGTGTCGGTCTCAGTGTTGTAACTGGGAATGCGGACGATGTTGGCGCCGTTCGCGCCGTCGCTATCGTTGTCGGAGACGATCAGGCTGCCGGAGGCATCCACGGCCACGCCGATGGCGTTGGTTATGTTGGGAGGCGTCACGGTTGAGACCACGCCGGCGCTGGAGACGATGAAGATTTCATCCAAGCCCAGGTCTGCAATGTAGAGGTTGCCGGAGGCATCCACGGCAAGCCCCATCGGGCTCTCCACGCCAGCCGGGGATGTGAGGCCTTCGATCTTCGCTTGTGCGAGCGTTACGCCGCCCCCGCCGGTGACGAGATTGTAGGAAACGACGCGAGCGTTCCCCGTGTCGGAAATATACAACGTGCCGTTGGGCGCTACGGCCAGCCCATTTGCGCTTGCCAACGCCTTGCCGCCGAAGGTGAAGGTAGAGCTGATGAGCGTCCGCTTGGTTCCAGCGACAAATGCGCCGGAGGTACCCGTGTTCGGGAATTCAAGGACATCAGGCACGGTTTGTTCGGCGACAAACAGATCGCCGTTGGCGTCAAAGGCCAACGCGCCAGGGGAAGTAAGCCCGGAGGCTACCGTGGTCGGCGATGTCGATGCTGTCGATCCTGCGGGGAACTCGAAGACTTTGCCCGCCGTGCTGTCGGCCACATACATGTCGCCGGCCGGATCGGCTACGACGGAACTCGGAGCGGTGAGTCCCTTGGTGAACGTGGTGAGAGCGCCGGGATCGACTGTGCCCATCGCGCCCTGGCCAATACCCGCCAAGGCTGCGGTTCCGCTGACGTTGTTTGTTGAGTCCGCGATGATAAGCGCCGCGTTGCGGTTGCCCACCTTCGCCGGCGTGAAGCCGAGCGTTGGTGTATACACCGCGCCGGTGGACGCCGGCGCAGGGCTGAAGGTTCCAGAACCCGAGTTCAGGGCAGTCCCGCAAGTGAGCCCGGAGGCCGCGGTCGTGAATTCGGTCGTCGTGACTCCGCCTTCGCTGTCGGTATAGGTCAGCGTGGGTGCTGAGGTGCAATTGGCAGCGCTGTCAATGACCGTAACCGTGGGCGCCGTTGCCGAGGCGGTTCCCACCGTCGAGGCGGCAAAGCTGAAACTGCCCATCGGCGTGAAGAAAACGGCGTCGTTGCCAAGGGAGTTGCTATAGTTCACCTGGTAGAGGTTGCCGGACTGGTCGATGGTCAGGCCTTTGCCGCCCTCGCCCGACACCCTGTAAATGCTCGCGGCGTTCGGACCCGAAGAAGAGTTCGGAATCGCATAGATGCCGTCGTTCGGAATAGAAAAGTAAACGGTGCCCACGCTGCTGATGGCCACGCCGGCGATCGCGTTGTAGTTGGCGGCGCTGTTGTACGTCGTGACTGCCGTTGGAGTTGACGCATAATGACCGCCAGAAAGCGCCAGTTCTTCCACGTAGGTGTTGTTTCCGCTGCTGTTGCCCGCGCCGTCGGAGAAGAACAGGTTGCCCCACGGGTCAACGGCCACGACGCCAAGCGCGGCATACGTGTCGGCGTAAATCACCTGGGGAGAGCTGCAAGCCGGCAGGCTGGCCGCGGCGCACTCGTAAATCGTGTTCTTGTTGTTCGCAGGGGTAGTATCGGTGGCAAAGAAAAAGTTGCCCTGCCCGTCGAAGAACAGAGAGGAGAACCCGCCATTTTCACCGGAGAACAGCGACTGGCTGCCCGAAGCGAAGACGCACGCCTGGGTATCCGCGGTGCCGCCCGAGCAGTTTGTCGATGGAGTCGTGGTAAATCCCGCATACTGGCCGGTCGAGGCGTTGTACGGAATCTTTATAATGCTCGGGCCGTAGTCGCGCGCGACATACACGTTGCCATATTGGTCGATTCCGGCCGCATTGCTGTTCCCGTAATTGGGAGCGAGGCCGGATTGCGTCCCGCCCGGGGTGCTCTGCCACACGCCGGTGCCGTAGCCTGCGCCGTAAATCACATAGCCGTTCGCGCCCACGACGAAGGTGCCGCCCAAGGGCGCCTGTCCGCTGAACCAGCCGCCGCCGGCGCCATTGTAATGCATGCTGCCGAGGAGCACGCTCGGGCCGGTCACCACGATGGGTGGGGCGTAAGGGCTGGTGGCTCTCGCCGGTACTGCGCTCAGGCAAAGGGTCAGGGCGACGAACAGAACTGCGCATGTTCCCGCCGCGAAGAACCGCACTGGACTCGTCAATTTGTTCAAAAACATAGTTTGCATACTGGTCTTCTCCGATTCTGGTGCCCGTTGAATTCGAAAATCAGTTACGGTTCCTTTGGTTCCCCATGGGGCGCCGCCTGCTTCAGGCTCGCGGCGCGTGCTGCTCGAAGCGCCATCGTCCCTCTCGCCGGCCATTGCCCCCGCTCTCAAGTCAGACTTAAACTTTTTTCGGGCATGTACGCTCACCGAGAAACCTTATCCCGGACGCCCTCGCGTTTCAACGCCTGGCCAAGCCTCTTTGCCCGAACCAATGCTCATGCCTGGGCATCCATGAACAGCGGCCGGATAGAGAGCGACATCTATCACTTCCATCTGGCCTTACCTTCCTCGGAAAGATCGAGCCGAAACAGCCACAGAAAATACCTGCAAAAGTAAACTTCGCCCGGGCAACCTTCCGCACGCACACCGGCAGATGAGTATCCTTTGAGTTTCGTGCGGATTTAATGTACCAATTTGGTAACGATACACCGTAATCGAGCAAATTCCCCCCTGTCAAGTAAAAAACTCTGGATAAAGCGTATGAGGGAGATGGGAAAGGCGAGTTCCGCGCACGCCAAAAAAGATTGCGCAGGAGCCGGTTTCCAGCAGCGGGGCGGCCCTCCGGGAGTGCGTGCAGCGGGCCCTTGCGGCATTTCAGGGAAACGCGAGATGAAGCAATAAAAGCGCAGGGGCCTTCGGTGACGAGGACGCCGCGGCGTGATAGGATGGCTGACGCCTGATGCAGCCGAAGCAAGGTCAATCGATTCGGCGAAGGCAAAGGAAACAAAACCCGATGCCGATGAAGGCGATGAAGAAAAAGGTTCCGGCGATGATGCGCCATGCGGGGCGGCACGCGGCATTTTGGTTGAGCATCCCGGTATGCCTTTGCTTGACGGCGTGCGGAGGAACGACCAACTCCGTGAGCACGGGCGGAGGCCGCGGGACGACGTTAACGCCGGCGGTGACGGTTTCAGCGAGTCCGTCGAGCATCACGACGTTCGAAAGCACGACGGTGACGGTGGCGGTGAGCGGCGAGGGCGGGACGCCAACCGGCACGGTGACGCTCTCAAGCGGCGGTACGAGCCTGGGCTCCGGAACGTTGAGCGGCGGCAGCGTGCAGTTCACGATTGCCGCCGGGATGCTGGCGGCGGGCATCGATGCGCTGGCGGCCAGCTACACGCCGGACGCGAACAGTTCGTCGACCTATAACAGCTCCTCGGGGATCAGTACGGTGATGGTGACGCCGACGACAACGCCGACGGTGACGGTCTCGCCGGTCCCGTCGAGCATCACTACCGCGCAGAGCACAACGGTGACGGTCGCGGTGAGCGGAAGCGACGGCACGGCGACGGGCACGGTGACGCTGACCAGCGGCAACTACAACTCGGGCGCGGTCACGCTCGCCGGCGGAAGCACGCAGATCGTCGTTCCCGCCAGCTCGCTGGCCACCGGGTCGAACACGCTGACGGCCACGTACACGCCCGACGCCAACAGTTCCTCCATATATAACAGCGCATCGGGAACGGGCTCGGTGACGGTGACCAGTCCCGTCGCCTATATATTGATGGTCGATTCTGCCGCACCCTCCAGCGGCATCACGCTCTCTGCGTCTCCGGCCGACAACAACTCCAAGAGCAACGGAACCACGCCGTTCGCGCTGACCTATAACGGCGGGACGCAGGTAACGCTTACCGCGGCGCTCAACGCCGTTGTCTCGGGCAACAATCTTTCCTTCGTCTCATGGAACGGGTGCACATCCACGAGCGGAACCAGTGGAAGCATCTGCAGCGTGACGGTGAACGCCGACACCGCCGTGACAGCGGCCTACAACCAGACGGGAATTACTTCCATCACCGTGTCGCCGGCGAGCGCTACGATTGGGACCCAGCAGCAGTTCACGGCCACCGTGAATGGCACCGGCAGCTACGGCCACGCCGTGACATGGACGCTGAGTTGCACTTCGTGCGGCAGCCTGAGCGAGGGCGACTTTGCCTCAACCACAACCACCACGGCGCTCTACAACACGCCCTATCCGGCGCCGGCGAAGGTGACGGTGACGGCGACAAGCACCGAGGACACCTCGATCAGCGGCAGCGCGACGGTGACGCTGAACCCGCCGGCCGCGGCGACGGGGCCAATGCTCACCGTGGACGTGAACACGCCCAATGAAAGCAGTGAGAATCCGCACACGATCAATCCGTACGTGTACGGAATGAACGCATATCTGCTGGACGCGGCTACGGAGAAGGCAGCAAATTTTGGGATCCTGCGCTGGGGCGGCGACGACACCTCGCGCTACAACTACCAGAACGGGTGGACCAACTCGGCCAGCGACTGGTATTTCGAAAACGGCAACGGCGCAGCCTTCATGTTCCCCAACCCGGCCAGCGGCGAGAACTTCACGCAGTTCTTCCCGGCCGTGGATGCGACCGGTGCAGCGGCGCTGGGCACGGTGCCGGTTCTCGGCTGGGTCAGCAACGGCTCGTATGCGTGCAGTTTCACTGAGTCGGCGTACCCGGGCCAGGAAAGCTACGTCAACGGCTGCGGCAACGGCGTCTATGCCGACGGCTCCGAGGGGTGCACGAGTTCCGGTGGCTGCGACCTCTACGGTAACGGCACGATCGCCGCCATCACCAGCATTCAGGAAACTCCGCCGAGCATCGCCACCGCTCCTGCACCGGGCGCGGTGACAACCGCGTGGGCTGACGCCACATGGTCCGGCGCATGGGTGAACTCGATCGTGACCGGCTACGGCCAGGGCGCCAGCGGCAAAGGCGTGGCCATGTGGGATCTGGACAACGAGCCTCCGTGGTGGGATGCCGTGCATCGCGACGTGCATCCCGTTCCGTTCACCTACGACGAAGTCACCAACGACGGAATCGGGACGGCGCTGGCTATCAAGACCGCCGACCCTACGGCGCTGGTCAGCGGACCAGTGATCGACTACTGGTGGGCGTACTTCTATTCCAAGAAGGACATCGAGCAAGGCTGGAACACCGGCCCCTGCTACCAGCCGTGGAGCAACCCGACCGACCGCGCAG
>Ga0326727_10011212_pt1 | contig 20981 bp, 21 predicted proteins | sample MB2enrmetagenome_FD_207643 | JGI IMG/M metagenome (GOLD analysis project Ga0326727, IMG submission 207643) | Lab enriched peat soil microbial communities from McLean, Ithaca, NY, United States - MB29MY | ecosystem: Environmental > Terrestrial > Soil > Wetlands > Peat | place: USA: New York...
AGCGTGAGTCTCCCAGAGCTCTATGCATTTTCGGAATACACGCAAACTTTTCGAAGATCATATAAGGAGGGTTTTCTTGAGGAAATACCACTGGAATGCGGTGGCTTCGGTCTACACCAATTCCGAAGATGCTCTAGCCCTCAACCCCTCTGGCGGAAAATGCGGTGCTCACGCACTGCCAGGGCTTTTGCGCTTGACAAAGCCTTCGTCCTTATCGAGGGCCACCCGGCAGGACGGTCTAATGATTTTAGTTTTTTGCTGACACCGCCCATGGGCTTTATTCTCTGCACGAACGCTCGCGGCGGAGGATTTGGGCGGGGAGTTGGGAGCCGGTGGCGAAGAGGGTGAGGGTTGCGGCGGCCAGCCAGACGACGCTGGCGAGGGCGATGGTGAGGACGTCCTTGGCGTGGGTGGAGACGGGCGGCAGAAGGTGCGCGGCGGCGGCAGTGGCGGCGTAGGCGACGAGCGCGGCGAGGAGGGCGCGACTGAGTTCACCGTACTCCAGATGGGTAAATGAGACCAGGCGCTTGCGATGGAGCAGGATGGTGAGCGACGCGGTCTGGACGAAGATGCCGATGTCGGAGGCGATGGCCAGGCCTTTGAGGCCGAGCATGTGGAAGAGGCCCCAGTACATGGGGGCGGAGAGCGCGGTGATGAGGGTGCCGGTGATCATGGGAGTCTTGGTGTCGCTGGCTGCGTAGAACGCGCGGGCGTAAATTCCCTGGACGGCCCAGAGGGCCAGGGTGATGGCGAGGATGCTGAAGAGGTGGGCGATAGCGGTGGCATCCGAGCGATTGAAACGGCCACCGCGGAAGAGATCCATGAGCCATGGAGCGAGGGCGATCATCCAGGCGGAGACGATCATTCCGACGGCGAAGAGGCGGGAGACGGTGCGAGCGACCGAGGCGGAGAAGTCGTGGGCGCGGCCCTGCTGAAAGAGCGAGGCGAAGAAGGGCAGCGAGGCTGCTCCAGCGGCGGAGCCGATGACATTGAAGGGGGCGTTGAAGAGGCTCTTGGCGTTGGTGATGAGGGTGATGCCGCCGGTCTGGGCGGAGGCGAAGAACTTGAAGTAGAGGCCGTCGAACGTGACTAGCGAGACGCCGATCATGAGCGGCAGCGAGAGCTTGAGCCACTCCATGAATATGGGATCGCGGAAGCCGACGATGGGGTGGTAGCGCAGACCGGTGCGGAACGCGCCGAGCGAGTTGAGCAGGGCGGAGCCGACGATGACTCCGCCGAGCGCTCCCCAGGCAAGGGAGTATATGCCGAGCCGGTGATGCAACAGCACAGCGCCGAAGATGATGCCGGCGTTGTAGATCACAGGCGTGCAGGCCTGATAGAGGAAGATCTTACGCACCTGCAGGCGCGAGCTCATGACGCTGCCGATGAAGAAGAAAAGCTGCGCGGGCAGCAGCAGACGAGTGAGCGCGACGCAGAGCGCGGCGCCGACTAGGTCTTTGCGGTAGCCTTTGAAGAAGAGCCAGACGTATTGGGGCGCAATCACCTCGCCGAAGAGGAGACCCACGGCGAGGACGATCATCATGGTGGTGAGGATGACCGAAAGAGCACGGTCGCCGCCTTCCTTGTCGCCAGCCTCGCGATAACGATTGAGGATGGTGATGACGGAGATGGAGGCCGCGCCGCCGATGAGGAAGTAGTTGATGAGATCGGGTAGGGTGAAGGCGGCCTGATAAGCGTCCTGCTCCATGCCGGCGCCGAAGAGGTGATTGATGACCTTGATGCGGATGAGGCCGAGGACTCCGGAGAGCAGCGCGCTGAGCATGAGCAGCATGGCCGCGGAACCAGCGGTGTGTCTGCCGGAGAGGCGCGGGGAGGGGGCTGGTTGTGGGGTTGACTGCGGCTGGGGAGGGACTGGCATCGGCTGCGGTGTCAAGCTATTTCCCATCGCCTTCCGATTTCGAGCCAGTGGCTTGGGTATCGAAGAGAAGCTCGCCGGGAGGAGTGAGGTCCGATGGACGTGCTGGAGAGGCGGTATCCTGGCCTGGTTGAGCGCTCGGGGAGGAACGGCGCGCAGCGTGGATGGGAGTGGAAGGACGATCTCCGTTGATGGCTTGCGATTTGAGCTTCTTTGATGACTTCGGTGTGCCAGCGATCCTGACGACGGGCTGGGAGAGCATGGCCGCGATGGCTTCCAACTCGCGGCGCAGAGTACGCAACTGTTTGACGTCGGGCAGATCGGAGCCAAGCAAAGAGAGCTGCGGCCCCTTCTTCTTGAACTCAGCCTTTAGCACCTGGCGGGCGCCTGGAATGGTGTACGCCTCGTCCTTGAGGAGGGTCTTGACGCGCATCGCCATCTCGACGTCGCGGCGGCGGTAGAGGCGCTGTCCGGTGCCACCTTTGTTGGGCTTCAATTGAGGGAACTCGCTCTCCCAGAAGCGCAGGACATAGGCAGGAACCTTGCAGAGCCGGGCGACCTCGCCGATGCGGAAGTAGAGCTTGTCCGGAATGTCAGACGGCTGCATGCCAGAGCCACTCGTAATTCTGCGGATTGGCTGGTTGTGTCCCATTTGCCAGACCGGAACCTTCCCTTGCAGTTGCGACCTGAAGCTCCTGAATGCAGGCCGGCTCCGCTGATCTCATAGAGCAAAGACAAGCCAGAGAACGATCAGGGCTACCGCACTTCGTTCAGGATGACAACCAGAAGATATTAGCACCTAAACTCAATCTACTCAGAAGGGATTCAGTTTGGCGAGGCCCTTTTTCTTCTTGTGCTTGCTGGAGGACTCGTCGGCCTTGTCGAATGCCGGCTTGGGCTTCTTGCCGTTGGCGGGGGCAGTCTGCGCGGGTGGCTGGGATCCGGGAGTCATTTCGTTGATGGCATCGGGCGCAGCGGCGGGCTTCTCGATGGGAGGCAGAGCGGCCGGAGTAGTTGGGCCGAGGGGCTTCATTCCTCCGTTGTCATCGGGTGGCGGGGCAGTGGCTGCGGCGGTGGTGGCGGGCTGCGCGGGCGCAGGAGATTCAGAGCCGGGAAATGCCGGAGGCGAGGCAGGGGCAGGGCCTGGTGCGGGGGAATTGGAGGAGTGCTGCACGATCTCGACGGCCATCGAATTTCCGCTGGAGGAGGTTGCAGGGGTGACTTCCGGTACGTTGGTGACCACTGCCGAGGCACCGGTTTGATCGCCGGCGGCAGCTGTGGGGACGTCCTGCAATGTGAGCGGGGCGGTGGAGGCGGCCGAAGGCGGCGCGGGGGGAGTCGAGTTGGGCTCGGACGGAGCGAGCGGGGCCGTAGTCGCAATGGTGCGCGGTGGGTAGGCCGCAGGATTCATCGCGGAGTAGTAGTCGCTCATGGTCTGCTTGGTAACATTGGGCGCGAGGGTGGGCTTGGCGTCTTCCAGAGGCGGGTCGCCGACCGAGGCGGCGGGAACGGTGTCCGCCTTGTGCAGAACGAAGAGCTCCACGCGGCTGCTGAGGGTATACTGGCCGCGGCTGTTCTCCAGCGCGAGGCTGGCAGCAGCCTGCTCCGGCGTGGGAATGGGGACGGGGCGGCCCATGGCGACCAGACGGTCTTTCGCGTCTTCCACATGGGCCGAAGCGGAGTGTTCGAGCACGACCTTGTTGTAGACGGCGGCGGCCTGGTCGTCGTAAATCTTTAACAGACGTGCCTTCCCGGCCTCAAACATCTCCTGCTGTGCCTTGGTTGCCCCTGTGGGAGCCTTCATTGCGCGGGTACCAGCCGCTTCTGCCTCATAGGCATCTCCCAGGCCCACCAGCACATCGTCCAGATGGCTGTAGAGTGGGTAGGTGTCAACGACGGTCTGGTAGCGGGCGATGGTGGCGGACCAGTTCTGATGGGTGGCGTAAAAGGAGGCGATATCGGCTTCGCGCGAAGCCAACGTCTCCTGCACCTCGCGCAGGCGCTGTTTGGCCTGCGGGATGAGAATGGAATCGGGGAACTGCTGCAACATCTGGCGGTACGCTTCCTCGGCGGAGATGGTGTTGGAGTAGTCGCGGTCTGGCTTGTCCATCTGGCGGAAGTAGATGTCCCCGATGCGCATCTGGGCCTCGGCTGCCTCGGGAGCGTTGGGGAAGAAGGTGATGAAGTCTTTGTACTCCTGCTCGGCCTGGGTGAGCGCTGCGGAGCCGCCTTCCTTGTACCAGCTATCGGCGATGCCAAGCTTGGCACGCATCATGTACTGGGAGTCTGGATAGGCGTTGAGCAGGGTCTGGAGGTCGAGCCTGGCAACGTCGAATCGTCCGTGCTTCACTGCGTCTTCGGCCTTGTCGTAAAGCACCTTGTCGGGGAGATTCGCGTCCTTTCCGGCCAGCGGGTCAACCTTCTTGGCCTTCTTATCTGCCTGCTTGGTGTCCTTGGACTGTACTACCTTGTCTACTTTCGTCTTGCGGACTTTCTTGTTGGTGATGGCCAGGCCGGGCGACGAGGCAGCCGCAGGAGATGCAGCGGCGGGCGTCGATTGGGTCTGGGCGCCGGCATCCGGTGTCGTCGCCGCAGCCTGTGCGCGCAGGCCGATGGTTGCCGCTAGAAGAGCAGCCAGGGCGAGGCCGGCGAACAGGTTAGGGAAGAAGGAACGAGCCTTGATGCGGGAGACCTGGATGCTGCTGGCGGTGGTGAATTGCGTCATGCTTGGAACTCCGTCTGACCATACTGAAGCATTCTGGCTGGAGCGCACTTGCTGCTGTGCGGTCTTGATTCTATTCTAGTGCAGAATTGCAGGAACCGTGAGGTTGCAGGGCATCTCTGCAGCGGTTAATTCATGCGAATCCTGATCTTGCGCTCTCATGATTGCGTTGCAATGAAGAGAGCGGGATTCAATTCATAGGGTCTGTTTGGCCCTGCTAAAGCCGGGCCCTTCCGATTACCGGGCAGAAAGAGTGTTCCATCAAACCGGCACTACAAGAATTCTGATGGCCAGGCGTTAACCCTGCAAGAGCGCAGCACGGGCCCGGCGCAATAATTCGGCCGCGTTCTGCTCGGTGCGCCCTGGTTCAAAGACGGCAGAGCCCGCGACTAGCATCTCCGCTCCTGCTTGGACGACGGATGCTACCGTGTCGTGAGCGACTCCGCCGTCCACCTCGATGCGAAAGTGGAGGCCCATCTCTCTGCGCAGCCTGGCAAGATGCGCGATCTTGTTGACGGCGAGGGGCAGGAATTGCTGTCCGCCAAAGCCGGGATTGACGCTCATGACAAGGACGAAGTGCACCATAGGGAGGACTTCGACGAGGGTCTCGACCGGCGTGGCGGGGTTGATGACGACGCCGGGCAGGACGTTGTGTTCGGCGATGTGCTGGAGGGTGCGGTGCAGGTTGCGGCAGGCCTCCTGCTGCACGGAGATCATATTGGCTCCGGCCTGGGCGAAGGCGGGGATGTAGTCATCGGGGTCCTCGATCATAAGGTGACAGTCGAGGGGGAGTTTGGTAATCGGCCGCAGCGCCTTGACCACGGGCGGGCCGAAGGTGATGTTGGGGACGAAGTGGCCGTCCATAACGTCGATGTGGACGATGGTGCCGCCGCCGCGCTCGGCTGCGGCAACTTCATCGGCGAGATGGGCAAAGTCGGAGGCGAGAATAGAGAAGGCGAGTTCGATCATGGGATCAGGTTCGAGGTACCAGGTTCGAGGTTCAAGGTGAAAAGTGCGCTGGGGGAAGTGTATCAGTGGACTTCTTCGGTTGGTGTTGGAGGTTGCTGAGGCTGGGCATCGGAGGTGGGCTTCGCTTCGCCGAGGGAGATGCGGGTTGCGGCGTTAAGGAGGCGGCGGATGGGCCAGGAAGAATCTTCGCGAGGCAAAAAGACCTCACCCGCGCGCTGCTTCTCCGGGCGGTAGTACCAGCGGCGGAGGAGCGAGAGGTGATCGGAGAGGGTGGCGAGGTCAAGGGTTGATTTGGTGTGCGGTCTGGCGCGGGCTGCAAGATCGGCGAGGAGGTGCGTGGCGCGCTCTTCCGGGCTCGGCGCTGGAGGGTCTGCGGGATTGGATGCTGCGGCGGAGTTCGTCGGCCCAGCGGGAGCAAGGCCTGCCGGGCCGGTGAGGCAGCCGGAGTGGAGGAGGAAGACGGCGGCCGAGTCTTCTGTTCCCTGTTCCCTGTTCTCTGTTCCCTGTTCCCTGTTCTCTGTTCCCTGGGCGGCCTTCTGCACGATGACGGCGCGGAGGCGGGGGATGGGCTGGACGAGCGGGTCGGCGAGGGCTGCGGCCGCCTTGACGCGCAGGAGGTGGGCGTGGAGCTGTGCGGCTCGCTCGAAGTCGAGGTTGGCGGAGGCCTGCTCGCGCTGGGCGGTGAGCTGGGTGAGGAGCGACTCGCCGTGAGTGGCGAAGAAGGCTTCGACGGCGGCGGCCTCAGCGGCGTAGGCGGCTGCGCCTGCGGGCGTGCAGGCCTGGTTGCAGGGCGCGAGGCACTTGTTCATCTCCTGGTAGACGCAGCCGGGATGCTCGGGATAGGGCGCGAGGTCCTCGTAACAGCGGCGGAGCTTGAAGAGGTCGAGGACGGCGTCGCAGTAGCGGTCGGCGGCGGCTCGCGAGGGGAAGGGGCCGTAGCTGTGGGCCAGAGCCCGGTGGCTGAGGCGGTTGGTGGAGTAGACCCTCGGGTAGGCGTTTTCGGCGGTGAAGCGAAGGAAGAAGGGCGTGTGCAGACGCAGGCGGCGGCGTGCTTCGGCGAGGCCGAAGAGGTCGGCGGATGCGTGGTAGAGCACCAGCGTGGACTCGAACTCGGAGCCCGTGATGGTGTAGTCGATGCGTGCGACGCGCGTGCGCAGATTGAGCCGCTTACTCTGCGAGTCGGGCGGAGCGAGGATGCGGGTAATGCGGCGGCGCAGGTCGGCGGCGCGGGTGAGGTAAGGCTGGGCGGGTGACTGACCTGCGACTGCGGGCGGACCGTGCAGGGCGAAGACTCCGGGCAGCGCGGGGATGGCGCGCAGGGTTTCGGCGGAGCTCTCCGGCGAGAAGGGGATGGAATGCTCGAAGTGGAAGGACACGGCCACAGAAGGATTGTAGCTGTGTGTTTGACCGGCGCAACGACAACCAGCATCGCAGTGGCTAGCTGCCGGCGATGGTCATGCCTTCGATGCGGAGGGTGGGGGCGGCGGTGGAGGTGCGGAAGACGAGGTCGTTGCCGATGGCGGAGATGTTTTTGTACATCTCCTTGAGGTTGCCGGCGATGGTGATCTCCTCGACCGGGTAGGCGAGCTCGCCGTTCTCAATCCACAATCCCGCCGCGCCTTGGGAGTAGTCTCCGGTAACCAGGTTGACACCGAAGCCCATGGTCTCGGTGACGTAAAGGCCGGACTTCACATCGGCGATGATCTGCTCGGGACTCAATGTGCCAGGCTGCAGGAAAAAATTGCCCGCGCCGATGCCGGGGTTGCCGGCGAGCGAGCGCGCGGCGTTGCCGGTAGATGTGGCGAGGCCGAGCTTGCGGGCAGTGTAGGTGTTGGTGACGTAGCTGCGGAGGATGCCGTTTTCGACGAGGACGGTGCGGCGAGTGGGCAGGCCTTCGCCGTCGAAGGGCGCGGTGCCGAAGCCGCCGGTCTTGATTGAGCCATCGTGGGCTGATTCGTGGTCGAAGACTAAAGTTCCGTCGTCGATGACGGTGACGTTTTCGCCGGCGATGCGCTCGCCCAGCATATTGGCGAAGAAGCTGGCGTGGCGATAGATGGCGTCGCCGTTGGCGGCGTCGAAGATGTTGCCGATGATGGAGCGGGCGACCTCCGGCGAGAAGACGACGGGGGCCTGCTGAGTTTTGGCCTGGCGCGCGCCAAGGCGTTGCAGGGCGCGGCGAGCGGCCTCGCGGCCGATGGCGACGGGGTCCTCCAGCAGGCGCGTGGTGCGGGCGGCGGAGTACCAGTAGTCGCGCTGCATGCGGCCGCCGGCGTCGTGGGCGATGGGCTGGGCGGAGAAGCCGCAGTAGCTTCGGCGATACTCGCCGAGGAAGCCGCGCGAGTTGATGTGAATTTTATGCGAGGTTGCGGTGTCGAAGTCGCCGCCGCCGGAGTTCTGGATGCGGGTGTCGAAGGCGAGGGCCGCAGCCTCGACTTCGCGTGCGATGCGGATGCGGTCGGCGGGGGGTTGGAGGTTGACATCGTCGAAGTAGAGACGCTGGGCGGCGGCCTCGTGCTGGCCGAACTCGGAGGGTTCTGGAAGGCCGGCGAAGGGGTCCTCGCTGGTGATGCGGGCGAGTGTGACGGCGCCGGCTACTAAGCGTTCAATACTCTCAGGAGAAAAGTCAGAGGAGGAAGTGCTAGCGGTGCGTTGTCCGATAAAGACGCGCAGGCCGACGGCGCGCGAGCCGGATTCCTTGAGCGTCTCGACCTGGCCGAGACGGACGAGGGTGGAGAACTCGTCTCCCTCGTAGACGACGGCTTCAGCGTCGGTGGCACCGGCCTTCAGGGCGCGGGCGAGGACGTCGGAGGTGAGTTGGTGGAGGTCGGCGGCGGCGGTTGCTTTGGTCGGCATTCTTACAGCGTATAACTCCCGGGGAACTCCTGGATGCAGCGGCGTGAGTTCTGTCAGCGGACGGGGTGCTCGGAGAGACGGGGCTGGCGGCCATCGGTGGCCTTGCGGAAGTAGAGACCGGAGGGGCAGTATTCGGAGTCGGTCTTGAGTTTGTGGGCTATGTGCGGGGGCGGCGCGCCGGGGATGTGATGGCGGTGCAGCTTGACCGCGCCGGTGCAGTCGGAGCAGCGGAACTCGGTATCGTCGTCGAGAATTGCTTCGGAGACGGACTTGAGCTTCCAGAAGGGCTCGTATCCACCGCCCGTCTTGAGGCGGCGGCGTTTGACCTGGCACTCGTAGATTTTTTCTGATTCGGCGGCCATATGATGCTCCTTTGGGGGTGATGGGTTGGTGTGCGCTCTATAAGGCGAACGGAATGGTTCAATGGAGAAAGGCCCGGGCGGTTGTGGCGGCGCGAGCTGTATCGGGGTCCTTCGACTCAGCGGTTCACGAAGAGACCGTGAACGGCTTCGTTCAGGATGACAGCAAGAACCTGCGCGACCGCTACACGACGGGGTTGGCGGAGGGTTTGGCTTCGCGGCCGTCGGTGGCGCGCTGGAAGAGCAGGCCGCTGGGACAGAACTCGGCGTCGGCGGCGAGCTTGTGCTCGACATAGGCGATGATGCCTGCCTTGCCGTTGCGGCCGATCAGCTTGACCGCGCCGAAACAGTCCTTACAGCGGAAATCGGTGTCTTCGTCCACCAGGGCTACGGCGACGTTTTTGATCTTCCAGTAGGGCTCGTACCCTCCGCCGGTTTTGAGACGACGGCGGCGGACCTCGCACTCGTACATCTTTTCTCGTTCGACTGCCATTAAGAGACTTCTCCTCTCCTGCGACCTGGTACGTTTTGAATTGCCGTCGATGCAGCAGGCGGCGCGACACTTCAGATGCAACACTTCCTGGGAGCGGAGATGTTTGTTCACTGCCCCGTACCGCCGACGGTCATGCGGTCGAGCTTGGTGGTGGGCAACCCGACACCGACAGGGACGGACTGCCCGTTCTTGCCGCAGGTGCCGATGCCTTCGTCGAGGGCGAGATCGTTGCCCACCATGGAGACATACTTGAGAGCTTCGGGGCCGCTTCCGATGAGGGTTGCGCCCTTGACCGGGCGGGTGACCTTGCCGTCCTCAATGAGGTAGGCCTCGGAGGCGGAGAAGACGAACTTTCCGTTGGTGATGTCCACCTGGCCGCCGCCGAAGTTGACGGCGTAGAGGCCTCGCTGGACACTCTTGATGATGTCTTCGGGCTGGTCCGTGCCGGAGAGCATGTAGGTGTTGGTCATGCGCGGCATGGGGATGTGGTGGTAGCTCTCGCGGCGGCCGGAGCCGGTGTTGGGCGTGCCCATGAGCCGGCTGGAGAGCTTGTCGGAGAGGTAGCCGCGGAGGATTCCGCTCTCGATGAGGACGGTCTCCTGGGTGGGGTTGCCCTCGTCGTCCATGTTGATGGAACCGCGGCGGTTGGGCATCTGTCCGTTGTCGACGACGGTGACTTTTTCGCTGGCGACCTTCTGGCCGATGAGGCCGGCGAAGGCGGAGGTCTTCTTGCGGTTGAAGTCGGCCTCAAGGCCGTGGCCGACGGCTTCGTGCAGCAGGACGCCGGGCCAGCCGGGGCCGAGGACGACGGGCATCTCGCCAGCCGGCGCGGCGATGGCGTCGAGTTGCAGGATGGCCGTGCGCGCGGCCTCGCGGGCGAAGTGCTCGGGAGATTTAGCGCCTTCAAAGAAGTCCAGGGTGACGCGGCCACCGCCGCCGGAGGTGCCGCGCGTGGTGCTACCCGCGCCCTGGTTGGCGGAGGCATCCTTGGCGATGACGAAGACGTTGAGGCGGGCAAGGGGTTGGGTGTCGGAGGCGAAGGTGCCGTCGGATGCGGCGACCAAGATGCGGCGGAGTTCGTCGTTGAAGCCGACGCGGACCTGTGTGATGCGCGGGTCGAAGTCGCGGGCGGCGTGGTCGGCGCGCTGGATGAGGGACAATTTGGCGGCGATCTCGGCGTCGGCGGTGGCCCCGGCGATGGGGTATAGCGTGGGCTTGTCCGATGTGTGGCGGAAGCCCGCGATCCGCTCTTTGGCGGGGCCGCTGGCGATGAGCGCGGCGGTGCGTGCGGCGCGCAACAGGCGGTCGGAAGAGAGGTCATCGGTGTAGGCGTAGCCGGTGCGCTCGCCGCAGAGGACGCGGATGCCGCAGCCGACACTGATGCTCTGGCTGGCGGTCTTGACCAGCGACTCGTCGATGCCCAGCGAGGTGGAGGTGACGGACTCGAAGTAGAGATCGGCGTACTCGCCGCCGGCAGAGAGCGCTTCGCCCAGGCAACGCTCCATCAATCGCTCGGAGAGGCCGAGTTTTTCGATGAAGTAGCGCTTGTGGTCGGGCGTTGGGACGGTAGTTTTTTGGGTCTGCGGCAAGGGCACAGTTCAATTCTAGGCTTCTACAGGGGCCACGGCAAATAAACCGCGAAGAAACGGGCGCGGACGTGATAAAGTTGCGTTCCCTGCGCTTTGGTTAGCGAACCCGGCGGCGAAGGGTGAAAGTGTATTGAAAAACTGCTTGACTAAGTAAATCTACATAGGTAGAGTTGTCGGCATGAGCGTTAAGATGCGTCGATCTCCGCAGACCGCGCTGGTGTTGGCCGAGTTCCTATCGGATGAGCAGGAGTGGCGATACGGCTATGACATCAGCCGCAACACGGGGCTGAAGTCGGGAACGCTGTACCCGATCCTGATGCGGCTGGCGGAGCACCGGATGCTGAAGACGAGCTGGGAGACGGCGGAGACAGGCCGTCCTCCGCGCCACATGTACAAGCTGACGAAGGATGGCCTGCGCTACGCGCGCGAGATGGTAAGTGTGGCAAGGGAACTAACGACAGGCGAACCGGCGTTCGGCGGGGTGGGGCTATGACTCTGATTCGTATGGTGGCGCTGACGATCTCGGACGAAGTGGTGCGATGGGCATCGCCGGGCTGCAAGGAGTGGGCCGAGGGGTTGGAGCGCGAAGGGGCGGTGATTGAGAGCGACTGGGCCGCGCTGCGCTGGGCAATTGGGAGTACGCGCGTGCTGTTGGATCGCCGTGCGGCATCACTCACTTCGCTCGACGAAGTCCCTGCTGCAACGCAGAAGTTTGTGGAGACGACCCGCTTCAAGGCAGGCTATGTCTTGGCCATGTCAATCATGCAAGGATTTTTTTGTTCGTTGCGGTTCTTCCATTTCAGGAACTCCTTGGGACGCGCTGGTTGCACCCTTGTCGTGCTTGCTTCGATCCTTGCGGGGACGTATTCGCTGATGGAACGGCGCAGACTCAAGGAGCCATGGAAAGACGACATCTACGACGATCTTGTGGCCTGTACATCCTTCTACAGAGAGCAACTGAAGCGTTTCGATAGTCTTTGGATATATTTTTCTTTCTTTCTGTGTTGGATGTTAGGCGAGTCCATGTATGACAGTGCCTCGATATATGGCTACGACGTAATCGACGTAATCTGTCCATGGATTCTCGTGGGTATGCTCTTGTTCATGCTTCTAGGGATGCGGCAAAGGAAACAGAACAACCAGCGGCGGATCGAAGAGATCGATGCGCTGCTAGCGGAGCGGGAGTAAGCGGGCGGTGTCTTTCCGGGTGGGTTGAGTGGAAGACGACGACGGAGGTTCTGACCCGAAAGCGGGTCAGAATGACGATTAAATATGGGTTGGAATGACGCTCCGATAGAGTTTGGCAATGACGATTCAAAAAAAGGAGTTGGAAGGACTGCATATACCCATTGAGGCGTCATTCTGAGCGAAGCTCAGAATCTCTGTCGTTCTTTCGAGTCGGCTCAAAGCTTTCCGGCTTGCGGAGCTTGGATTCGTCGAATGGCTCGATGGGCTTGCCCCAAGACTCGCTCAAATCTCGCCAGGTACGATTGACGGCGAGGACCATTTCGATCTTGCGGCTACGTTGCATGTTCTTGATCTTCGATTCGCGCGCGATGGCTTCGCCGATGGTTGCGTAACACTCGTAGTAGACGAGCCGGTCGATGTTATATCGCGCTGTGAAGGAGTTTGGGTCCTTCTTCGACTTGTGCTGGGTTACGCGAATTTGGAGTTGAGCGGTTACGCCAGTGTAGGGCGGCGGCCTTTACTAGAGAGGATGTAGACGTAGCCGCCGTTTCCATTTTGGGAGTTTATTGGATGTGCGGGACAGAGGCAATGGCAAAGACAGAGACAACGACAGAGATTCTGACCCAAAAGCGGGTCAGAATGACGGTTGGAAAAATCAGAATGACGAGCTAGAGTGTAGGCGTCGCTATAGCTTCTGCACGACGACGGCGGTGCCGTAGGCGAGAACTTCGGTGACGCCCTGCATCAGCTCGTTGGCGTCGTAGCGGGCCATGATGACGGCGTTGGCGCCGGCCTGGGCGGCGTGCTCCGCCATCATGACGAAGGCGTCCTGGCGGGTCTTCTCGCAGAGCTGGGTGTAGAGGGTGATGTTGCCTCCGAGGAGCGTCTGCAAGCCTGCGCCGATGGTGCCGAAGAGGTTGCGCGAGCGGACGACGATGCCGCGCACCACGCCGATGTTGCGCACAATGCGGTAGCCGGGAAGCTCCAGTGCGGTGGTGACCATGGAGGGGTCGAGCGAGGTGGAGGTGGGGACGTTGGTCTGGGGATACGAGGCCATGGGGATGCTCCTGATTTCTGGTTTCGAGCTGTGAGCTGTGAGCTTTGAGCCGTGAGCTACGAGCTGTTCTGCTGAAGGATTGTACGCACGGGGAGGGGTCATGGTTCCGTGCCGGCGAGGGCGGCGACCAGGTCAGCGACCGCCCCGCTGTCGATGGCGCTAGCGGCTAGGGCGATGGCGGCGCGCAAGGCTTCGTCTCTGCCTTGGTTGGAGGACGGGACGACTCCGGCGGCGATGAGGACGGCGGCGGCGTTGAGCAGGACGACGTCGCGGCGGGGGCCTGGTTCGCCGGCGAAGATGGCGCGCAGGATGGCGGCGTTGGCGGCGGCATCCCCTCCGCGTAGAGTGTCGATGGAGGCGGTGGCGAGACCAACCTGCTCGGGCGTAAGTCGGTAGAAGGCGACATCGTCGCCGCGGATCTCGGCGATCTGGCTTGGTCCGGAGATCGAAAGCTCGTCGATGCCCGGCTCGCCCGCCGCACCGGAAGCCCCGTGGACGACGAAGGCGTGGCGAACGTCGAGCAGGCGCATGGCATTGGCTACGATGGGGACGAGGTGGGCGGAGTAGACACCCATGACCTGGGCGCGGGCGCCGGCGGGGTTGGAGAGCGGGCCGACCAGGTGGAAGATGGTGCGGATGCCGAGGGCGCGGCGGACGGGCATGACAGCCTTCATCGCGGGGTGCAGAGCGGGCGCATGCAGGAAAGCGAAGCGGTGACGGCGCAGAGCGGCGGCCCCGCCGGCGGGGGTGAGCGCGATGGGAATGGCGAGGGCTTCAAGGACATCGGCCGAACCGCACTGCGAGGTGACGGCGCGGTTGCCGTGCTTGGCGACCATGATTCGGCCCCCGGCGGCGGCGGCGACCAGGGCGGCGGCAGTGGAGATGTTGAAGGTGCCGGAGAGATCGGCACCGGTGCCGCAGGTATCGACCAGCAGGGCCTGTTCGTCCTGGTCGAGGGGGACGGGCGTGGCAGCGGCACGCATGGCGTCCACGAATCCGGCGATCTCGGCAGGGGCCTCGCCGCGCATGGCAAGGGAGCTGAGCAGGGCGGCGAGCAGCATGGGGCGAGGGCTGCCAGGGCTGTCGTCGCCGGCGAGCACCTCTTCGAGCAGGGTGCGGGCATCGCTGCGCGAGAGAATCTCGCGCCGTTCGACGATGCGATTTACGTACGATTGCAGAGCCATCAGAGGAAGGGTATCAGGCGGAGGCGGCTGCAAGGCAAAGGGTTTCTGCGGTCTCGCTTTAAGATCGCGGGCCGCCACGCCGCATTTGCGCGATAATCGACTCAATTATACGGTAAACGCACAAAATGGGCCGTATTGATTGCCCCCGCCCGCGCCTTCCACTACTATCGTGATGCGAGATTTTTCAAATTGAACCGAGACAAACAACCATGAAGATCCATGAGTATCAGGCAAAAGATATTCTGCGGAGGTGCGGCGTGCCCGTACCCGACGGCGAGATGGCCACCACGTTGGAAGAAGCGGACAAGGCGGCCAAGACGCTGTTCAGTAAAGGCAATGCGGCGGTGGTGGTGAAGGCCCAGATCCACGCCGGAGGCAGGGGCAAGGGCGGCGGGGTGAAGGTAGTGAAGACAATCGAGGACGCCAATGCAGCTGCCAAGGCGATCCTAGGGATGCAACTGGTGACGCACCAGACAGGCCCGAGCGGTCAAAAAGTCCAGCGGCTGCTGATTGAGGCGGGTTCGGCGATTGAGCGCGAACTTTACCTGGGGCTGGTGCTGGACCGCGCGACGGCCAAGATTGTGTTTATGGCGTCGCAGGCGGGCGGCATGGAGATTGAGAAGGTGGCGCACGACACTCCGGAGCTGATCTACAAGGAAACGATTGAGCCGGCGATTGGATTCCAGCCGTACCAGGCGCGCAAGCTAGCCTTCAAACTGGGGCTGGACGCGAAGCAGATCAACCCGGCGGTGGCGTTCATGACGGGGCTGTACAAGGCATACATGGAATGCGACGCGACGCTGATGGAGATCAACCCGTTCATCACCACCAAGGACGGGAGCCTGATGGCACTGGACTGCAAGATCAACTTCGACGACAACGCGATGTTCCGCCACAAGGACCTGAAGGAGCTGCGCGACCTGGCTGAGGAAGACCCGCTGGAGGTGCAGGCGTCGAAGTTCAACCTGAACTACATCAAGCTGGACGGCAACATTGCGTGCATGGTAAACGGCGCGGGGCTGGCCATGGCGACCATGGACATCATCAGCTATGCGGGCGGCGCGCCGGCGAACTTTCTGGATGTGGGCGGAAGCGCCAGCCAGGAGCAGATTGAGAATGCATTTGCCATCCTGCTGAGCGATCCCAACGTGAAGGCGATCTTCATCAATATCTTCGGCGGGATCCTGCGCGTGGATGTGCTGGCGTCGGCAGTAGTGGCGGCGACCAAGAAGCTGGAAGTAAAGTTGCCGATCATTCTGCGGCTGGAAGGCACGAATGTTGAAGAGGGCAGAAAGATACTTGCTGAGTCGGGAATTAAGTTTGAAGTGGGAGCAACCATGAAAGAGGCTGCCGACCTTGCTGTCGCCGCCGCGAAAGGGGGCAAGTAATGGCAGTCTTAGTTGATAAAAATACACGGCTGATTGTGCAGGGGATTACCGGGCGCGAGGGAACGTTCCACGCGAAGGGCTGCGAGGAGTACGGGACCAAGGTGGTGGGCGGAGTGACGCCGGGCAAGGGCGGAATCACGCACGAGGGCTGGCCGGTCTTCAACACGGTGGAGGAGGCGGTGAAGGAGACGGGCGCGAATGCGACCATGATCTTTGTGCCGCCGCCGTTTGCCGCGGATGGGATTCTGGAGGCCGAGGCAGCGGGGCTTCCCCTGATCGTTTGCATCACGGAGGGCATTCCGACGCTGGACATGGTGCGGGTGTGGGAGGTTGTCAAACGCTCGAAGTCGCGGCTGGTGGGGCCGAACTGTCCGGGCGTGATCTCGCCGGGCAAGGCCAAGGTGGGCATTATGCCTGGACGCATCCACAAGGAGGGTTCAGTGGGGATTGTGTCGCGCTCGGGGACGCTGACCTATGAGGCGGTGTACCAGTTGACAACGCGCGGCATCGGTCAATCGACGGCCATCGGGATTGGCGGCGACCCGATCATCGGGACGACTCACATCGACGCGCTGCGGCTGCTGAACGACGATCCGGAGACCGAGGCGATCATCATGATCGGCGAGATTGGCGGAACGGCGGAGGAGAAGGCGGCGCAGTTCATCAAAGAGCATGTGAAGAAGTCTGTGGTGGGGTTCATCGCGGGACAGACGGCGCCTCCGGGACGTCGCATGGGCCACGCGGGAGCGATCATCAGCGGCGGCGAAGGCACGGCGGCCAGCAAGATGGCGGCGATGACGGCGGCGGGAATCCATGTGGTGAAGTCGCCGGCGGAGATTGGCGCGATGATGGCGAAGGTGCTGGGCAAGGCATAGCGGCAGTTGAACATTACGGAGATAGAGCGTGGCGCGCCGCTCCGTGCCGCGCTTTATTGTTTCTGCTGCCGGTAGAAGAGGCCGGCGACGAGGAAGAGCATGGCGATGGTGAAGGCAAGACGCGCATGCAGAACCGCGTGGACGTGAAGCTGCACTACGCCGTCCATGATCCAGGCGGCGCATCCGACGAACCAGATCCAGGCTGTCTTCCGCATGGTTCTATGGTAGGACACGGAATGCATTGCGTGTGTATCAATGGTTGCTCAGCACCGGGTGTGTTGAGTGATGGACTGACGAGCAAGAAGGGCAACGACGGAGATTCTGGCTGCGCCAGAATGACGACCCCTGTGCTTTAGACTGGAGGCAGCGCAACTTTTGCGCTCAGGAGAGAGATTTTGAGTCAGAGAACATTCAGCATCATCAAGCCGGACGCGGTGCGCAAGGGACATACGGCGGCGATTCTGGCGCAGATTGAAGAGGCGGGATTCAAGATTGTGGCCATCAAGCGGGCGTCGATCTCCAAGGCGCAGGCCGAAGGGTTCTATGCGGTCCATGCGGGGCGGCCGTTTTTTGCAGGGTTGACGGAGTTCATGAGCTCGGGACCGATCTTTCCCATGGTTCTGGAGAAGGAGAACGCGATCGCCGATCTGCGCAAGCTGATGGGGGCGACCGATCCCGCAAAGGCCGAGGAGGGCACGATCCGCAAAAAATATGCGGAGTCGATCGGGGAGAATGCGATTCACGGCTCGGATGCGGAGGAGACGGCGGCGTTTGAGATTGGTTACTTCTTTGCGGGAATCGAGCTGAAGTAGATTCATGGGGTGGGTCCCGGCTGGGCGATGACGACGGTCTTGGCGTTGAGAAACTCGCGCATTCCCGCGGCGGAGAGTTCGCGCCCGTAGCCGGAGCGCTTGATGCCACCGAAGGGAAGGCGGGGATCGCTGGCCGCCTGCGCGTTGAAAAAGACGGCGCCGCATTGCAGCTCGACGGCGAAGCGTTTCTGCTCGGCGCGGTTGCGCGTCCAAACGGAGGCTGCGAGGCCGAAGGGAGTGTCGTTGGCCAGGGCGATGGCCTGGTCGATGTCGGCTACGCGAAAGAGCATTGCGACGGGGCCGAAGATCTCTTCGCGATAGACCTGCGAGGTGCGGGGAACGTCGGCCAGCACGGTGGGCTCGTAGTAGAATCCCCTGCCCAGCATGGGCCCTCCGCCGGTGAGCACGCACGCGCCGGCCTGGAGTGCGGCCTGCACCTGACGGTGGAGTTCCTCGCGCTGCTGGGCGGTTGCGAGCGGGCCGATCCGAGTGTCTTCCAGCGTGGGGTCGCCGACCTTGATGGCGTCCATAGCGGCGACGAAGCGGGACTCGAATTCTTGGTAGAGGGGGTCTGCGATGAGGAAGCGCTTGGCGGCGATGCAGGATTGACCGCTGTTGATGCAGCGTGCCTCGACGGCAGCCTCGACGACTGCGTCGAGCGAGGCCGAGGGCATGACGATGAAGGGATCGCTGCCACCGAGTTCGAGGACGGATTTCTTGATGAGCCATCCGGCTTGGGCGGCGACGGCACGACCGGCGGTCTCGCTTCCGGTGACGGTGACGGCGGCGACACGCTCATCGGCAAGCACGGCCTCCACCTGGCGAGCTTCGATGAGCAGGGTCTGGAAGATGCCACGGGGAAAGCCTGCGCGGCGCACCAAGGCTTCGATGGCGAGGGCGCACTGCGGGACGTTGGAGGCGTGCTTGAGCAGGCCCACGTTGCCGGCCATGAGAGCGGGCGCGAGAAAGCGGAAGACCTGCCAGAAGGGGAAGTTCCAGGGCATGACGGCGAGTATGACTCCCAGCGGGTCCCAGCGGACGTATGTTGCGATGGAACGGTTGTCGATCGGCTCGGGCTCAAGGATGCGAGCTGCGTGTTCGGCATAGTAGCGGCAGACGGCGGCGCACTTAACAATCTCGGCGCGGGACTGGGTGATGGGCTTACCCATTTCGGAGGTGATGAGCGCGGCCAACTCGGCGACTTCCTCCTGCAGCAGGAACGCGAGCTTGTTCATGCAGAGAGCGCGGTGGTGAAGCGGCAGATCCGCGTCGCGGGTGAATGCGGCTTCAGCGAGAGCGATCTTCTGCAGCAACTCCTCGTCTGTCAGGGGCGTGAATGTGCGCAATAGAGCGCCGGTAGCGGGATTGATGGACTGGATCGGCATGGGACTTTACTCAAAGGCAAGCTTATCAAGAGCGGAGAGCGGCGGGCACATGGTGAGGATGAAACATTAAGAGCTGGGCTGTCCGCCACTGAACTTGGGGATGGAATCTGACCCACGCATCGCAAAGAGCACGATGAATGGGGTCAGATTCTTCGAGCGGTCGAAAGAAAACGATGAGCGGGGCACTCGCAACGTGGGCTATTTCGTATGACCGACAAAAAGTATCGCGCCAGTCTGTTTATCCAACTGAACCACGCCGGTTCCCCCTGCTCCCTTACCGTGAAATGTTCCTACGACCGTCCATACTCTATCCTTCAAACCCGCGAGCCACGGCTTATCGGATTCAATTACTTTTTCCCCATAAATCGGTTTCAAAATGTCAACCGCGAGTGCGACTGCTGTCGCGGAGTCGGGCACATACCCTCCGACAGGACGGTATGTCCTAGTGGTCTTGATCGCCTGTCGCGTGAACGTAACTAATGGGTCCTCCACAGATTGCGCTACTGCGAGAGACACGAACAAAATACAACCGAGTACGGCTCGAGTGTACATTTCATCTCCTCCTGCGAAGGACGAGGGCCGTTCTATTGCGGCGGGCGGGCGTAGGGCTCGCCGGTGGGGGTGACTTTGGTTGGATCGAAGCTGGTGGTGCCGCCGGGGTTCCAGGTAGCGCCGCGCGGGACCAGGACGGTATCGGCAGTGCGCCCGGTGGACCCTCCGGTGCGAAGTTCGATGCGATTGGCGTCGATTCCCTTCTCCGTGGTGAGGTAGAGCTTGATGTTGAGGGAGCGCTGGGCGGACGCCTCGGGCGACTCCTGGGGATCGTGGTTGCCGACGACGACCAGAGTGGCGTCGGACTCGCGGTTCATCTCCAGTGCGATGTCGTCGAGGCATCCCTTGGCCTCGTTGTCGACACGGACCGGACGCTTGCGGTCGCGATCGAAGGAGATGGAGCAGAGGTTGCGGAAGGCGGGCGCGGGCGGAGGCGGCGGCGCGACCACGGTGACGGTGACGGTAGAGGTGGCGGTCTTGCCGAGGTCGTCCACCACGTTGCATGTGACATCGATGGTACCTGGGCTGACATCGGCAGTGGTGAGCGCGGCGGTGGGGCCATTGCCGCCGATCTGTCCGGCGGTGGTGGTATAGGAGTAGCTGATGGGCCTGTTCTGCGGGCTGCGGCCCTCCGAGGTGATGGTGGAGGCGCCGCCGGGGAGAACGCTGCTTGGGTTGGCGGAGCAGGAGATGGTGGGCGGATCGAAGGCCTGGATGCGGAAGCTGGCGGCGCACTCGGCGTGCTGGTTGGCGCGGATGCCTTCGCTGACGCGTCCGGTGACGGTGTAGTCGCCCGCATCGAGGCCAGCCGTGGAGATGGTGGCGGTATCGTCGTTGCCTTCGATCTGGCCCCCATTGACGGCCCAGATGTAGACGGGCTTCATCTTCTTACCCGGTTCAAGATTGATGACGCTTCCGGTGACCGTGATGGGGTCTCCGGGGAAGACGGTGACTGGTTGCACTACGCAGCCATAGGCGGCGGGAACCACCTCGTTTGCCCCGCCCAGGCGGATGACGATCCCCGAGCTCAGGCGGTAGGCGGTGACCTTGGCAACGCCGCCATTGACGAAGGTGGGCGCGGTGTTGGCGCCAAAGTTGATGTCGGAGTATTCCAAGTCGGCCTGGATGGGGCGGATGGCGAGGCGGTTGCGCAGGAACTCTGCCGGAAGGATGTAATCGAAGCCCGCTCCGATGGTGGCGCCATATCCCCAGGTGCAGGGCTGGAGCACAGGGCCACCGTCTCTGGATCCTCCGAAGAGCAGGTGGACGAAGGGGACGTAGTGGCCAGACTGGGCGCGGACGATGGGACCACCCTGCGCGACGTAGGAGCAGTCGTTGGGGCCGTAGGGCGAGGCTGCGCCCTCGAACTCCAGTCCAACGTGGGGGCCGAAGTATGCGCTGATGCTGCCGATACCTCCCCAATTGATGGGTTGGTATGTGGAGCCCTCGAGGGTGTCGCCGAAGGGGGAGATGGCGTTGAAGGGATGGTAGTAGGAGTACCCGCCGAAGAGATCGACATGCGATGCACTGGGCGACGGCGTGCCCGTGGGCTCTGCCTGGGCCGCACAGTAGAGTGGGAGTACAGCAGTGACTGAGGCCAGCAGAAGCGCGCGGAAGATCTGGGAAGAGCGCCGGTGCATCATGTATTCCTCCACATCAATGTTTCAAACTCCTGCCGC
>Ga0326727_10011213_pt1 | contig 20981 bp, 18 predicted proteins | sample MB2enrmetagenome_FD_207643 | JGI IMG/M metagenome (GOLD analysis project Ga0326727, IMG submission 207643) | Lab enriched peat soil microbial communities from McLean, Ithaca, NY, United States - MB29MY | ecosystem: Environmental > Terrestrial > Soil > Wetlands > Peat | place: USA: New York...
GGTGTGACCGTGCAGGCGCGAAAGGGCACGTCCTGCTCCTGGCCGCATTCGGGATTCTTACAGGTCAACTCGAACTTGTTCGGCCATCCGAAGTCTTCATTGACGCTGTGGCGAAAGGAGTGAATCTGCCCGCAACTCCCGCAGACCCATTCCACGAGAAAGACCCGCATTCTTGATCTCCTTCCGGGATGGTCCCATAGTACGCCGGGTATTACTCCGCATGGTATTGCCACAGAGCACGATAATAGTGCATGAATCGGATGGGCTCGCAGCTTTCCGGAACCTCCGCGTAGGTGTAACGGTCGAATCCGATGCCGCGCAGCAGGGTGAAGAGCTCGCGCCATGGATAGGGCTTCAGCCACTGCGGGAAGCCGGGCTTGACTGTGGGAGCGATCGTGAGCGCGCTGCCCCAGGGCGACAGCGTGCGGCAGAGTTCGTTGATGTGGCAACTCCGGATCCAGGGTTTAAGCAGGTCGAACGACGGTTTTACGGAGCCGTCCACCACGTCGGTGTCGTTGGAGTTCCAGCACGCTCCCACCGCCGGGTGATTCGCCACGCTGAGAATATGATGAGCGTTGTGGGGAAGCATGGTGCCGGGGCCGTGGACTTCCATCCAGATTTCCACGCCGTGGTCGCGGGCAATGTCTCCGCAGCGGGCGAGCGCGTGGCCGATCTGGTCGAGGGTTTTGTCCTCGGGAACACCTTTGGGGAATCCATTGGGGCGCACCTTCACGCCCACACAGCCAAGGTCTTGCGCCAGCTCGCACCAGCGGCGCGTCTCCTCGATGTTCTTCTCCACCACGGCGGGGTCGGGCGACTCAAATTCGCAGGTCGTGCCCATGCTCATCAAGCGCACACGCGAGGCGGCAAAGCGTTGCTTCACTTCCGCGCGCTGCCCCTTTTCGAGGGAGATTTCCACGCCGTGTTTATGCGTGGTGCGCAACTCGACGCCTTCGAAACCCGTCTCCTCGCAGTTCTTGATGATGGTGTCGATATCCCAGTCCTTCGCCAGGTTGTAAGTAACCAGACCCAATTTGAAAGGGGGCGGCGAAGGCGCAGCGTTTTGCGGCGCAACCGCCTCAGCCTTGGCGAGAAGGCTGCGGCCCTCCGTGGCTCCCAACGTGCCCAGACTCGCGGCGGAGAGAACCCCGGTTTTGAGAAAATCCCTTCGTCCAGATTTGAGCATATTCATTCCCCCCCATCCGTGGCCCTGCACGGCATGTGCTTTCGTGCATAAACGCTTTAAGGCCGGCGCACATTTTACCCCCTTCGAATCTTCGGAAGATAGGGGTGAAGAATGATTTGGCGAAATCTGACAGGGATGAAAATGTGGGTTTCAGGATTCCGGAGGCGGTATGGATCGGGTCGCGGTGGGATTCCAATCGCGTGGGTAATGGAGTTTGCGCACTGGGGAATCAACCCGCTGCTTGCGGCACGCCATGAAACTGACCGAGATGCGTACCGGCGAGGATTGGTTCAGCGCTTGGCCGACTTGACGGTGGTGCTGGGCGCTGCCGTTTTTGATGCTGCCCTCCCCTCGGGCGGAAGAAAGACGGGTACGACCAGCGCGGACAGAATCATCAATACGGCCAAACCCACCAGAACATCGACCACGGTCACATGCCATTTCCGCAACGGGTTCGTCATTAGAGTTTCCCTTTCCCTTACGCACCTGATTACAGCAATTCAGTTTCCAGATTGTGGGGAAACACCGCCCTGGCCGGAATGGCGCAACACTATAAGAATCAAATAATTGGAAATTTCCCAGGGAGAGTCCGCCAATTGGAAAGTGTCCGACTAGAAAAGTGACGAAAACCGGCGGCCTTGTTGTGACACTCTATGGCAGTTATGTCGAGCTGGCCCGCGTCCCTCCCCATGATTTTCCCTGGGCGCGGAAAGGTGCCACAAGCATCCTGACCAGCAGACGCTCCGTCGCAGGTTACACAGACGAGGGTTTTCTCCTATAATGATCTGGAGGGGTTCCGTCGAAAGGCGTTCTTATGATCCTGGTAATCGATAACTACGATTCCTTTACCTACAACCTTGTCCAATATTTGGGAGAGCTTGGCGCGGACCTTCAGGTTGTTCGGAATGACCAAACCACCGTCGAGGCGATTGAAAAGCAGGCTCCAGAGAGAATCGTGATCTCGCCCGGCCCGAAGACTCCTTCCGACGCCGGCATCTGCCTCGCCGTCATCACCGCATTCTCCGGTAGGATACCGATCCTGGGAGTTTGCCTCGGCCATCAGGCCATCGGACAGGCATTCGGAGGGCAAGTGATCCGTGCACCGCAACTGATGCACGGCAAGACCAGCCAAATCCAGCACGACGGCAAGACCATATTCGAGGGCCTGCCCAATCCCTTTCCAGCCACGCGTTATCACTCGCTCATCGTGGCGCGCGAGTCCCTTCCCGATTGCCTGGAAGTCTCCGCTTGCACTTCCGACGGGATTATCATGGGGCTCCGCCACAAGGAAATGAAGGTGGAAGGCGTGCAGTTTCACCCCGAGTCAATCCTGACCAACGCGGGAAAGCAGCTTCTGGGCAATTTCCTGGGCTTGTAGGGCGTGGCAATCCTAGCGCCGTTGGGTAAACTCCACGAGCGCCTGAAGCTTGGCGCGTGCGGCGCCGGAATCCAGTACCTCTGCCGCCCGCTCAGCGCCTTCCGCAAAGTTTCGCGCCTTCCCTGCCAGGGTGAAGGCCGCCGCGGCATTCGCCAGGACGACATTGCGATAGGGACTGCGCTCACCTTCCAACACACTCAGCAACAGCCGCGCATTGGTTGGGGCATCGCCGCCCTGTAGTTGCTCAATCGAGGCGCGCGGTATGCCGAACTCTTCCGGTTGCACGTGGCGTGTCTCCAGCCCATTGCCGGTGCTGGAGGAAAGCCGCGTGGGCCCTGTAGTGGTGATCTCGTCAATGCCGTCGGAGCCCGCCACGACGTAGGCCTGTTTGGTTCCCACCGCCCGCAGCGTTTCCGCCATCATTTCCGTGCGCGCTGCATCAAAAACGCCCACTAACTGGATCGTCGCCGCCAGGGGGTTTGTAAGCGGACCAAGGAGATTGAAGACACTTTTGGTCTTCAGGCTGCGCCGCGCGTTCATCACGTGCTTCATGGCAAGGTGCAATCGCGGAGCGAATAGAAAGACCATGCCGACTTCTTCGAGGCAGGCAGGAATCCGTTCCAGCGGCAGGTCGATCGCGACGCCCAAGGCCTCCAGCACGTCGGCGCTTCCACAGCGGCTCGAAATTGAGCGGTTGCCATGCTTGGCCACGCGCACTCCGCCCGCCGCCGCCACCAGCGCCGCCGCCGTTGAGACGTTGAACGTCCCGCGGCCGTCGCCGCCGGTTCCGCAGGTGTCGAGCAGTGGCTCCCGGTGCGAGATGCTTTCGACTTTCACTCCGGCCGCGCGCAGGGTTTCGGTGGCATGGGCGCGCATCTCCTCCGCAAATCCTACCAGTTCATCGGCCTGCTCGCCCTTGTCGCGCAGCGCGGCGAGGAACGCCACGATCTCCTCATCCGGTACGGATCCGGAGAGAAGTTGCCGCATCACGGCGCGAGCCTCAAGGCGCGTGAGGTGCTCGCCGGTCGCAATTTTGCCGATGGTCTCTTTGATTTGCATTTGTGCGCTGCTATCCCTTATCGCCCCTTCATTGCAATTCCCGTGCGGATTCCCTATACTTTTTGGTTTCGGGGTAAGCCCGCTGAACATTCTAGTGTATGCCGCTTCGCGAGCTTTGCCAAAGTTTGATTTTAATTCCAGTTGGTCCTTGCCAGTCCCGCTTCAGCGTTTTTTCACTGGTGACGGACAACTGACAATGGACAACGAACATCTTCCACAATGAAAATCCACGAATATCAGGCGAAACAGATTCTTGCGAAATTTGGAGTCACCGTGCCCCGCGGCGAGATGATTACGAAGCCCGAGGACGCTCGTGCCGTTGCGGAAAAACTGGGCGGCGGCACGGTGGTGGTCAAAGCCCAGATTCACGCCGGCGGCCGCGGCAAAGGTGGCGGCGTAAAACTGGCTCACAATCCTCCGGAAGCAGAGGCCTTAGCGGGCCAAATCCTGGGCATGACCCTGGTTACTCACCAGACGGGGCCCGAGGGCCGCGTCGTCAAGCGCGCGCTCATTGAGGAAGGCCTGGACGTGGCGCGCGAACTCTATCTTGGTATCGTCATTGATCGCGCCTCCGGCCGACCCGTGTTCATGGCCTCGAGCGAAGGTGGGGTGGAAATCGAAGTGGTGGCCGCCGAGCATCCGGAAAAGATCCTGAAGGAATTCGTCGACACCAGTGTGGGCTTCCAGGCCTTTCAGGCACGCAAGCTGGCCTTCGGTTTGGGTTTGGAAGGCAAAGTGGTAAACGAGGCGGCGCGCCTCTTTCAAAACCTCTATCGCGCCTTTGAGGCCACGGACGCCTCGCTGGTCGAGATCAATCCTTTCGTCACGACGCGCGACGGCCGCGCGCTGGCGCTCGACGCCAAGATGAATTTTGACGACAACGCCCTTTCCCGTCACCCTGACATCCGCGAACTGCGCGACTTGGATGAAGAAGACCCGCTGGAAGTGAAGGCTTCAAACTACGGCCTCAACTATATCCGTCTGGATGGGAACGTCGGCTGCATGGTGAATGGCGCGGGCCTCGCCATGGCCACCATGGACATCATTCAGTACGCGGGCAGCCGCCCGGCGAATTTCCTGGATGTGGGAGGCGGCGCCAACGAAGAGCAGGTGCGCCGCGGCTTTGAGATCATCCTGAGCGATGCCAACGTGCGCGCCGTGCTCATCAACATCTTCGGCGGCATCATGCGCTGCGATATCGTCGCCAACGGCGTGGTGGCCGCCGCGAAGACCCTCGGTATCAAAGTGCCCATCGTCGTCCGTCTGAAGGGAACCAACGTGGAACTTGGCCAGAAGATCTTGAAAGAATCCGGCCTGAACTTTGCGGTCGCCAACGATATGAAAGAGGCGGCGGAGAAAGTGGTGGCGCTGGCGCGCCAATGAACCAATCTTATGTCAATTTTGGTTGATGAAAACACTCGCTTAGTCGTGCAAGGACTCACCGGCCGCGAGGGAATGTTTCATACCCAGCAGGCCGTTGCTTACGGGACAAAAGTCGTGGCGGGCGTGACGCCGGGCAAAGGCGGGACCAGCGTTGACGGTATCCCGGTATTCAACACCGTACAGGAAGCCGTGGATCGAACGGGAGCGAACGCGTCTGTCATTTTCGTGCCGCCCCCCTTCGCCGCAGACGCCATCATGGAAGCCGCAGACGCCGGGCTTCCTCTCGTCGTCGCCATCACCGAAGGCATTCCCACGCTCGATATGGTGCGTGCCGCGCGCTTCCTTGCCGGCAAACCGACGCGCCTGATCGGCCCCAACTGCCCAGGCATCATATCTCCGGGCAAATGCAAAATAGGCATCATGCCCGGGCAAATTCACTTGCCAGGGCACGTGGGAGTGGTTTCGCGGAGCGGGACCTTGACCTACGAAGCGGTGGGCCAACTCACCGCGCTGGGAATCGGGCAATCAACCTGCATCGGAATCGGCGGCGACCCCATCATTGGCACCACCTTCGTTGACGCCCTTCGCCTTTTCAATGAGGACCCCGGCACGCACGGCATCGTGATGATCGGGGAAATCGGCGGGATGGCGGAAGAAGAGGCGGCGGCCTTCGTACAAGCTCACGTCAAGAAGCCGGTGGTGGGATTTATCGCGGGCCGCACGGCGCCGCCCGGGCGTCGCATGGGGCACGCCGGGGCGATTATTTCGGGAGGGAAGGGAACTGCGGCCGACAAGATCGCAGCGCTTCAGGCGGCTGGCATCGCCGTTGCGGCAAGCCCTGCGCTCATCGGTGAGACGCTAAAACCAATTCTGGATTCTAAATTATGAGTTATGAAGACGGACCGCACCTACGATGCGAGCCTTGATCTCTCGAAGCTCATGCTCCAGAATTCATCATTCATTATTCAGAAATCATAACTTGTGTTGATTGGAGAACCATGGGAACTGAACGAACATTGACCATCATCAAGCCCGACGCGGTCGCGGCGGGACACATCGGTGACATCATCAAAATCTTCGAGGCCAATCACCTAAAGATTGTGCGGGCCCGGCTGGTGAATCTAACCAAAAAGGAAGCCGAGGGCTTTTATGCCGTTCACCGGAGCAAAGGCTTTTTTGCCAGCTTGACGGATTTCATGAGCGCAGGCAGCGCGCTGGTGATGGTTCTGGAAGGCGAGAACGCCATCCTCCGCCTGCGCGAGGTGATGGGCGCCACCAACCCCGCCAACGCCGTGCCGGGCACCATTCGCAAGCTCTATGCGGCGAGCATCGAGAGCAACGCCGTGCATGGCTCCGACGCACTGGAAACGGCTGCCTTCGAGATCGGTTACTTCTTCCCCGGCATCGATCTGGTCTAGCCCCCCCTTCGCCGGCCTTCCAGCGCGGCTGCGCTCCGAAGCGGCCGGGCTTGACTTCCATGCGCTCGGTGGCGACGATGGATAGGGATGAGTAGCGTAATCCATTTTCAATTGGGACGGTTTCTGGTCATCATCGGCGTCGTCCTTGTGGTGTTGGGATTGATCATAATGGCCGGATCGAAATTCTCCTTTTTTGGCCTCGGGCGGCTCCCCGGCGACATTGCTTACAAGGGCAAAAACTTCCAGGTTTATTTCCCGATTGTGACTTGCCTGGTGCTGAGCGCCGTGGTGACACTGGTCATTTGGGTGATTTCGTTAGTGACCAGGAAATAATGCATCCGTTGCCCGTTGTCCATCGTAAGGCGCCGAGCAGGACAACTGACTACGGACAACTGACAATTTTCCCATGACCCAACCCTCTCTTAATTTCGGGCCGGTGCGCAGGATCTACAGCGTAGCGGAACTGAGCCTGGAGATCCGCAACCTTCTCGAAAAGCAATTTCCGGACGTTTGGGTGACTGGGGAGGTTTCCAATCTTCGCGCGGCAGGGTCCGGCCATCTCTATTTCACCCTCAAAGACGCAACGGCCCAGCTTCGCGCCGTGTGCTTTCGCAACCAGGCGCGCTACTTGAAGTTCAAGCCGCAGGACGGGCTGGCGGTGATTGCCCGCGGACGCCTGAGCGTCTATGAAGCGCGCGGCGAATATCAGCTCTACGTGGAGTTCCTGGAACCAGCGGGACTGGGCGCGCTGCAACTCGCTTTCGAGCAACTGAAGCAGAAACTTTCCGCCGAAGGCCTGTTTGACCCGGGGCGCAAAAAGCCGCTGCCCATTTTGCCGCGCGTCATCGGGGTGGTGACTTCGCCCACGGGTGCGGTGATCCGCGATATCCTCCGCATTCTCCGGCGGCGTTTCCGCAACATTAACGTGCTGCTCTATCCGGTGAAAGTTCAGGGCGAGGGGGCGGCCCAGGAAATCGCGCAGGGGATCGAATACTTCAACCGCAAGGCGCCGGTTGACGTGCTGATCGTGGCGCGCGGGGGTGGCTCGCTGGAAGACCTATGGGCATTCAATGAGGAGGTGGTGGCGCGAGCCATCGCCGCGTCGAAGATCCCGGTAATTTCCGCCGTCGGCCACGAAACGGATTTCACCATTGCGGATTTTGTGGCTGACTTGCGGGCGCCCACGCCGTCGGCCGCGGCGGAGTTGGTGGTGCGCCGCAAACAGGATTTGGCCACCGAACTCTCCGACCGCGCTCGGCACATGGCGCAGATGATTCGTCTGAAACTTTCCGAAGCCCGGCAGGCGCTGACGGAACTTCGCATGCATCAGGTCTTCCAAACCCTCGCCACCCGCATCGCGGAGCGTGCCCAGCGCGTGGATGAGTGCGTGGGTACGCTCGAACGGTTCCTGCGCTCACGCCTGCACAAGGCGCGGCAGGATTGGCTGCGCGCCTCGGCGGGTGTGGTCCGATACGACTTCACTCGGCACCTGCAACTGAAACGTGCCGCCCTGGAGGAACGCGAACAGAGATTTCAGAACGATTTCCGGCGCTTCCTCACGGAGCGGCACAATCGCTTGGCGCAATTGGATTCGGTATTGAAAGAGCGCAGCCCGCGCACGATCCTGGAACGCGGGTATTCCATCACTCGGGACGCGGAGGGAAAAGCCATTCGCGACGCGGCGCAGGTGGCGATAGGCGCCGACATCTCCATCCACGTCGCGCGGGGAGAACTGGACGCCGTCGTCAAGAACCTAAAGCTCTGACCCACCACCTACTTCTTCTCTGAAAGCGCCAACTGCATGAGGACGCGGCGGGCGTCGGCATAACGTGTAAGCTTGCCGACGCCATCCAGAAAGATCATGATCAGCGTGCGGCCCTGCGCCCTCAACTGCATTACCACACAGCGGCCCGCTTCATTGGTAAACCCGGTCTTTTGCACCTCAATGTCCCAATCGGGTCGGCCCACGAGGCGGTCTGAGTTGATATAGGGGAGAATGTACCGGCCGATCTGGACGTCGTACCGGGGGTCCGTGGTGAATTGCCGAATCAGCGGATACTGATCGGCAGCGCGAACGAGTTTGGCCAGGTCGAAAGCGGTCGACACGTTTTCGTTCGTCAAGCCATTGGGATTGACGAAGTGGGTTTTAGTCATCCCCAATTCCGACGCCTTGGTATTCATGGCTTTGATGAAGGCGGGGCGCCCGCCGGGGTAGTAGCGGCTGAGGGCGGCGGCGGCGCGGTTTTCCGAAGACATCAAAGCCAGGTGCAGCATGTCTTCCCGGCTCAGCGCCCAACCGACTTGCAGGCGGGAGCTTGTCCCCATCACCAGATCCCGATCATCATTGCTGATCTTGAGCATCTCGCCCATCGGCGGCTTGGCATCGAGGACGACGATCGCCGTCATCAACTTGGTGATGGAAGCGATGGGTACGATGCGGTCCGCATCCTTCGCCAGCAGTTCTTCGGAAGTATTGGCGTCGACCACTAAAGCGATCTTCGATTTCACGACTGAGCGCAGCCGTGCTTCCGGGGTTTCGGGAGGTTTCACCGGCGTCTGCTTGGAAGAGGGCGCGCGAGTGGGAGAGGGCATCCGCGTGGGCGCAGAGGTGTCATTGCCACTTTGTGCGCCGAATGCTACTCCCGTGGCGTTTGCGCGGCCGGAAAGAAAAGGAAGGTTGAGAGCTGCCAGAGCAAGAACGGCGACAGCGGTCCATCTGCGAATATGGCGGTCCCAAAGCATGCGTGGTGAATCAGAAGTCATCCTGCTCTGTATGGTCGCTTGCCGGAATCAGATCCGGAAAGTTCTGCGCTGATCGCAGGGGTTCAGCCCTTAAACCCCTTCGTCTATAACTTGTACCCGATTTTGCGCAGGAAATCCTTGCGAAATTGAATGTCGGCATCGGTCTCGATGCCGCGAGTCTTCATGCCGTCAATAACCCCCAGAATTCCGCGGCCCTGTTCGGATTCCGCCACGATCACTTCGACGGGATTCGCGGTGGCGCAGAAGACCTGGCAGACCTCCGGGACACTCTTCACGGTATTCAGAATGTTGATGGGGAATCCGCCTTCCATGAAGATGATGAAAGCATGTCCGCAGGAGAGGGCGAGGGCGTTCTTCTGCGCGAGCTCGACGAGTTTGGGATCATTCCCCGCAAAGCGCACCAGCGCCGGACCGGAGGATTCGCAGAAACCAACGCCGAATTTCATCTGAGGCGCAGTCTGCACAATCGCTTCGTAAAGGTCTTCCACCGTCTTGATAAAATGCGACTGGCCGAGGATGAAGTTCATGTCCGCGGGCTTTTCGATGCTGACGGCCTTGAGTTCCATGCGTGCCCCCATGATTGATGTCGTGACGATTCTATCGCGAGTGAGCGCTGGAGGGTAGCGGTTCGCGCGCGTGCGGTGGGAACAAACCCTCACTCCTCCGAAACCCTGAGAACGGCCAAAAACGCTTCCTGAGGAATATCCACGCGGCCCACGCGCTTCATGCGCTTCTTACCTTCCTTCTGCTTTTCGAGCAGCTTGCGCTTGCGCGTGATGTCGCCGCCGTAACACTTGGCGAGCACATTCTTGCGAATGGGCGCAACATTCTCACGGGCGATGACGCGCGAGCCGATGGAGGCTTGCAGGGCGACTTCGAACATCTGACGGGGAATCAATTTGCGCATGCGCGTGCACAGGGAACGGCCGCGGGCGAAGGCGGCGTCGCGATGGCAGATAAAGCTGAGCGCGTCCACGGGCTCGCCCGCGACGAGGAAATCCACCTTGACCAGGTCCGACACCCAGTAGCCTGCGAAGTGATAATCCAGTGATGCGTACCCGCGCGAGACCGACTTGAGCCGGTCATAGAAGTCGAGCACGATTTCATTCAACGGCAACTCGTAGGTCAGCAGCACGCGCTTGCCGGAGACGTATTCAAAGCCCTTCTGCACGCCGCGCTTTTCCTCGAGCAGCGCCAGGATTCCGCCCAGGTACTCATCCTGCGTGAAAATCTGGGCGCGAATGACCGGCTCCTCAACTTTCTCAACATCGCCCGCCACGGGAAACTTGGTGGGGGTGTGAACATCCAGAACTTCGCCAGCCTTGGTGGTGATGCGGTAACGGACGCTGGGGGCGGTGGTGATGAGGTCAATGTCGAATTCCCGCTCCAGGCGCTCCTGGACAATCTCCATGTGGAGCAACCCCAGGAAGCCGCAGCGGAATCCGAAGCCGAGAGCTTCGGAATTTTCCGGCTCGCTAATCAGCGAAGCGTCATTGAGGCGCAGTTTATCAATGGCGTCGCGCAGATTCTCATAGGCGCTGGAATCGACCGGATAGAGGCCCGCGAAGACCATGGATTTGATTTCTTCGAAGCCCGGCAAAGGGCCGGGAGCCGGGCGCGTGTCATCGGTGATCGTGTCGCCGATGCGTGATTCCGAAATGCGCTTGATGTTGGCGATGACAAATCCGACTTCCCCCGCCCCCAGTTGCTCCACGCGAACGGGCTTGGGAGTGAGCACCCCCAACTCTTCGACGTTATACACCTGGTTATTCGACCAGAGCTTGATGCGCATACCGGTCGAGAGCGTGCCTTGGACGACGCGCGCCAGTACCACGACGCCGCGGTAGGTATCGAACCAGGAATCGAAAATCAGGGCCTGGAGCGGCGCCTCCGGAGATCCCGCGGGCGGGGGGATGCGGGCGACGATGGCTTCCAAAACGTCTCCCACCCCGGTGCCGGCCTTCGCGCTGATCAGCAGGGCTTCCTTGGGGTCAAGCGCCAGGGCGTGCTCAATCTGCTGCTTGGTGGATTCGATGTCGGCGCCCGGAAGATCGATTTTGTTGATTACGGGCACAATGGTGAGATGATTGTTCATGGCCAGTTGCGCGTTGGCAAGCGTCTGGGCTTCCACCCCTTGCGAGGCATCAATCACCAGTACGGCGCCTTCGCAAGCGGAAAGGCTGCGCGAGACTTCATAGGAAAAATCCACGTGGCCGGGCGTATCTATGATATTAAGCTGGTATTCGTTGCCGTCGCGGGCCACGTAATGCAGGCGGACGGCGTGGGCCTTAATGGTGATGCCGCGCTCGCGTTCCAGATCCATGGAATCGAGGACCTGCTCCGACATTTCGCGTTTGGAAAGCGCGCCGGTAAGCTCAAGCAGGCGGTCGGCCAGCGTGGACTTGCCGTGGTCGATGTGGGCGACAATCGAGAAGTTGCGAATGAAGCGAGCGTCGGTCATGAGGCCTTCATTTTGCCGGTTCCGCGCTGAATGCGAACCAAGGAGAGTGTCACCGTGTGGTGCGAGTGGTGGGAGCAGGCCCTTGCCAACCGCGAAACTATTTTCTAACCCTTTGAAAATCTAGCAAAAGGGAGCTATCCTGTCAAACCGGGAGTCGGCATGGAATTCTGCCGGGGGCGGGAAAGCCTTTACACGAGAAAATGCCAGACCTAGACAAGCTTTACGAAAAAGCTGACAAGTATCTCCAGCGGCAGAAGTTCGAGGCCGCCATCGAGACCTATCAGGAAATTCTTCGTTATGAACCCAACGACGAAGAAGCCATCATCAACCTGGGGGACCTCTGCGCCAAGATGAATCGCATGGCGGAGGCTTTGCGTTACCAGGTTCAGTTGGCGGATTACTACATCCGGCGGAGTGACAATGCCAAGGCTATCGCCACCTGCCGGAAGGTTTTGAAGCTATCACCGCAGGATGTCGTGACCCTGATGAAGCTGGCAACGCTGCTCGAAAAAAGCCAGAAAACCACCGAGGCACTCGAGGTGTACCGGGAAGCGCTGGGAAATTACCGCCGAGCGGGCCTGAATTCGCAGATGCTCGATTGCCTGTCGCGCATCATCAAGCTCGACCCCAACAACCTGGAGGAGAATCTGGAGCTCGCCGAGTTGGCCACCCGCTCGCGTCAAAACAAGGTGGCCATGCCCGCGCTCCTGCGCGCTGCGCAACTCGCCCGCCGCGCCGGGGATGAAAGCCGTTGGGAAAAGCTTGTGGACCAGGCCCACACCCTCGATCCCGCTGATGAGATTGCCTCCATTTACGCCACAGAGATCTATCTGAAGCACGACAACTTTGCCGAAGCCGCAAAATTGATTGAGCCGCTGCTGGCGAAGAGAACCGATGATCTGGAAGTGCTTGAGTTGGCCTGCCGGGCTTTCCTCGGGATTGGTAATTACCCCAAGGCGCAACCGCTATGCTGGAAACTCTATCAGGCCAAGCCGGAGCGCGTGGACCTGGTGCTGAAACTCGTGGAAGGCCTGATCCAGTCCGGGGCCGTCGAGCAGGTGTTGGGAACGGTGAACCAGCTCAAAGAGCGCCTTTTCCAGCAGGGCAAGCGGAACGAATTCCTGAAAATCGTCGAAAAGCTTTACGAGACGGATGAGTCGAATCTGGATGTCCTGGAACTCCTCAGCAACCTTTACAACGAGATGAACAAGGAGGACGGGCTGCGGCGTTCTCTCTCGCGCCTGTTCAACCTCTACCTGGCCGGCGAAAACTATCGCAAGGCGGGAGACACGCTGGAACGAATTCTCGACGTCGACCCGTACGGCGAGGGCCACTACGATCGGCTGGTGAATCTGGAAGGGCACATCGACTCGATCTGGTACAAGAATATCCTCGCGCGCGCGCAACCCCCTTCCTCCGGGAGAACATCTCCCGCCGCCAACGCCGCGGCCGCCGCGACGCAAAAAACCGAATCGTTGGAAGACCTCCTCGTCGAGGGGGAGATGTACCACCAATATCAACTTTCCGCAAAACTGGAAGAGACGGTGGGAAAGATCGACCGTCTTTACCCCGGTGCGGACGAAAAAAACCAGAGGGTGCGCGAGCTCTATGATGCGGCGCATTACACGCCCAAGTTCAAAGCGCCCGCTGCCCCCGCCGTTGCCGCCGCACCCCGGACAGATGCGACTTCCCCGGGCGTGGGGTCATTCCAGTCTCTTGATGATCTGCGCAAAATTTCTGAAATCACCGCCAACATTTATCGTGAGTCAACTCCGCAGGGGGTGCTTCAGGTCGCCGTCAATGAAATTGGGCGCGCCATGAACGCCAGCCGCTGCTGGGGGGCGGTGGGAGTGCCCGACCAGCCTCCCGTGCTCACCGCGGAATATTGTTCGCCGCTGGCGTCGCCCTCCGACCCGGCGGCCGCACTGAAGCTCTTCGCTTTCCTCATGGCCCAGGCCACCTCCAGCCCCGACGGCTGGTCGCTCGAAAACGCTGCCCACGCGCCTTTGCTCTCACCGGTCACTGCGGAAATTCAGAAACTGGGAATTCGCTCTTTACAGGCGCTGCCCCTGATCGACAAGGACGCGGCCGCGGGGTTGGTGCTGCTGGAACAATGTGAGGCGCCGCGCACCTGGTCACCCGGTGAAAGCATGCTGCTCCGGGCCACCTCCACCCAAGTGGTCATCGCCATAAACAACACCAAGCTGCGTCGGCTGGTGCGCTCGCTGGCCGGCACCGATCCCGAGACCGGCTTGCTTCCGCGCAGTGCCTATCTGGAGTGTCTGCTTTCCGAAGCCCGGCGCTCCAAGGACCAGTCACAGCCGCTTTCCGTGTGCCTGCTGGAGCCGGAAAACCCCCATGCGCTGTTGAAGACTTTGGGCGATGCCGGCGTTCAACGCTTCGTGCTGCAGGTGGGCAAAGCCCTCACTCCCGCCCTGCGCCAGAACGACATTTCCATTCGCTACAGCCCGCTTTCGGTCGTTGTGGTGTTTCCGGATACGGCCTTGCCGCAGGCGGGACTGGCGGTGGAAAAAGTGCGCCGCGCGCTGGCGCAGATCCGCGTGAATGGCGCGGAGGCGACCAGTTTCTGCGCGGCGGTTTGTGATGTTCCCCTGGGAACAAACTTTGATGCGGTGGATGGCGTCACCGAGGTGATCAACCGGCTGGAGGTCTCCCTGGACCGCGCGCACAAAGAAGGCGGGAAACGCATTCTGATTTCCAAGTTCGCGGGTTGATTTCACGTCAGAGTCTTTCCACGGGAGCAGAGTCATGAGCCTCCAAAAGGTTGGGGTGGTGGGCTGCGGCCTGATGGGGTCCGGGATCGCGCAAGTGTGCGCCGTGGCCGGGTACCGCACGTGGGTGCGAGACGTCGCGCCGCCGCTGATTGACAAAGGGCTGGCGGCCATCGAAAAATCCCTGAGCAAGTTTGTGGAAAAGGGAACGCTGCCCGCGGAGCAGAAGGCCGCCGCGCTCTCACGGCTTCAACCCACCCTGCGCCTGGAGGACCTGGCGGATTGCGACCTGGTAATTGAAGCCATCATCGAAAACCTCGAACGCAAACGCGAGCTGTTGGCTGAACTCGACAAGACCGTCCAGCCCGGCGCCATTTTCGCCAGCAATACTTCTTCCCTCAGCATTACTGAATTGATGACGGCCACCCGTCGCGCGCCGCACTTCCTGGGCTTGCACTTCTTCAATCCCGTGCCGCTCATGCAGCTTGTGGAAGTGGTTAAAACGGTGGTAACCGAGCCGGCGGTGGTCGACCTCGGCATGGAATTTGCGCGCCAACTGGGAAAAGTCCCAATCCTCGCCACCGATCGCGCGGGCTTTATTGTGAACCGGTTGCTGGTTCCCTATCTCCTCGATGCCATCCGTGCGCTGGGGGAAGGCGCGGGAAGCATTGAGGACATCGATCAGGGGATGAAGCTGGGATGCAATCATCCCATGGGGCCTTTTTCCCTGCTCGATTTGGTGGGGATTGACACCACCTATTACATCGCGGAAATTCTGTTCGACGAATATCGCGAGAAGCGATTCGCCCCGCCGCCGTTGATGAAGCGCATGGTGCTGGCGGGAATGCACGGGCGCAAAACCGGGAAGGGATTTTTCGATTACACCGATCCCAGGAATCCGCGCGTGAATCGCCTGCTGGAAGCATAGAGAAGAATTCATGGCTTACCAAACCCTGCTGTACGACAAGCGAAATGCCATCGGCTACGTTACGATTAACCGACCGGAAAAGCTGAATGCCCTGAACCGCCAGGTGATGGAGGAATTGTTCGAGTGCTTTCAAGCTCTTCAAAAGGATGAAGAGGTGCGCGTGGTGATTCTCACCGGGAGCGGTGAGAAGGCTTTTGTGGCGGGAGCTGACATCAACGAACTGGCGGTGCAAACCCCCGTGGAGGGGAAGGAAACCTCGCGCTTTGGACAGCAGGTGTTCGATCTGATCGAAAACCTCGGCAAGCCGGTGATCGCCGCGATTAACGGTTTCGCACTGGGCGGGGGTTGCGAATTGGCCATGGCGTGCACGCTGCGCATTGCCGCGGAAACCGCTCGTCTGGGACAACCGGAAGTCAAACTTGGACTCATCCCTGGTTATGGCGGATCGCAGCGGCTGCCGCGCCTGGTGGGGAAGTGCCGGGCGCTGGAGTTGATACTAACCGGCGAGCCCGTGGCCGCGCCGGAAGCCCATCGCATGGGCCTGGTGAACCAGGTTGCGCCGGCGGCGGAGTTGCTGGCGGCGGCAGAGAAAATGGCGCAGAAGATCATTGCCAACGCCCCGCTCGCCATAAAGTTTGCGCTGGAGGCGGTCAATCACGGAATGGAAATGTCCGCGGCGGAAGGACAGTTCCTGGAGGCGACGCTCTTCGGACTCTGCTGCACCACCGCCGACATGAAAGAAGGAACACGCGCGTTTCTGGAAAAACGCCCGGCGAAATTCACTGGAAAGTGACCCATGGCTTCAAGACGCAAATCCCGCGAATACGCAATGCAAATGCTCTACCAGTGGGACCTGGGGGGCAACACGCCGGAACAAGTTGGGGCCACTTTCTTTCTTGAGCGCAAGGCTGACAGTGAAGTGGAAGAATTTGCCCGCGGACTATTTCGCGGAGCGGTGGATGACATCGAGAGGCTTGACCAGTTGCTGCGCGCGCACGCAGCAAACTGGCGGCTGGAGCGCATGGCGGCCGTCGACCGCAACATCCTTCGCATGGCCGTTTATGAATTGCTTCATTGCCCGGAGACTCCGCCTCATGCCGTGATCAACGAGGCGCTGGAAATCGCGCGACGCTTTTCCGGCGAGGGTTCGGTGGAATTCGTCAATGGAATCCTGGACACCATCCTGAAAACACTTCCCGCCCGCGAAACCAGGTCTTAAATTCAGCTCCACCGCACCTTCCCGCCTACTTCTCTTCCTCATCCGGCACGCCGATTTTGGCCAGGCGATAGCGCAGGGCGTTGCGCGACAGCCCGAGCAGGCGGGCGGCCTGGCTTTTGTTGCCGTTGGCGCGGCGCAGGGCCTCGCGAATGATCTCGTCCTCGAATTGTTCCAGGGTCATGCCGGCGGGTGGGAAGGGCGCCGAGCCGTGCACTGCAGACGGGGCCGTACTCGAAGTGGAAACATCGAGCCGGATATCAGCAATGTCAATAACTGTGCCTGAGGAAAGGGCTACCCCGCGCTCAATGATGTTCTCGAGTTCGCGTACGTTGCCCGGCCAGTGGAAGTCCATCAGGAGCTTCAGCGCGGGGGGAGTGATGCCGGTAAGGGGCTTACCCGCCTCACTCGCGAAGCGGGCGATGAAATAGTCGACGAGGTAGGGAATCTCCTCCTTGCGCTCGCGCAATGGCGGGATGCTGATGGGCACGACGTTCAGCCGGTAGTAAAGGTCCTGGCGAAAAGTCCCCTGCTCCAGCGCGGCGCGCAGATCCTGATTCGTGGCGGCGATAACGCGCACATCCACCTTGAGGGTTTTGGTCCCGCCCAGCCGTTCGAATTGGCGGTCCTGCAAGACGTGCAACAGCTTTACCTGGATCGAACCCGGGACGTCGCCAATCTCGTCAAGAAAAATCGTGCCCTTGTCCGCGAGCTCGAAGCGGCCGGGCTTGGTGGTGTTGGCGCCCGTAAACGCGCCTTTCTCGTAACCGAACAGTTCGCTTTCCAGGAGGTTTTCCGGAATCGCCGTGCAGTTGACTTTGATGAAAGCCTCGGCGGCGCGGCGGGAGTGCTCATGGATGGCGCGCGCGATGAGGTCCTTGCCCACGCCGCTTTCTCCGCCCAGGAGCACGGTGGAATTGGTGGGGGCAACGCGCTCCACGGTGGCCAGCACTTCCTGCATTTTCGGGCTGTAGGCAACAATGTTTCGAAACTGGTAACGTTGGCCCAGCGCTTCGCGCAGCGAGCGGTTCTCCTCGCGCAGGCGATGGACGTCCAATTCCTTGCGGAGGATGAGCTTGATTTCCTCCATGCCGAAGGGCTTCAGCACATAGTCGCTGGCGCCCGCCTTCATGGCCTCCACCGCCGTCTCCACGGTGCCATACGCGGTCATCACCACGACGGGCAAGGTGGCGTTGGTGCGTTTCACGGCCTGCAAGAATTCCAGGCCATTCATGCCGGGCAGCTTGAGGTCGGTCACGACCAGATCGATCTTTTCCTGCCGCAGGATATTCAGGCCGGCTTCGGCGTCGGCGGCAGTGAGGACGGTGTAACCCTCCTCGGCGAGGTTCAGCTCCAGCAGACGCCGCATCTTGGCTTCGTCTTCAACAATGAGGAGTGTGGGCATGTTGGCTCAGTAATGGCAAATAGTGAATAGTGAATAGTGAATGGTGAATAGTGATCTGCGGGATGTGCCCTGCCGGCAGGCTTTGGCGGCGGTGGCTAGTATTGATATTCGGTACCAGGGCCTCAGCCGCGAACAGGGAATTGTGGCCAGCTCCTATCTACTCCCGCTCGCTTCAAGCCACAATCGAACATTCACACTCCACTGCCCCGGCGCTGGCAATTCACTATTCACCATTTACTATTCACCATTCACTATTTACCATTCATCTCGTTTACTTTATCTCCCCCGCGTAGATCTTCATAATCGTCTCCAGGAATTTCAGCGCGTGTTCGCGGGGACGCTGGAAGGAGTTGCGGCCGATGATGGAGCCGAAGCCGCCGCCATCGCGGACGGCGCGCGCTTCATCGAACACGGCATCGTCGCTGTCTTTCTTGGGTCCGCCGGAGAAGATCACGATGCGATGGCCGTCGAAGGCGGCCTGCACCACATGCCGGACGCGCTCGGCCAGCGTAGTGCGCGGCACGTTGGCTTTTTCGTAGGCCTTCTTGGCCTCGGGCTGCTCAAGGTAGTCGGTGGGCAGCTTCACTTTGATGACGTGCGCGCCCAGTTCGGCGGCGATGTGGGCGGCGTAAGCGGCCACGTCCAGCGCCGTCTCACCCTCCTTGGAGAGGCTGGAGCCGCGCGGGTAAGACCACACCACCACGGCCAAGCCGCAGGCTTTGGCTTCTTCCGCGGCCTCGCGCAGTTGTTCGTACATGGACTGAGCGTGCGCGGAGCCGGGGTAGATCGTGAAGCCGATGGCCACGCAGCCCAGGCGCAAGGCATCCGCCACGCCGGCGGTGACGGCGGGAATGGGATCCTTCTCATCGTGCAAGGTGTCGTGGTTGTTCATTTTCAAAATCAGGGGGATTTCACCCGCGTGCCGGGCGGCCGCGGCTTCAATAAAGCCCAGGGGCGCCGCGTAGGCGTTGCAGCCCGCCGCCAGCGCCAACTCAAAGTGGTAGTTGGGATCGTAGCCGGCGGGGTTCACGGCGAAACTGCGCGCCGGCCCATGCTCAAAGCCCTGGTCCACCGGCAGAATCACAAACTTTCCCGTGCCCCCCAGCCTGCCCGCATTCAGCAGTCGCGCCAGGTTGGTCTTGACGCCCGGATTATCACTTTCGTACCAGCTCAGAATCTCCCGCACCCGGCTGGTGTTGCCGGTTGCATGCCCACCCAGGGTTCCGACAGTTGTCCCTGCAGCCATACTCTTACCTCCCAAATTGAATGCTAACGCCAGCGCCCAACGTTCAATTATGGGTTCGGGTCAAAGACCGCGCAAGGAGAAATTTGACCCCATGAATCGGACCCAAGAGTGGCTTTCATCGCGATCCCTGGCGAGCGCGAATCCTCCCCGCCGCATCAAGGGCATTATGGCGCAGGCGGGCGGAGAGGGGAAGGAGAGTCCTTGCGGTACGTGGTGTAGGGGTCGCCGCGGCGACTCCGTGCCTACCTGCTTTATTCACAGGGATGGACAGGATGGACAGGATATAAGACCTGAACAAAACAATCCTGAATACCATGTTTGTGGCTGGGGCGCGGGGTGCTGTCGTTGCCGCCACCATTGGCCGTAGGTTGGGCAGCAAGGAAGAGCCGGAAAGAACTCTGATCCACAGATTACGCAGATTTCACCGATTCGGCGAGGTTAGGACCACCAGAACCCCGGGGGCAATACGGGCTTAGGATAGAGCCAGCGATGCTGGAAATGAATTGAGGATCAGTATGACGGCTTCCCAATATGCTGCTTCAGGTTTTTCTCTTCCTGGCGAATCTGTGTAATCTGTGTTATCTGCGGATCCTATGCCTGCCGCCGCCGTTGCCGCTACCATGGAGTCAAGGTTGGGCAGCAAAGCAAAAGCCCACGCAGAAGAGGTCGCCGTGGCGACACCATGGTTAGCCGCCAAAAACGTGGTATCGTAACGCGGGGTAACTGTGGGGCTTCTCAAAACACTCACGGACTTTGTCCAATCGGCAGCGCGACACCTGCATGGGTTCGAGGTGGTCCTGCGGCACTTAGGCGGATTCGGCCTGGTCGTTCTCGCCATTGTCGATAGCTCCCCCATCCCCACCTTTGGCGGCCTGGACATTCTCACCGCCATTCTCGCGGCGCGGCACCGCGAGCCTTGGTACTACTACGCCGGATTCGCGACGGCCGGCTCGGTGATTGGGGCCTACCTGACATTCCGCATGGCTCGTCGGGCCGGTTTGGACTATCTCCACCACAAGTTTGGAAAGCGCAAGGTCTCGAAGATGCTGACGTTCTTCCATCAATGGGGAACGGGCGCTCTGGTGGTTTCCACCGTTTTACCTTTCCCCTTCCCCACGAGCATGTTTTTCGCCATCGCCGGCGTGCTGGACTACCCGCTCCGCACCTTCCTCGTGGTCGTGGCTATGGGCCGAGCCGTGCGTTACGCCGTCATCGCGGCCATTGCCTCCCACTACCGCCGCCACTTCATTGTCGGTCTGCGGCATCTCGTGCAACATCCCGGGTGGTTTCTGGCGATTGCCGCCGCCGTGGTCATCGCCATAACCGCGGCGATGGTGATAACCAAGCGACTACAATCCGCCCGCCCCGCGGTCAAACAAGCGTAGCGTTTCCGTCGTGGCCGCCACCGTGAAGTCAAGGTTAGGTATCAAGGGAAGAGCCCACAGACAGGAAGGGTAGTCCGACCTTAAGTTCGGCGGACTTTCCGCCGCGGCGATTCCGGGGCTAACTGCTGCACTCCTTCTTCGGCATCGCCTTGCCCTGTACATCTATACGCCAATGGCGTATGATCATGAGGAATGGAATTTATTGAAAGCCCGGCATTCACCCGTCATCTTTCGCAGTATCTCGATGATGAAGGCAGAATGCGACCATGACCAAGCGCAACCTTTTTGGCGAACTGATGGAAGGCATGGCGGCCATGAAGAGCCATCGCGAGGGCAAGCTGACCCTTCGCAGCTTCAAAGTAGAACCCGCGCCGTTGCCGAAAGTTGACGCAAAACTCATTCGCGGCACGCGCCGGAAACT
>Ga0326727_10011215_pt1 | contig 20980 bp, 15 predicted proteins | sample MB2enrmetagenome_FD_207643 | JGI IMG/M metagenome (GOLD analysis project Ga0326727, IMG submission 207643) | Lab enriched peat soil microbial communities from McLean, Ithaca, NY, United States - MB29MY | ecosystem: Environmental > Terrestrial > Soil > Wetlands > Peat | place: USA: New York...
CTGATCTTTGACGCAAGGAATATGTTTTCCCGCGAAAAACTCACCTCGAACGGGTTCCACTACGTCGGTATGGGCGTGGGAGAAAGCAAAACCGTACTGGACGCCGTCGAATCAACCGTTTGATCAGAACTCTTTGAAAAGAACCGTTCCAGACATGATCGCAGGAGATGATGTCTCCTGGAATATCCGCTGACTTGTGTCGAGGAGAAAGCATCATGCCGCCGCTATCTTATGTTCTCATCACTCCCGCGCGGGACGAAGCGCAGTTCATCGAACTGACCCTCAAATCTATGGTGGCGCAGACCGCCCCGCCGTTAAAATGGGTCATCGTCAGCGACGGTTCAACAGATGGAACTGACGACATCGTTCGAAGGTTTTCCGCAGAGCATTCATGGATCGAACTGGTCCGAATGCCCGAGCGGCGCGAACGGCACTTTGCCGGGAAAGTGCACGCGTTTAATGCCGGCCGCGCCCGAGTGGCGGACTTGGATTTTAGCGTGATCGGAAATCTGGATGCCGACGTGTCGTTCGAGCCTGGCCATTTCGAATTCCTCGTGGAGAAATTCGAACAAGACCCGCGGCTGGGCGTCGTAGGGGCTCCCTTCCGGGAGGGGACCTTCCAGTACGACTACCGCTTCACCAACATCGAGCATGTATGGGGGGGCTGCCAGTTATTCCGGCGCGAATGCTTTGAGGACATCGGCGGTTATGTCCCATCAAAAGTCGGATGCATCGATCATATCGCCGTTGTCACCGCGAGGATGAAAGGATGGAAGACCAGGACCTTCACCGAGAAGGTCTGCGTGCATCATCGTCAAATGGGCATGGCCCAGCGAGGTGAGTTGGCCGCGAAGTTCCGAAGCGGAGTCAAGGATTACTCCGTCGGATACCATCCCCTCTGGGAAATATTCCGTACCCTCTACCAGATGAGGCAGCGGCCTTTAGCTGTTGGGGGGCTCGCGTTGGGGGCTGGTTATGCTTGGTCAATGCTGCGGCACGCGGAAAGACCGGTGTCCCGGGAATTGGTGGTGTTTACGAGGCACGAGCAGATGCAGCGGCTTGGCCGGTTTCTGGCGGGCGGCCAAGCCAGGACTACGAGTGAAACGGCGGTGACTGCGCTACACCTGACTTCAAATCACTCTCGAACCAAGGCGTGAAGGGTTATCGACCAAACCGACCCCATTGGACGAACACATGGCGAAGGGAGATGAGCGTATGTACGTTGTCGATCGTAGTGTAAGATTCATGCGCGGGTTTGTGTCGAGCTACGCCCCGTCGAGCATAAAAAAGCTTTTTTGGGATCGGGAATTTTCCAGCGGCCATTGGGACTTCCTCGATGACACTGCCGACGACTGTGTTTACCAACACTTGGAGCGGTATGCCAAGAATGGATGCATTCTTGACCTAGGATGCGGCCCAGGCAACACCGCGAACGAATTGGCCGATACCGCATACGCCTCCTATGTCGGGGTGGACATATCGGAAGCGGCTCTTCGCAAGGCGAGGGAAAGGACAGAAGTGAACGGCCGGTCACATAAACACACATTCGTCCAGGGAGATTTCCTTGGCTACCAACCTGCCCAGAAGTTTGATGTGATTCTTTTCCGGGAGTCCCTTTATCACGTTCCCATGGGCAAGATCAAGACGGTATTAAACCGGTACTCGGAGTACTTACGCGACAGGGGAGTACTCATGGTCAGGATAGGCACCATGCAGGATGGCAAACCAAAGCGCCGGCCCCTGGCGATGATCGGGATTATCGAGAAGGATTTCGACGTCGTGGAAAAAAATCAATATGCCCGGGGAGCGACGGTAATTGTCTTTCGGCCCACCGCTTACGTTACCTAAAATGAAGTCCTTAATGCGGGAATAGCTCAGTTGGTAGAGTGCAACCTTTCCAAGGTTGAGGTCGCAGGTTCGAGTCCTGCTTCCCGCTCCAATTCATCTTGCAACCCGATGAGGGGAGTCCGTTGATGAAAGTCTGCGGCAAGGACATTCGAGTCAGGGGAAGACTGATCCGCATTGCTCAGCTTGAAGGAGACAAATACGAGTTTCTCGACGATCCAGAGGCAATGCTGGAAGAGCTCAGAGGGTCCGGAGCCCGGATCGACCTCTTCACGTTTATGCAAAGACTCTCGGAGCCCTCGCCGATATACGCCTACCCCATGGAGTGGGACAATTTAGCGGTCCTGCCCGTTTCCACATTTGACTATTGGTTGACACAACAAATCCGTTTTGCTCCCCGCGGCCGATTGCACCAGGCGGAGAAGAAAGGGGTTAAAGTCCGCGAGGTGCATTTTGATGATGCTCTCGTCAAGGGTGTCTGCGAGATTTATAACGAGTGCCCGATGCGCCAGGGAAAGCGCTTCCCTCATTACGGCATGGGCCTGGAGAGGGCTCGCGAGTATGCGGGCACGTTTTTAGACAAAAGTGTTTTCATGGGTGCATTCGTCGGAGACAAACTGATCGGTTTTGCCAAGTTGACCTGGGATGATACTCGCACGCAGGCGAACCTGATGCATATTCTTGCCATGATCGAGCATCGGGACAAGAACCCGACGAATGCCTTGATCGCGCAGGCTGTCCGGTCCTGTGCCGAACGGGGAATCCGCTACCTCGTCTACCAGAACTTTACTTACGGCAAGCGGCCGGATACCCTGACCAAATTCAAAGAAGTCAATGGGTTTCGGCAAGTCAATGTACCTCGCTACTACGTCCCAATGACACGCCTGGGCGAGGTGGCACTCCGCTTGGGCCTGCACCACAAGCTCGCTGAGCACATCCCTGAACCCTTAACGGCCAAGCTTCGAGAACTTCGGACCAACTGGTACAGCCGTAGATATTCGCAAGCGACGGAGGCCTGAGGCCGGCGCCATGCCTGGGATTGTTGGCATCATCACAAAAATGCCGTCGGAACGCGCCAAGGCGCAACTTCGTCCGATGGTGGACGCCCTCTGCCACGAATCTTTCTACGCGAAAGGAACGTGGATTGACGAATCCTCGGGCGTCTACGCAGGGTGGATCGTAAAGAAGGGTTCCTTTTCCGACGGAATGCCCTTGCTCAGCGAACGCAAGGATTTATGTCTGCTTTTTTCCGGTGAGGAATATCCCGAGACAGAGACTGTCAGCCATTTGAAGGTACGTGGACACTGCGTGGCGCCGGAGGGACCGTCCTATCTTGTCCACTTGTGCGAGGAAGATCGGTCCTTCCCCAAAAGCTTAAACGGGCTCTTTCACGGGATTCTGATTGACCGGAAAAGCAGCACCGTCCTGCTTTTTAATGACCGCTATGGGATGCATCCGATCTACTATCACGAGTCCCCGGAGGCTTTCTATTTCGCCGCGGAAGCTAAGGCGATTCTCGCCATTCGCCCCGAACTGCGCCGGGCAGACCCCAGGGCTTTGGGGGAATTCGTCGCTTGCAGTTGTGTGCTTGAAGACAAGACGATCTTTGAGGGCATCCGCGCAATCCCGCCGGGTTCGGCCTGGACCATCCGCGCCGGCGCCGTCGATCACAAACGAGCCTACTTTCAGCCCACGGAGTGGGAGAGTCAGACTTTATTGCACGGGGAGGGGTATTTCCATGAATTGCGCGCTGCCCTCTCACGAAACCTGCCCCGGTACTTTAATGCCGGACAACGGGTCGGCATGACGCTGACGGGAGGACTTGACACTCGGGTAATCATGGCTTGGCGCCAGTCTCCTCCCGGTTCGCTGCCTTGCTACACCTTTGGAGGGATGTTCCGAGATTGCCAGGACGTCCGAATCGCACGTCAAGTTGCCAAGCTTGCCCAGCAATCGCATCAGGTTATCACCGTGGGGAAGGAGTTCCTGGACCGCTTCCCCCACTACGCTGAACGCACGGTTTACCTAACGGAAGGTGGCGCTGATGTATATCGCTCCTGCGACCTGTACGCCAGTGAAAAGGCGCGCGAGATCGCGCCGGTAAAAGTCGTGGGGACTTATGGGAGCGAAATCGTGCGCCATGCTGTCATGTTCAAGCCCACATTGCCCGCGCCGGAGTTGTTCCGCCCTGAATTCCTCCCTTACGTTCACCAGGCACACGAAAGCTATGCGCATAGCCGACGTGGCCATCCGGTTACTTTCGCAGCCTTCCGCCAATCCCCGTGGTATCACCACAGCGTACTGGCGCTGGAGCGGAGCCAACTCACTGTCCGGTCCCCCTATCTTGACAACGAGTTCGTCCGCACGGTTTACCGTGCTCCCTGGTCCAACGGTCACCAGGATGACATCCGTTTGCGTTTGATTCGCGAGGGTGATCCGAACCTCGCCCGTATCCCCTCCGACCGGGGCGTAATCGCTAACTCCGGAGGGTTTGCTTCGAGGCTTTACCGGAGTCTACTTGAGTTCACGATCAAGGCCGAGTATGCCTACGACTACGGTATGCCTCAGTGGATGGCCGGAATCGATCACGCTTTGTCGCCGTTACGCCTGGAGCGCCTCTTCCTCGGCAGGCACAAGTTCTCGCATTTTCGCCTCTGGTATCGAGACGCACTCGCGAAGTACGTGCGGGAAATACTTTTGGACAGGCGGACACTCTCCCGCCCGTTCCTGGAACCCAAGGGTATCGAGGCTGTCGTCAGCGGCCATCTCAGCGGCCGACGAAATTACACCAGTGAAATCCACAAGTTGCTTACCTTGGAACTCCTGCACCGTTTGTTTCTAGATTAGTGAAACCGAGCTACTTCTAAAATGCCTGCGTCCGTTGCCACCGCTGGATACATCAGTGTGATCCTGGTGCTTTTTTGGCTGGACCGCGACCGCGAGGTGCGGCCGTCCAGGGCGCTGTGGATTCCGGTCCTATGGTTCTTGATCGCCGCTTCGCGCCCCGTCTCGCTGTGGTTCCAGCCGCAAATGATAATCGACTCAGCATCTCAGTACTCGGAAGCGAACCCACTCAACGACATCGTCCTGACAGTGCTTCTGGGGGGAGGGGTGTTAGTGCTTGTGAACAGGAGCCGGCAAGTAAGAAGGCTCCTGCGCGCAAATGCACTTGTCATTCTCTTTTTTCTTTATTGCGGAGTCAGTATCCTCTGGTCCGATTTCCCTCTAGTGGCGTTCCGGCATTGGATCAGAAGTATAGGCGATCCGGTGATGGCGCTGGTGGTTTTGACGGAGGCTGACCTTCCAGCAGCACTTACAAGGTTGATCACACGCACCGCATTTGTCCTTATCCCCCTCTCCGTTCTTATGATCAAATACTACCCGGACCTGGGACGCGAGTATAACTATTGGACCTTCCTTCCCTCGTACTGCGGCGTGACGACGAACAAGAATACGCTAGGACTGCTGTGCCTTGTCACGGGCCTTGGATCGTTATGGTGTTTCCTGTCAGTTTTTCGGGACCTTAGGGGCGGAAAGCGATTGCGGCGACTCCTCGCTCACAGCGCCGTTCTCCTCATGATCTTCTGGATGTTTTGGATGGCGGATTCGGTAACCTCGTCATGCTGTTTCCTCTTGGCGGGTGCCTTGATGGCAACCGCAACCCTCTTTCGAGCGGCGCGAAGGACACCACTGCTCCCCATCCTGGTTGTGGCGATAGTGTGTGTGCCATTAATTGCCCTGTTCTCCGATATGGGAGGAGGCTTGGTCGAGGACTTGGGTAGGAACCCGACCCTGACGGGCCGGACGATCATCTGGAAGGTGGTCCTGTCCCTCAGCGGGAACCCTCTGTTGGGGACGGGTTTTGAGAGCTTTTGGCTCGGGGATCGTCTCCCAGCCATCTGGCAGAAGACCATGCTCGGGCTTCAGGAAGCTCACAACGGCTACTTGGAAGTCTATCTAAACCTGGGATGGGTAGGCGTGGCCCTGCTGGCGACTCTCATGGTGAAGGGTTACCGAAATGTAATGGCATGGCTGCGGCGGAATCCCCCCCTGGGGACGCTTATACTGGCATTCTTCGTCGCCCCAGTGATCTACAGCCTTACCGAGGCCGGTTTCAGAATGATGAATCTTTCCTGGATCACATTTCTGCTGGTGACGATTGCTACTCCGCAGGCGGTTTCCCAGGAAAGTGTGGAGCGCGTCGAACATCGCAATAACTTCGCTGGCCTCGAAATGCAACTTCCGGATGAAGATGCTGTTTTCCAGCCCGAGGAACCTTCTTTCATGGGATCAAATTAAATCGCTATGACGAATACATCTGGATCTACGGTCATCCCAGCCCGACGGCGAAGTAACATTGCAGTAGGACTGCTCACCGGTGGTATTGATCGGCATTACATGTTCGGCCTGACGATGGCGCTAATCTCACAAGGGATGCGCGTGCACGTTATTGGCAGCGATGGGGTTGACAGCGCCGAGATGCACACCACTGCCGGCTTGAGCTTCTTCAATCTGCAACGGAACAACGCTCCAGGGACTGGCAAAAGGACTAGAGTATGGAGGCTGCTCGCTTACTACGCCCGGCTCATTTGGTACACATGGGGCTCCGGGCCGAAGATCTTCCATATCTTATGGAATAACAAGCTCAAGTATTTTGATCGAACGCTGCTCATGGTCTACTACCGGATACTAGGTAAGAAGGTGGTCTTCACCGCCCACAACGTCAACATGGCGAAAAGGGACGCTAAGGACTCCTGGCTGAATCGCCTCACCTTGCAGATCCAATACCGGCTATCGGATCACATCTTTGTCCACACGAAGAAGATGAAAGATGACCTCGCCGAGCAATTTGGCGTTCACGCCGACGCCGTGACAGTGATTCCATATGGCATCAACAACGCTGTTCCCGATACCGCGATCACTTCTGCTGAAGCCAAACAGCGGTTGGGCGTCGCAAAGGGTGACAGGACCATACTTTTTTTCGGCAATCTACGGTCCTCCAAGGGCCTGCATCATCTGGTGACGGCCTTTCAGTTGGTTGCCGACAGGCACCGGGATTACCGGCTGATCATCGCGGGTGAACCCAAAAAGGGATGTGAGCAGTACGTGCGCAATGTCCAGGAAACGATTAACATCCACCCCAGCCGAGATCGAATCATTCAGCGCCTCGGATATGTCCCCGATTCTGAAACCGAGCTGTACTTTAAGGCCGCTGACGTCTTGGCGCTCCCCTATGACAACATCTTTCAAAGCGGTGTGCTCTTTGTGGGATACGCCTACGGCTTGCCGGTGATTGCCTCAGATGTGGGTTCACTCCGGGAAGATGTGCTTGAGGGGAAGACGGGGTTTGTGTGTAAGCCCCACGATCCCTTAGACTTGGCGGCGACCATCGAGAAGTACTTCGACAGCAGCTTGTTCAAAAACCTGGACAACCATCGGCAGAAGATACGCGCCTATGCATACCGGACGCACTCCTGGGATGTTGTGGGCGAGTTGACCCGAGCTGTCTATGTAAACCTGCTGGGAGGTTCCCGCTCGTCCGAGCCGATCCTGTCATATGAAGACACTCACGTCGTGCCAGGTGTGGAATGAGCTCAGGGTTTCGCCTGACGCCTTTCGACCCCAATGGTTCGTTCCGGCCCTTGGAGGGAGGGGATGAACTTCGCCGACTCGCCGTCCAAGGTGCCGGAGCCACGGTCCTTTCCGGTGTCATCGTACTTCTCGTCCAGATCATTGGCGTTGTTTTGCTGGCTAGGCTCTTGGCACCTCGAGACTTCGGGGTGGTCGCCATGGTCACCACCGTCAGCCTTTTTCTTTCCAATTTCGGACTGAATGGCTTTACGGAGGCGGTGCTACAGCGGGAGGAAATCAATCATGCGCTGGCCAGCAATTTATTTTGGATCAACTTAAGCGTCTGCGTTGTTCTCACTATCGGGTTTGCGGAAGCCGGGTCGTTGCTGGCGCGCTTCTACCGGGATCCCCTGGTCAGCCGAATCGCAGCCTGGGTGTCTTTAACTATCGTCCTCACCAGCGTTTCCGTCATCCACCTCGCCCTGCTGAAGCGAGCGATGCGTTTTCCGGCGGCTTCTGCCAACAGCATCGTCGCTCGATGCGCATCGCTGGTCGTGTCGATCATCTTGGGATGGGCCGGTTGGGGATATTGGGCGCTGGTGGCGGGAGCCGTTGTGCTGCCGCTTGCCCAATCCATTGGGGGTTGGTACCTGTGTCGATGGGTGCCCGGCCTCCCTCGGCGGGCAGTCGGGACAGGGTCGATGGTGCGGTTCGCAATGAGCGTTTACGGGAGTTTTAGCCTGGGCTTCTTCACTCAGAATATGGACAACCTTTTAGTGGGATGGCGTTTTGGCGCGCCCGCCCTCGGGTTTTACAAAAAGGCCTATGACCTGTTTGCGCTTTCCGGCTCTCAACTTACGGCGCCTCTCACGAATGTTGCGGTATCTGCGCTGAGCCGGGTGAAGCAGGGTTCCATCGAATACCGACGCCATATCCTCAGCGCTCTCGCGCTCATGGCGTTTGTGGGCATGGGAGTGGGGACAGACCTCACTTTGGTCGGTAAGGATGTGATTCGCCTGCTACTGGGCGCAAAATGGGGCGAATCGGGCAGCATTTTTGCGTTCTTCGGACCGGGAATCGGGATTATGGTGCTCTACTACTCTCATGGTTGGATTCATCTTTCCATCGGGCGCGCAGACCGCCGGTTGCGTTGGGCGGTCATAGAGGTTACGGTTACGGGCCTTCTTTTCCTGATGGCTCTGCCGTGGGGACCCAAAGGAATAGCCGCAGCTTGGACTGCCTCATTCTGGATCTTGACGCTCCCAGCTTTCTGGTATGCGGGTAGGCCGATTCGGCTGGGCATCGGCTCGGTAGTCGCGGCCGTTTGGAAGTACTTTTTAGCCTCCCTGCTGGCAGGCTGCACCTGTTTCGTGGTCGTCCAAAAATTCCCCCCGCTCCTGGAGATGACGGGGCCCATGGGGGCCTTCACCCGGCTCGTGACGATCTCCGCCTTATGCGGAAGTTTGTATCTGGGCGCGCTTATCCTGCTGTACAGGGGATACGCACCACTTCTTCAGGTCGCGCACCTCCTCAGGGACATGCTTCCCCGCTCCAGAACTCGCGGTCAGTCGCTAAGCGACCGCGGCGCAGTCGCAGAACTGGCCACGGCTAGAGAAGAAGGCTGCGTAACGAGTGCGAGCTAATACGGGAAATTCGCATTCCGATCTTTCTCCCTAAACGCACAGTTGTGGAGTTGTTTGCACTTTGGTGGGGTCCAAGACGAATCGCGAGTTATTTCAGTTGTATGGGGTTTTACCGTGAAGAGGTGTTTTGTCGGCCATCTCACAAACTCTGGCGCGAACGGCTACTCGAGCGTCGTCTTATCGTCCAACACGGAAATTCAACGATTAACAGACGTTGCGCGGCAATTGAACAAACAGGACGACCCGATGCTCGACCCGGAATTCTTTCTCGCCTCCGTGTGCAAGGGATGGCATCCCAAAGTCGTGGCCGTTTCCTACGCGCGCGAGGTGGTCGGGATCGTTTACACAAAAGAGAGGGTCATCCGTGGTATTCCCACCGGCGTTGTATATTGCGACGGAAGTCTAGACGGTATCCAGCTCGGAAATCCCCTGCATCGACAGAATTCATTCCGTCTCGCGATGGAGACGTTGCTTCTATCTCCAAGGATACGGGGTGTACGGCTGAGACTCCTACCATGCAGCGACGAACTTGGCGTTACCAAGCAACTGGTCTCGTCCGGGGCTTTCGATGCCCAATACTCCCAAATCAAATCCAGTAATTCCAACTTTTGGAAGTGTCACGCTCACTTGTCTTTGGCTGATACATATGAGCAATTTCTCAAGGGAATGGGTTACACGACCCGACATAATTTTCGATATTATCGGCGGCGTTTCGAGGCATCTGGTCATGGTTTTGTAGAGCGCCTCTCCGTGGAGAAATTACGTTCTGCGGCACTCGATCTCCTTCCCAAATCCAAGGTGAGCAGTTGGAGGACAAGGTTTACCCTGGAAACAGGTCTGAACATGGTGGCCGCTGCAAGTCGGCCGCTAGCCATCGGGCTGAAGCATCACAACGGCGAATGGCTAAGTGTTATCGGAGGGTGGTACCGGCCTCGTAGGGCCATATTGTGCTTCCAATGCAATAACGACCGCGACTTCGGCCCTGATTCGCTCTCCGTTGTACTTCGTTCCTTTCTCATCGAGCTTCTCATCCGGCAAGGGCTGGAGGAGCTAGTGATCTGGGGTGGCACTGGGCCGCCATTGTCGCGCTATGTAACTTATGTTCCAGCGATTGGGGTACGTTTAGATGCGCCGACACATCTGTGGCGTGGCGTCCGCATGTTCATCTCAACAGTCGGACCTTGGCTGCCCAAGCGGTTAGCCGCCGCCGCGAAATGGTTCGCCTGATCGGCGACAACTTGGACTGCGCTGACCGTTTCTACCGCTACTCCGGTTTCGGGGGCGTGGAATTGTGACCACCCGCAGTCGAAGCGTGAGTCTGCCTCTTCGACGTACGACCTTATCCAGGGTCCGGCGCGATAACATGTGGTCGCGTTATGATGACTTTGCGTCGTTGAGCTGTTCTTCGACGGCACCGTGCTGTTATTCGCAGTTGCCGAGATGGTAATCGAGTGATTCGGGTGGTGGCGCTGGCCTGCGTCGTCGAAAGGTTTGACGCTACCTTCCTGCTTTGGTATTTCGCGGGAACGCAGCGTAACAGGCATCAGCGTCGAAGGTCAGCGGGCTTCCCGTTCCATCTGTGCCCCCCATGATGGCCGTATAGCAGTACTGTGCCGGGTTGGCGCCAGTCGTTGAATAGACATATCCGCCCGGTCCGTTTCCTCCCGTCACATCAGGGCCAATGGCCGGCCAAGGCACCGAGTCGGGCCACCAACTCGGCCGAGATGACAAATAGAATGATTTCGGCAAGGTCCGTTCCACGCCCCTGGCCCAAGTCACCGCGCCGGTGATATTGATGTACTCGCCATGCACAAAGGCAGTCCAATAAGGTTCGAGGCTATCGTCGCCTCTGCCGCCCGAGTCACCTCCGTCTCGAAAGCCCCAAGCGATGCCAAAAACAGCGGATTCCCAGGGACGGCTGTTCGTTCCGCAGGGCGGGGTACCACAAACCGCCATGGATTGTGGGATGGCGGGGAGTCCCACGTTCGTCGCTTGCTCGGTGGAACCCAGCACATCGCCAATCAAGTTATAGTCGTTATCCATGTAATTGATGGCAACGCTCCAGGCGCCTTCAAAGGCCCACCAACCATTGATCGTCGTGCCCACACTCGTCGGGGTGACGGTGGATTCGTTGCCCAGCGGAGTACAGGTGACGGGCCCGCGCGGCGTCATTCCATTAACCCCCACCGGCGTGCACTGTTTAGTCGTCCCCTGAAACCAGTTGCGGAAACTCGTGTTGTTGGCCGATGATCCCCAGATCGCGTCCGGGTCCAAGTCGGCGCCCACGTTTCCTTCCCAAAGGTTAAATTGCGGATGCCCGCCATGCGTGGAAGTATCGATCATCAACGCGCCGAGTGCGCCCAGCGAGCTGCCCGGCGTGTATCCCGTACTGTCGAATGCCCCAAACCAATAGTTGTAGGCGATCACGTTGCCCGCTGCGCCAAACTCCAGCATGGTCGAGCAATGCAGCCGCTCCAGAATGTTGTTTTGAATCAGCGACCCCGTAGTCTTGGTGGCCAGGACGATGTCGGAATCGTAGGCGCCAGGTCCGTGCAGATAGGCATTCGAGAAGTAGCTGTTCACCACTTCGTTGTGGAAGTCGGCATAGAGCCGGACGTGGTCGCCGTCAGTATAGTTTCCCTCCACGCCGCTCACCCAGCAATAGGCACAGCCGTTGATGGTGATGTTGGAAGCGTCGTAAGCGCCACTGGAATGGCTATTGTTGGCATAGATTTGCAGGTTTTCCAGGCCGGAATACTTGTTCGCGGAGAAAGGAATGGCCTCGGGCTCGCGGTAATAGGTGACGTACAGGGGCGGAGAAATGCCAAGGGTCGTGCCGTTGACGCTCTGCACTTCAGCAATTTGTCCCTGTACCCGGGATCCGTCGGGAGTTTGGGAAGAATCGCAATATGAGCAGGGGCCTTCAGCTCCGTAATTTGTCACGAAGTTTCCGTCGTTGACCTGATCGATTAGCAAGTACATCCCGGCGGAAATGCCGCGGGCACTGCTTACCGTGATGGAGCTCGAACCTGCTTGATATCCGCCAGTAATTGAAACTGTGGTGGGATAAGAGCAATGATTTGTCCAAGTGCCGCAATTCGGTCCACCCGAGCCCATGTTGATGGGGGGCCTGGTCCTTGCCATCGAGTCCAATATGGTCTGGTCGGCTCCCATTCCGCGCAACACGCAATTGGATGGAATCGACAAGCTGCCCTCAATTAAGAACTTTCCGGCCCCGAGCAGGACATATTTTCCAGGAAGATGTGAGCCTCCACAGTGGTCCAGGGCGGATTGGATGTGTGAGGTCGCATCCCGGAAGCCGTTACCGAAGCTGGAGGCAAGAATCGTCGCGCCTGATTTCGTCCATGTGCTCGAAGGAATACCGCCAGGAATGCCTGCTGTGGACCAGTCGATGGCGCACCGTCCCGGGGAGGTCGTCGACGCGGGTTTGCAGGCGTTCGAGCCGAACGTCGGTTGCAGGATCCCTGACCAAGCTTGCGCGTGGGAATACTCGTGACAGCCAAAGAGGAAAAAGACGAACAGCCACCAAAGCTCAATCCGAATTTCCTTTCCGAAAGTGAAGAATGAACGTGAGGACAGAAAACTTCTCCCCCGCAGCGACGGGCCCGAGTGTGGCAACCGCGTCGCAAACATGACGATAAGGATAAATTACCATGAGGTCTATAGCACTATCCACCCAAGACGTCGCCGGATAGACACCGGCATCGCAGCCAACATTACGTCATCATTGTTAATAGTAAGCGCCCGGTGAACCTTGCGGATGCCCACAAGGTTAGCCACATGAACTTAAGCTCGATCTCGGTGAGAGGGGGGATTGGCTCGTGATCGCGGCATTGAAACAATCCGATTTGTATTCCCGAATGAAGACCTCAAGGCTCTACGATGCGTATTGGACCCTGCGCGATCGCTCGCGGATTGATCGCCGAAGGGAAGAAGTTAACTTCTATCGCAGCTTGTTAAGCGGATTTCCCCGGGGCGGGCTCATCTTTGATGTCGGGGCCAACAGGGGAGATAAGACGGATGTCTTTTTAAGGCTGGGCGCGCGAGTGGTGGCGGTTGAGCCCGATCAGGACAGTCGGCGTGTCCTCGGCCAGAAGTTCTTGCAATACCGGTTCGCGCCGAAGCCAGTTGCCATCGTGGGCAAGGCTTTGAGCGACAGAATCGGGGTCGAAACGATGTGGGTTGACGGGCCGGGATCTTTCTTGAATACCCTCAGTAAGAAATGGGTAGAGACTCTGCGAGGGGACAAAGCGCGATTCGCGCATACCTCCGACAAGCTCGAATTCGCGGGGAGAGCGGACGTGGAAACCACGACGCTCGAACAGTTGATTACGGCACACGGCTCGCCATTTTTCATCAAGATCGATGTGGAGGGGTATGAGCCGGTTGTTCTGCGCGGCCTCCAGCACCCCGTGCCTTACCTGTCATACGAAGTGAACCTCCCGGAATTTCGGCCCGAAGGCCTGGAGTCCGTTCAGGTGCTGAGCCGTTTGGCCGATGACGGGACCTTCAACTACATATTTGATACGAAGCGAGGCCTTTGCGAAAACCGGTGGCTCAGCCCAGCGGAAATCTCCCGCGTCATCGAGCGGTGCTCGGAAAAAAGCATCGAAGTCTTTTGGAAAACCAAAGGAAGACAACCTTTGGCGGAGCCGACAAGCGTGTGGCCCGGACGCGAGAAGCAGGATCCCCGGCCAAACTTGGCCTGGGGAATACTCAGGGCAGCAAAAAAGAAAAAAGAGCAGCAACAGCCAAGGGTTCCTTCGAATTGTTGCTCCCAAAGTGAAGGGTAAACGTAAGGCCAGAAGTCTGCACCTCAACCGCGTTTGGCATTCACGCCGGAAAAAATACCTATAAAGGATAAATCCCCATGAGTTCAATAGAATTATCGCGGCCGGTGAGTCAGGGTTTGAGCGTAGAAACCTCCAGCCAGCCTCTCAGTGGACACACCCGTGCGTTGCAGGCAAAAGCAGCCCATCACATTCCGGAATTCGCCGGTGCGGCCTGCAAGGATTTGAAGGGCATGGTGCACATGAGTTTGCAAGCCGTCGCGCGCTGGGTGGAGGAGCATGATTATCAGGCTTACGATCCGGGCGACGGCGACCTCTCCCTTCTTCGCTACTTCACATTGAAGACCCACTTCCTGCGGCGGCTGCTCACGGCGTCGGTGTTGCGGGCGCCGTTTCACATCCGGCCGTGGATCGGAATTCGCCCGCACCGGTCCACAAAAGGGACGGGCTACATGGCGTGGGGCTACCTGAAAATGTACGCGATCACGAAAGAGCCAGGATATCATCGCCGTGCCCAGGGCTGTTTCGATTGGCTTATGGCCAACCCCTCACCCGGTTACGAACAGTATTGCTGGGGAAATCACTTTGCCTTCTCAACGCGCGGGGGAACCATGCCCCGATTTACCCCCACCATTGTCTGGAGCAGCTTGATCGGCCTCGCTTTTCTGGAAGCCTACGAAGTACTGGGAGATTCGCGATACTTGGACGTGGCGGCATGTACTGCCGAATGGGTGAAGACCTTGCCGCGCGAGCGGACGGCGCGCGGCACATGCCTGAGTTATACCCCAGACGGCCTGAATTCGATTCACAACTCGAACATGCTGGGCGCCGCCTTGCTTGCGCGGGTGGCCTTCCATACAGACGACGAACGGGCATTCGAGTTGGCGCAAGATGCCATGACCTATAGCTGTGCGCGGCAAAATTCCGACGGGGGATGGTACTACGGCGAGGCGGCCAAATACCATTGGATCGACAATTTTCACACGGGCTACAACCTGGACTGTCTTAAGCGCTATATGGATAGCTCAGGTGAACGGGGATTTGAACCAAACCTTCAGAGCGGTTTTCAATATTATAAACTTCATTTCTTTGAAGCTGACGGTACCCCCAAGTATTACCAGAACAAGTGCCACCCCATCGATATTCAGTGTGCGGCCCAGTCCATTGACACCTTGTCCTTCTTTTCGGACGACGACCCTGAGGCTCTGGAATTGGCCGCACAGGTTGCCCGGTGGACCATCAACAACATGCAGGCACCGGACGGGCATTTCTACTACCGTGATTTGGGCTGGAAGAAGGTGAAGACACCCATGTTCCACTGGGGACAAGGCACGATGTTCAAAGCGTTAACACATCTATTGAGTAAACTACAGGTCGAACCCCGCGGTCCTTTCGAGCCCGCGCCACTGGTCGGCGCTCGATCGCTAGGGCGCCAGTGATCCACTGAACCTTCCTGGGCGCCACGGCCAATGTTACAAGCGGATTTGCAAAACCACCTTTCCGCACTTCTTTTGCGACTGCCCACGCGCTGGACACCAGGCAAGGAAGGGGCCTAGCCCTCTCCCGAACCCGCAAGAACACCGCATACCACGTCGAGCGGAGCCTTCCACTGGCCAGACTCCATGTTGAGCCATTCCGAAAAGCAAACGTTGCTGCGTTGTCGGTGGACTAGGAGGAAACCATGGGAACAACTTTCGCTTCTTTTTTGTCCGCACCACTTAATGTTGCTTATTACTCTCTAAAACCCTACGTTCCGTGGAGTGCACGCATCGCTCTGCGGCGATGGCGGGCCGAGAGGAGGCGCAGGGCCTTTGCGAATGTATGGCCCATCGACGAGAAAGCGGGTGCGACTCCTTCCGGTTGGCCGGGGTGGCTGGCAGGGAAGCGCTTCGCACTGATTCTGACCCATGACGTGGAGGGCAAGAAGGGGTTGGAACGTGTCGAGCGGTTGATGAAATTGGATTTGAGGTACGGCTTTCGCTCGGCCTTCAACTTTGTGCCGGAAGGCGACTACTGTGTGTCCGACGAATTGCGACAGACGCTGGCTCAATCCGGATTTGAGGTGGGGATGCACGGATTGGAACACGATGGAAAGTTATTTTCTTCCAAAACCGGCTTTGCCAGAAAAGCCGCGCGGATCAGGGAATACCTTCAGCGATGGAACGCGCGCGGATTTCGCGCCCCCCTGATGCAACACCGGTTGGGGTGGTTGCACCGACTCGGTATAGAGTACGACGCTTCCACGTTCGACACGGACCCCTTCGAACCCGAACCGGATGGCGCCGAAACTATCTTTCCCTTTTGGGTGGCAGGCTCCAACAATACTGGCTATGTCGAGCTTCCGTACACGATGGTCCAAGATTTCAGTCTATTCGTAATTCTTCACGAGCCTGGCATCGATATCTGGCGGCGCAAGCTTGACTGGATAGCGGAGCGTGGCGGCATGGCCTTGCTGATCACCCACCCGGATTACATGTGTTTCGAAGGGCCCTCCCGAACTCGCGAAGAATACCCGGTTGCTCACTACGAGGAGTTTCTCCGATACGTGCGGGAGAAATACGAGGGCGCCTTCTGGTCTGCGACGCCGCTAGAAGTTGCCCGCTACTATTGTGCTAGCGTGCCTCCCGCCTCGCGCAATTCCCGGAAGAAGATCTGCATGCTGGCTTACTCATCCTACGAATCTGACAACCGCGTGCGCCGTTATGCGGAAACGCTGGCGAAGCGGGGCGACCACGTCGACGTGATCGCGTTGGGGGGTAAAGACGCCCCGCTGGGGAAGACTGAGCTCAACGGTGTTTCTGTGTATCGAATCCAGCGTAGACAATTCGACGAGCACGGCATGTGGAGTTATGCGTTTCCCTTGTTGCGGTTTCTCTGGAACTCATCATTCTTTCTTTCCCGCTGCCACCGCCGGAACCGATATGACCTGATTCACGTTCATAACATGCCGGATTTTCTGGTCTTCGCGGCGTGGTATCCGAAGTGGACAGGCGCGAAAGTGATCCTTGATATTCACGACATGGTGCCGGAGCTGTTTGTCAATAAGTTCCGTTCCAAGGCAGGCGGTGCCTGCTTCAAATTAATGAAAACGCTCGAAAAAGCCTCCGCGGCGTTCGTCGATCATGTGATCGTTTCCAATCACCTTTGGCGAGAAAAACTGATCTTGCGCTCGGTTCCCAGCGAAAAGTGCTCGGTCTTTCTAAACCACGTTGATCCTAGCCTTTTCTACCGCCGCCCGCGAACGAGGAGCGATGGAAAATTCATCATAATATTTCCAGGCAGCTTCCAGCGGCATCAGGGGCTGGACATCGCGATCAAAGCCTTCGCTCGTCTGAAAGATAAAGTGCCGAATGCGGAGTTCCACCTTTACGGCAGGGCCGACGGCATGCAGGCTGAGTTAGCCGGATTGGCCTACCGGCTTGGCCTCAACGGCGGCGTCAAATTCTGTGGGAGCCTCCCTCTCGATCAAATTGCGAGCGTGATGGCCAACTCGGACCTAGGAGTGGTTCCGAAGCGAGCTGACTCCTTCGGAAACGAAGCTTACAGCACCAAGATCATGGAATTCATGTCCCAAGGCGTCCCGGTGGTTGTCTCGCGTACGAAAATCGACACTTTCTATTTTGATGACAACGTAGTGCGCTTCTTTGATTCCGGTAACGACCAGGCCATGGCGGAGGCAATACTGGATGTCATCAATCATCCCGATGTGCGTGAGGCCCTTGTTGCCCGGGGCTACGATTACGTGGACCGCCATTCTTGGAATCGGAAGAAGGGAGATTACCTGGATTTGGTCGATTCCTTGTCAATGGAGCCTATGACCGATCTGGCTTTGGTCAAAAGGCCGACCATCGAAAGTTTACCTGAACCCGCGGTTCGACCTGGAGCAACAGTTCTTATTCGCCGAGCTGCTGCAAGTAACCTCATGCGTACCCCCGCACCGACAGAATCAATGAGGAGTGGCGGTTAAATTTTGGGGAGCGGGCGGTGGAGGGGCGGCGTAGCAGGAATTGGCGTTGAAGCTCAGCGGACTTCCCGTTCCATCCGTGCCCCCCATGATGGCCGTATAGCAGTACTGCGCCGGGTTGGCGGCAGTTGTGGAAGCGACGTGCCCGCCCGGTCCATTTCCTCCCGTCACATCCGGGCCAATGGCGGGCCAGGCCACCCCGCTGGGCCACCAGCCCGGCTGGGAAGAGAGGTAGAACGATACGGGCAGGGTTTGGGTGACGTCGTTCGCCCAGGTGATCACGTCAGTGAGGTTGCTGTATTCACCGTGTAGAAAGGCCGTCGTGTAAGGTTGAAGGGTGTCGCCCGCGCTGCCGCCGGAGTCGCTTCCAGAGAGATAGCCCCAAGTGTACCCGAAGACCTCTCCCCAGGGACGGCTGCTCGGCCCGCACGGCACAATACCACAAACGGCCATGGCCTGTGGGACAGTGGGGAATCCCACGTTAGTCGCTTGGACCGTGGATCCCACCACGTCGCCAATCAAGTTGTAGTCATTGTCCAGGTAATTGATAGCAACGCTCCAGGCGCCATCAAGGGCCCACCAACCGTTGATCGTCGTGCCCACACTCGTCGGGGTGACGGTGGATTCGTTGCCCAGCGGAGTACAGGTGACGGGCCCGCGCGGCGTCAGGCCATTGGTGCCGAAGGGCATGCACTGTTTGGTCGTCCCCTGAAGCCAGTTCCGAAAACTCGTGTTGTTGGCCGATGACCCCCAGATCGAATCCGGGTCCAAGTCGCCGCCCACATTTCCTTCCCACAGGTTGAATTGCGGATGGCCCCCATGCGTGGAAGTATCAATCATTAACCAGCCTAACGACCCAATGGAACTTCCCGGGGAATATCCCGAACTGTCAAACGCCCCAAACCAATAGTTGTAGGCAATCACGTTGCCCGCTGCGCCAAACTCCAGCATGGTCGAGCAATGCAGCCGCTCCAGAATGTTGTTTTGAATCAGCGACCCGGTTGTCTTGGTGGCCAGGACAATGTCGGAATCGTAGGCGCCGGGTGCGTGCAGATAGGCATTCGAGAAGTAGCTGTTCACCACTTCGTTGTGGAAGTCGGCATACAGCCGGACGTGGTCGCCGTCGGTGTAATTGCCCTCGACGCCGCTCACCCAGCAGTAGGCACAGCCGTTGATGGTGATGTTGGAGGCGTCGTAGGCGCCGCTGGTGTGGCTATTGTTGGCATAGATTTGCAGGTTTTCGAGGCCGGAATACTTGTTCGCGGAGAAGGGGATCACCTCAGGTTGGTTGGAGTAGGTGACGTACAAGGGGGGAGAGATGCCCAGGGTCGTTCCGTTGACGCTCTCCACCTCAGCAATTTGCCCCTGGACCCGCGTGCCGTTGGGAGTTTGGGAAGAATCACAATATGAGCAGGAACCTTCAGCTCCGTAGTTGGTCACGAACGTTCCATCATTGACTTGGTCAATCAGCAGATACATGCCGACGGCAATGCCACTGGCGCTGCTGACCGTGAGGGAAGTCGAACCCGCCTGGTATCCGCCCGTGATTGAAACGGTTGCGGGATAAGAGCAATAAGTTGTATAGGTGCCGCAATTCGGCCCGCCTGAGCCCATATTGACAGGAGGCTCCATGGTGGCCATCGAGTTCAGGATGGTTTGGTTGGCGCCCATGCCGCGTAACACACAGTAACTGGGAATACTGAGATTACCGTCGATCAGGAATGTCCCGGCCCCAAGCAAAACGTAATGATTCGTACCGCAGGAATTGAGAGCCGACTGGATGCCCGCGGTCGCATCGGTCGTCCCATTGCCGTAAGTAGAGGCGAGAATCGTCGATCCGGATTGCGTCCACGTTCCAGAAGGAATGCCGCCCGTAATGCCCGCCGTGGACCAGTCGATGGCGCACTGGCCCGGGGAGGTGGTCGACGTGGGGTTACAGGTATTCGACCCGAAGGTCGGTTGCAGGATCCCCGACCACGCCTGGGCGTGAGCAACGGCGGGAATCACGAAAAGAAAGATCATTAACATCAAAACCGATTGGCCGCGTCTCATTCTTCTTTTCTCCTTAGAAGATCCCAAGGCGCCGGATCTGTTCCCCTTGCAGGGTTGTACCCTCACCGGCACTGACCCTTGAGTCGTCGGGCAGCAAAGAATGAAACCCATGCCGACAGAGTAAGGCGGCGGGTATTGGTAAGCATATCGGCGACAGACTATTTCTCGTGTAGGATTTGGCGCGCCGCGCCTGTAGGGATTTGGCCTACAAACAGGGAAGTTCCGGTCACTCAGTAAGGTCCAATCCGTTCTTGAAAAGATCGGTCCCGTTTAAGCAAAACTTATTTATCCGGACCTTCACAAAAAAAGTCGTTAAGAACATCCAGGGAACAAGGAGGATTATCGTGAAAAAAACCCTCGTAAGTATTGGATGGCTGTGTCTAATGTTGGTTGCCGCCCTGTGTTTCTCGATTCAGGTGCCAGCCGCCACCGTTAACCGCAATATTGGTTTTGACGGACCCACCCTCGCCAAGGTAACGAACATCAGAACTAAGTACGCACTGCCGCTAAGCTCCAATCACTCCTCGCAGATCGCAGTTCCTGGTGCCCGTTTTCGTCACGACAATTCGAGTTGGAGGTGGGGCTTTCACCGGCACCACCGCCGAGGCGGTGGCTCGCCAACCCCCACTCCTGAACCCTCGGTTTTGACTCTCCTCGGTCTGGGCGTCGGCGGAATTGTACTCAGGCAGACAAAAATGTTCACGAACCTTCGATAGCGTACCCGTTCAGACTTAACCCCGGAGCTATATATCGTCTCGAATTGTGCCAAGAGACAGGCTTAGGCTTCACTGGGTATTACCACACCAGGAATTCCTAATAGAAAGCTTAGAAATTCCTCTATTTCAAAACTGAAGCCCAACCTGAGGAAACCTTCAGATAATGAGGTTGGGCGCAAGCCTTGTCACGCCCTAACTCTCTATTTCGCATCTGTAGGGGTGAGGTCCCCGAGCGGTCGGATTCAAGTTCATAAGAATCCCCCAAGATTTGTAAATGAGGCACGCTATGGCATGTCCCTCAGCGCAAAGGTTAGGATTGCGTGCTGACAGAGAACTATCCCTCCAACCCGGCCGCCTGCCAATCGCCGACCATGCTCT
>Ga0326727_10011216_pt1 | contig 20979 bp, 13 predicted proteins | sample MB2enrmetagenome_FD_207643 | JGI IMG/M metagenome (GOLD analysis project Ga0326727, IMG submission 207643) | Lab enriched peat soil microbial communities from McLean, Ithaca, NY, United States - MB29MY | ecosystem: Environmental > Terrestrial > Soil > Wetlands > Peat | place: USA: New York...
CAAGTTGACGCACAGAAGCCGTCTAAGGTACAGCGGTGCGTCAAAGATCGGCAATGAATGCAAAGAAGATGAATAGAGAAACCTTTCAAAGTGCGTCAGCGCTTTATGTTCCACTAATACACTCCCTGTTGAGACTCGTGCTGCATACCAAACCCGGAGTCGGCCTTGCGGCCACAGAAAGGCGCGCCGCTGGCGCGCGACAAAATGCAACTAAACGCAACAAACTACGACTTTATGCAATTCGAGTGGGGTTGCGGTTGAAGTTGCACTCAGTTGCAGAAAATCTACATTTATTGCATTTAGTCGCAAAGAATTGCAGAAAACTGCGCTTCCGTGCTTGCGTCCCGCGATGATCTCTGGCATTCTCTAGTGCAATGCACATTTCTAATGATGAGCGACTACCCGAACTCGAAAAGCTGCTAGAAGCAATGGCACTCCGTCGCAGCTTCTTTGGACTGAAGGGAAAGCTTCTCCGGGGAGTGGCAAGGGAGTTGATAGCCGCGAAGGCCGGTGGGCTTACTTGGAAAGCGATCTGGGAGGCGTTGCGCAAAGAGGGGTTTGTTTGCGGCTACCCGCAGTTCTGCCGGACGGCAAAGAGGTTAGTCCTGAGTCAGGGCGCAACGCAGCAAGGGGGCAACGGCAAGACCCCCCCCACTTCAGGCGGAAAGTCCGTGGAACGAGGCGAGCTTCGTTCTGAAGAACAACCAAAGCAGGTCAACACAAATCAGGAGAAACCCGAATGGCAAATTCAGAGGGAAGAATTGATGGTCCGGCTCGACCGGGAAGCGGAGTTGAACCGGCAAAGGGAGGAGCGGCTGCGACCTGTGAAGATTTTCAAGCCGAGTCCATTTGTGGGCAGAGGAGAGGAGTAGCGGCGGAGCTGGGCATGAAGCCTAAACGGGTTGTCTTCCCCATCGCCGGCAAGGGTGGGGTCGGCAAAACGACGGTGGTGGCAACTTTGGCTGAATGGTATGCGGACAACTCGTGCAGGGCGGATTTGCTTGATATGGACCCGGACAATAAAGCAGAGGGTTCCTTCAAGGCACTGTTTTCCCACGCGCACAAGCTCCCGGCGCTCGAAAGCTGGACATATGACAAGCTGCTCGGGATTTCGCTCGAATCGACCGCCGACGTGATTCTCGCCGACCTAGGCGCGGCTCAGGGACATCGGATGATTCCCTGGTTCCGGGAGTTCTACCGCGTCATGCAGGAATCCGGGCTTGACCTCCGCTGGACGGCGCTTGGCGTCGTCGATGGGGACATTGCCTCTGCTCGGTCGGTCATCGAGTGGGGAGAGGAACTGCAAAACACGGTCGATTACGTGATTGTCCACAACTACTTTCAGGAGGGCGTCGCCTCGGCCTGGGAGAATCCGAAGCTGGCCAACGATGTAGCGGCTTTTCGGGAGGCATTCTCCCCTGTCGAAATTCTGATGGATGCGCGGCGGCCCGACCTCCAACGCATGATGCGGACGATGAACGTCACCCTCGGCGACGTGGGTGAGCGCAAAACGAGTGTGCCGGAGTTGAGGGCGCCGGATATGACCCTGCGGGCGCGGACGTACCGCTTTCGCGCTTTCAGGCAATTTACGGAAGCGAGAAAGGTACTCCTCCCATGAACACAGCCCCGTTGGCGACATACGACAAATCTGCCTGGATTCGTGACCTCGTGTATCTCGCCTTCCCCAAAGGGGAGGCGAGAGAACGGGTTCTGCTTGATCTGCTCAAGCAGTTTTCCAAGATGGACCCGGAAGATCCCGAATGGCTCCGCTACAAGCTGAGCGTAGTGGAGTGCCGCGCGCTAGAAAATGTGGCGAGGGGACTGAACGATGCGGCGGCGGAACAGACCAGACTCCGCGGCGTGACGCGCGAGATCGCCGACTTCGCGGCTACTCAGATGAAGGGGACCATCGAAGAGGCCGGAGTGACGACCCGGCAACTTCTGGAGGATGTCCAGGCCAGTCTCCATGATTCCATCGCCGGGGACGCCATTCTCAAGTGCTACACCGAGGAGACGCGGCAGCAGTTCGCCGGCGTCATCCGGACCATTATCGAATCGAGCCTGGCGCAAGCTCTGGCAACGTCGCAAAAGCAGATGGATGGGTGGCTAAAGGGCGCGCTCGACGGGGCGATTCGCAATGCTCAAGATGCCTTGGCAGCGGTGACGCGGGATTTCCGGGTCAAGCTGCTCGGGGCCTGGGGCTACCTTCTGTGGAGCGTCTTCGCCGGGGGCCTTCTCTGCGGTTTTGGACTGCTCTTTCTGGGATATTGGCTAGGTAAACACCTGTGAGGACCCGCTTGGTAAGATGGCCGCGTATCGGGCCAAAAGCCAGCTCCATCCAGCCGACCAGCGGGTTCCAGAGCGCCCCGACCATCCCAACGACTCAGCGTAGAGCCGGGAACTGGCTATTGCGGGCACGAAGTCATTTAAATAGATAGATTTCTCATTGACATAGACTATATACTATGTACTCGCCAGGCTGAAACCGAAAACATCGGTGAGTGGACGATCCAATCACCGATCCCAGAAAGCCCTTGGGACAGACAATCCGTAACCGGCGGGAAGCACTAGGCTTAACGCAGGAACAACTGGCGGAGAGGGCTGGACTGCATTGGACATTCATATCCGGGGTAGAGCGAGGAATACGGAATATCAGCATCCTGAAGCTGCACCGTATTGCCATTTCTCTCGGAGTTCGGCTACGCGACTTGGTTGAAAAGTGCTGAGAGGCACTGAGGCCGGTCGTGAATGCCCTGTTGAACTGTGTATTATGGTTGGCACTTGACGTGGGGGAATTGGCTCGTTGCGAACAGCCGCACATGGGCCAATCGCAAGTGTCTCTTACGCGTTGTATGACGTTGCTTTGGTTCTCGGCCAACTGACTCACGCAATCATCGGTTATCTCCCCCTTTCAGTTCATGAAGGGCTGGTTTGCCCGTTACCGCCTGAGATCACAGGTCTCGCAGGTTCATGGGGGAATGAAAGATGACCTTCCAGCCGGACCGGAATCTACCGAACAAAAGCCTTCATTTCGTCCGTGTACCTCTTCTGAGTATTCCGCTGCTGTTTGCTTTTGGGTGCGGCGGTTCTAATGGAGGAGGAGGAAATCCTCCTTCTAATCCAACGATCACTTCGGTGAGCGCCTCCTGCGCTCCCAGCAGCATACAAACTAGCCAAACCAGCCAGTGCTCGGCCACGGTTTCCGGAACCGGCAGCTACAGTTCCGCCGTCACATGGTCGGCGACAGGTGGAACGATCACATCGGCAGGAATATTCACTCCCAGCGGGACAGGCACGGCGACGATTACTGCAACCTCGACGCAAGACACCACAAAATTCGGGACTGCTTCAATCGCGGTTACAGCTCTAACCAATCCCGTTCCAACCGTTACTGCGCTATTACCTCCATCTTTGACTGTCGGAGCAGCGCCGCAACCACTCACCATTAACGGCACGGGATTCCTTTCATCGTCCACCGTGACTTTCAATGGCATTGCTCATACAGCAGCTTATGTGAGCGCCAGCCAGCTTACGATTTCGTTGACAACGGCTGACCTTGCAACGGTAGGGATCTACCCCGTTGTAGTGACGAATCCGGCGCCAGGCGGCGGCCCGTCCAGCCCTGTGAACTTCACCGTAACGAGCAGCTCTTCATCGAATGCCGAATGGGCCTGGGTCACAGGTAGCAACACCGGAGGTGGATCTGGAGTCTACGGATCTTTGGGCGTTTCCTCCGCTTCGAATGTTCCAGGAGAACGGGTCGGCGCCACGAGTTGGACCGACGGGAATGGCAATCTGTGGTTATTTGGCGGCTACGGTGTCAATCAGGCAGACATCGGTGGTTATCTCAACGACCTGTGGGAGTACAGCCCGGCCGCGAAGACATGGACCTGGGTAGCCGGAGCCAATACTCCGAACCAAACCGGGGTCTACGGCACGCAGGGTGTTTCGGCAACTTCAAATGCACCCGGTGCAAGGCAATCCGCTGTCGGTTGGATGGACGGGAATGGCAATCTCTGGCTTTTCGGTGGAGTCACCAATTCGGCAGGGAGCACTGGGCATTTCAACGATCTTTGGGAGTACAACCCGACCGCCAAGACATGGACCTGGATAGCTGGGGCCAGTACTTCTAACCAAGCTGGCGTTTACGGCACGCAAGGCACACCGGCAACTATGAATGCTCCGGGTGCACGGGATAGCGCCGCCAGTTGGATCGATGGCAAAGGCAACCTCTGGTGCTTTGGCGGCTATGGCGTCGATTCGACTGGGAGCATCGGTTATTTAAATGACCTCTGGGAGTTCAGCCCGACCGCCAAGACATGGACATGGGTATCTGGGGCCAACACTTCTAACCAAACCGGCGTATACGGCACGCAAGGCACTCCGGCCACTACAAACGCTCCAGGTGCACGTTATCAAGCCGCCAGTTGGATTGACAGCAACGGTAATCTCTGGCTATTCGGCGGTTATGCACTCGATTCGAAAGGAAATGATGATTTCTTCAACGACATCTGGGAATTCAACCCGACTGCCAAGACATGGACTTGGGTAGCTGGGGCCAATACTCCAAACGAAGCTGGCGTCTACGGCACGCAAGGCACGCCTGCAACTACGAATGTTCCGGGCGCTCGGTATAGCGCTGTCACTTGGACTGATGGCAATAACAATTTCTGGCTCTTCGGCGGTGGTGCCGGTTCAAGTCAGAAAAGTGTGTTTTTCAGTGACCTCTGGGAGTTCAACCCCACTACTAAGACTTGGACATGGGTGAATGGTCCAGATATGCCGAACCAGCCTGGCGCTTACGGCACACAAGGCACTCCCGCTGTAACAAATATTCCGGGCGGACGGGATTTCGCTGTTGGTTGGATTGACGGAGGGGGCAATTTTTGGCTCTTCGGCGGCGACGGTATCGATTCAACCGGACTTACTTGGGACCTCAATGACCTTTGGCGCTTTCAGTCAACGATCGCCCCGCCAACGATCACTTCGGTCTCAGTGACCTGCTCTCCTGCATCCATACTGACGACGCAGACATCTACATGCACACCCACAGTGGCTGGCACTGAAGGCTACAGCACCTCAGTCATGTGGTCTGTAAGTCCCACGAGTATGGGATCTGTCAGCAACGCAGGAGTCTTCACGCCGTCGGCGGCGGGAACGGCGACGATCACCGCAACATCGGCACAAGACACGACCAAGTTCGGCACAGCAACAGTGACGGCGGCGGAACCTCCGGCCATCACCTCGGTGGCAGTTTCGTGCATTATGGTGAGCGTGCCAATTGGACAATCCGACCAGTGTTCTGCAATTGTCTCGGGAACAGGCAGCTTCAATTCGTCCGTCAGTTGGTCGGTAGATGGCATTAGTGGTGGTAATTCCACTTTCGGCACAATCAGCGCCACCGGCCTTTACACGGCTCCCGCCAATCTGCCCACGCCATTTACCGTGACTGTAACGGCGACAAGCATCGTAAACTCGACCGTGGCGGCCTCTGTGCCCGTCGTAATTGCTGGCACGATTGCTTCCGTGAGTCAGAGTATTTCAGCGGCTTCCGGTGGAACCATCACTTTGCCGGATGGGAGCAGCGTCATTATTCCTGCCAATGCGTTATCTGCGGACGAGAATGTCACCCTGTCCGAGTTGTCAGCATTGCCACAGGAACCTCCGAATCAAATGTTTGTCGGTGTAGGCACGGCTTTGTCACTTTCATTCTCAACTCCAGTTCAAGCAGCTTCGGCCAAGGGTAAGCCAAATTACCGAAAGGACAACGGCGCTTTATCGTCCCTAGCGACAGGCAATTCAACTCCCGCGTTTGCATTCACAATTAATGAATCATCGACCACTCTGGGGCTGGCCAACGCCACCGGAACGGCGAGCTTAACCGATAATAATGGAAACGTCGCATTTGCAACGGTTCCATACAGTGCGGAAAGTATTTCATCGCAGCCGTTCGCAAGTCTCTCATTGAGTTCTTCGTCACTTGCTGATGTTCCAAATCCAGTTTCCTCTCTCTCAATCAGCGCTATAAACACTAGGACAGCGGCAACGGGTGTGACTTCCGGTTCTGCGGTCCCTTCAGTTTATTGGTGCCTTGACTCGACTACACCGAATAACCCTAAATGGCTGCCATCAGTATCATGTCCAACGCAGACCAACGGCGAAAAGGTCTTGATATTAGTTCATGGGATGATGAGCTGCATCAATGAGACATTCCCTTCGCAGTCAGCCCAACTGCTTAATTCGTGGATGGGGTCAAAGAATTACGACCTCGTCGTCGGATTGGACTACGATTGGACAGGGAAGCTGTCCGATAGCGCAGGCATAATCAAGAGTTTCCTTGAGACTGTTGTTGGCCCCTATTCGCCGAGTAGGATAGATATCGTAGCTCATAGCGAGGGAGTGCCAGTTTCTCTCTATGGAGCATCCGAGTCGTCGCAGGCGGCGCATATCGCGAATTTTGTTGGCCTTGCTGGGCCAATCCTCGGCACGCCCGTCGTGAACGCATCTTGGCCACTCCCTTCGATACTTGAACTTAAGTACGATTTTTCTTCGTGTTGGGATTCGGGTCTGATAGGGCACGAGCTAGATAGTTATTCTCAAAACTCTGTTGCGCCGCCTTTTCAGACAGATCTCGCTGTCAACAGCGACGCGCTAATGAATAAGATGCTGCCATTAGCACGAAGCAACCTAGGTTCAACGAGGATAATTCTCGCAGGTGGAACAAATCCGACCTTCGATAACATTGATTTCGACGAGCTTGGTGGCTATCCATTTGGAATTTCGCTCATATCCGTTGTGACAGGGCTACCATACTATCCGACTCCAAATGACGGCTTTGTAGGTCTTGATAGCGCGTTGGCCTTCAATTCTGGTTTAGTCGTGTATCCACTCCCGACTTTTCAGTTGAATCTGTTCCATACTGATCTCACTAACACTAATGCGCTTAGTGAGGTTGCCGCACAGCTATTTAGTTCTACAAGTCCGCATTTAAAATGCTCAAACTCCGAGTCGCCCGATTGCCAAGGGCCACTGGACTCCACTTTCAGCTTTTCGGGTAGCGGCTTCAGCACACCGTCAGCGAACATCGAGATATTCAGTCAGGACCCGAGTGGGACGATCACAACACTTCAGCCGTCACTCCAAGATGTGAGTGGAGATATAAGCTGGGCTTCAACGCCGACGTGCTCCGATCCAATTGAAACGTATTCTGTTTTTGGTTTCGACAGTCTTGAGAACCTTGCAAGCAACAACGCAATTGAGCTGATAACTGGAGGTTGCGGCACCTCAAATCCGGTCCCCGCGATCACGCCGCCGTTTATTCCGGCGTCTCTGCCTGTGGGTTCCGCTCCCCAAGCGCTCACCATCAATGGCACTGGGTTTCTTGCTTCGTCCACGGCCACTTACAACGGCATTGCTCATACTACGACGTACGTGAGCACCAGTCAGATTACGATTTCGTTGACAACTGCTGACCTTGCTACGGTGGGGAGCTTTCCGGTCGTCGTGTCAAATCCTGCGCCCGGCGGTGGCGCGTCCGGCCCTGTGAACTTCACTGTAACGAGTAATTCCTCAGGGAGCAGCGTATGGACTTGGATGGGCGGAAGCAGCACTGCGGGCGCAGTCGGAGTCTATGGATCGCTGGGTGTGCCATCAACCTCAAACGTTCCGGGAGAGCGGGAAGGCGCGGTCACTTGGACTGATGCGCAGGGTAATCTTTGGATATTTGGAGGGGATTCAACTGATCTGAATGGGAGCTTTGGAGACTTCAACGATCTCTGGAAGTTCAATCCATCAGCGGTAACTTGGACGTGGATTAGCGGAGCCAATTCTAGGGGCCAGGTCGGTGTCTACGGGGTTCAAGGATCACCTGCGGCTGCGAACGTGCCAGGGGCGCGGGATAGTGCAGCCAGTTGGACCGATAGCAATGGCAACCTCTGGCTGTTCGGCGGCTCCTACATCGATTCGAGCCGAAATTATTATCTTCTCAATGATCTGTGGAGATTTGCTCCCGCCGCTAATGAATGGACTTGGGTGAGTGGATCCAATTCTTCCTTCCAATCTGGAATCTACGGTACGCAAGGATTGCCGGCGCCACCGAATGTTCCCGGAGCGCGTGAAGAAGCTGTGACTTGGATTGATGCTGGTGGAAACCTCTGGCTCTTTGGCGGATCCGGCGTTGATTCAGATGGCATTATTAGTTCGTTGAACGACCTGTGGGAATTCAATCCCACCAGTCAAGAGTGGACCTGGGTGTCTGGTGGTAATACAGTCGACCAGAATGGCGTCTTTGGAACTCAAGGTGTTCCCGCCACCACGAATGTTCCAGAGAGTCGCTACGGTTCAACGGGCTGGGTTGACGCCAATGGGAATCTCTGGCTGTTCGGTGGCTTCAGCTTGAGCTCATCAAATGATTCAGGGTACATCAACGATCTTTGGGAATTTAATCCCGCCGTCAATTCATGGACATGGGTGAGCGGAGCTAACACATCAAGTCAGCCCGGTGTGTACGGAACGAAAGGAACTCCTGCGATGACCAATGTTCCTGGAGCCCGCGAAGGTACACTCAGTTGGATCGATGGTAGTGGAAAGTTTTGGCTTTTCGGTGGTACCGGAATCGACTCTACAGGCACGCTAGGAAGTTTAAATGACCTCTGGGAGTTTAATCCATCCACAAAGATGTGGACTTGGGTGAGTGGTTCTAGTTTCGCCAACCAATCTGGCATCTACGGTACGCAGGGAATACCAGCTCAGGTCAATATTCCAGGTGCGCGGAGCCAGGCCGCCAGCTGGATCGACTTCAGCGGAAACATTTGGCTGTTCGGAGGCTTGGGGATTGACTCGACCGGAAGCAGTTGGTATCTGAATGATCTGTGGCGATTTCAGTCACCTTCGATAACTCCACCAACCCTTAATCCGACACCGGCAATCAATGGTCTGATGCCGCCATTCCTGCAAGTTGGCTCTTCTCCACAGGAACTTCAGATCAACGGGACTGGCTTCCTTCCATCGTCTGTTGTGACATTCAATGGAGTTTCACACACTCCGACCTATTCAAATAGTGGTCTGCTCTCGATAGAGCTCGCGGCTGCAGATCTTTCCACGATTGGAAACTTTCCAGTAGTTGTAACAAATCCCACGCCGGGCGGCGGCATGGCAACATCAGTTTTCACCGTGAGTTCCACTGCGAACGGCATGATTATCAGCCCCTCCGCAGTGACGGTTCCTGCCGGTGCGACACAAACTTTCATTGCGAGCGCGCCTGGCGGAGGGACCGTAACATGGGCCGTACAGGAAGGAGGGGCAGGAGGGGCGGTTACGTCCGCAGGCATCTACGCAGCGCCAAGCACGACAGGGACTTTCCATGTGGTTGCAACCAACAGCGCCAACTCCGCGCAGACGGCAACAGCCACGGTCACGGTTGTTGCTGCCACATCATATACCGCTACCTCAATTAGCTCGATCAATGGTTCGTTCCCAACTGCATCGTTAGTCCAGGGATCAGATGGAAACTTATATGGAACGAGCGCGGCGGACGCCTTCAGACTTGATAGCTCATTCAGCCTCACCAAGCTCGCATCGCTTCCTGGTTCGATTTATGCGCCGATTTCAACTTTGATACAGGCAAGCGATGGCAATTTCTATGGGGTCGCCTCAGGGGGAGACGGATCGATTTTTAAGATGAATTCTTCGGGAAATGTAACGACGGTGTATTCATTCCCTAGTCCTATTTCAGGTACCATAAGCGGCCTCTGGCCTTGGGCGGGTCTGATCCAGGGAACGGACGGAAATCTCTATGGGACGACTTATGCAGGTGGCAACACTTCCTGTAAGCCGTATGGGTACGGATTACCGGCGTATGGACCATTTAACTACAATCCGGGAGCCGGTGACGGCTGCGGAACCATTTATAAAATGGATGCCTCTGGCAACGTTGCAATTCTGTACTCCTTTTCTGGCCAGAGCGACGGCAACTTTCCTCAAGCACCGCTCATTCAAGGAAGTGACGGGAACTTCTACGGGACAACGAGCGGAGGGGGAACCTACGGCTATGGCACTGTTTTCAAGATAAGTCCACTAGGCAGTTTGGAGACCTTGCATTCATTCTCCAGTTCAAACGGCGATGCTCCAGTCGCCGCGTTGATTCAGGCTTCTGACGGCAACCTCTACGGAACCGCAGCCTGCGTGTTTTGTGGTTCCATCGGAAGTAGTTTTACTGGCGAAGTTTTCAAGATCGATACTTCAGGTAACAATTTTACTGTCCTTCACCATTTCTCGGGCCCGGACGGTTCGCTGCCTGTCGCTCCGCTGATTCAGGGAAGCGATGGTGACTTCTACGGAACAACCTGGGCCGGCGGTGATCTGACGTGCGGGTCTTGGTATTTCTATGTTGGTTCGAATTATCCATACGTCAGGCTTGGTGGTTGTGGCACGGTGTTCCGCATGGATTCCGTTGGAAATATCACAGTCTTGCATAACTTCGAGGAGCCCCAATCTGGGGATGGCAACGATCCTTACTCAGGGCTTCTTCTCGGAAAGGATGGATACCTATATGGGACTACCTACTATGGTGGCACCTCCATATACTTCGGAACGGTCTTTCGGCTTGGCGTTCCTTCAGTTCAATGACTTCCGTCTTTGTGAGGCCTTCTATTGTCAACTGGAGCGTCGATGACTACAAACCGGATCGCAGCCATGAGATGTGATCCGAGTTACGGAATGAGGCATTGGCAGATACAGCGCCAATCAATGTGGGCTCTTTCTAAGAGCCAGGATAGTGGCTATCGAAGGGAGAATTTGTGGCAAATCGAAAGTCGATCGCTTCTGCGCTAATTTTTGTTGGGAGTGCCTTGTGTTTTTTCCTTCCCTTCGTGACCGTGTCATGCGGAGGCGTAGTGGCATTTACTCTTACAGGGCAGCAGTTGGCGACAGGGACCACTTTGAGCCAACCTCAGCCTTTCGGACCGCCTCAGACGCAAAAGGTCAGCCCGGACCCATTCGCCGCAGTGGCCGGTTTGTGTGCGCTCGCAGGAATTGCACTTAGCCTAATCGGCAGAAGACTCGGAAGTGCGGCTGCTGTCAGCGGGGGCGTTGGTGCGGTCTCGCTTCTGATAATGAGATCCAGGCTGAATGATCAGCTTCAGAGCCAAGGACAGGGCCTCGCGAAAGCCACCTACGAAACAGGCTTTACCCTGACAGTGCTGTTGTTAGTCGCAGCTGCAGCCTGGAACGTTTATTTGTTTCTACAAAGCCGACGGATCAGCGAAGCACATCGAATGGCGCCAGATACAGTGCGGACCGGCAATGATCATTCACCAGCTCAAAGTGAGTCTCCGCCTTTGCCTCTGGAGAGTCAGGGTCGGATTTGCCGCCACTGCGCCCAACCAATTCGGGCGACTGCGCGATTCTGCGAGAGTTGTGGGAGATCCGCAGAGACTACTGTGGGTAGCCCTGATGAGCCACAGATTCCATTGAAATGAGGCATTCAATGACCTGCCCAAAATGCGGCAGTACGCTCAATTCTGGTGCTACATTCTGCGGCGACTGCGGAGCGCCGATCAACAAAGTGGAGTCCCAGCCGGCTGCGGCGGCACCTTCGCCAGGAAGCATAAAGGCTCGCGCGCTCTCGTTGACTGTTTGGAGAATTGCGAAGGCGGCCGTGCTTAACCCGGTGGAAGCGCTTCCAACCGTCTTTCAGGGGTTAAAGAAGAGGGAGGCGTTAGAGGCAGGGCTAGTTCTCGCCGGTCTCTTCGACCTTTGCGCGATCATCGGCTTGTATCTGATGCTTCCACATTGGGCCGGACAGCCAGGATTCGAAGACGTTCTTAAGCTTCTGTTACTGGGTATCGTGCCCTCTGCTGCAATCGCGGGGGCCAGTTTCCTCGCACGAAAGGTCTTCCGGGGGTCTACAACAGCCATCGAAAGTGATGTCTTCGTTGCGGGCGTATCGTTGCTTCCAACTGGCCTGATGTTGCTGATTGCGGGAATCCTCGGCATGGGCAATATCGAGGTGGTAGCTCTGGTTTCGGTATTCGCGCTCTCTTACACCATCTTGATTCTCTACACCGGATGCACGCAGATTTCGCAGATTTCCAAAGTTCGCGCAGTTCCGGCGGTCCCGATCATCATCTTGATCGCCGGATGGATTTCAAAGATTGTTTTCGCAGTGATGTTTTGAAAGGCACATGCATGAGAAGGGAAAATTACCTCGAGTCGGGCTGACCTATTGTCGGCTTGTCTGGTGGATTCTGTAACGGCAACAATAGGCATTTTGCAATGTTGCTGACGCCTGAGAACTCACTGACGTAAAGTGGATTCGAAAAGGCCGAAAGGTCAACCCCTCCACGATTGGTTCTCCTCGTTGGTACCAACAAGAACATTTTGGACCCTCAAACAAACATCAGCAGTATTGGGAGGAAAGATCATGAAGATCATGAAGGTTGTCTTGATTGCTGCATTGCTCTTGCCCCTATCGGCCTGCAAGAAGACTACGACGAATTCGATCATTGGCCCATGGAAGCAAGTAAATGGCAGCGATTCCATCAACTTTTCCCCGGACGGCACATACACTGCCAAAATGGCGTACGGTACGGACGGTCAGCCAAAGGCATTCTCTGGGACCTACTTCGTCGATGGTCAAGCAGTCAGTGTTACCGACAAAGATGATCCAAGCCGGCCGATGACTTGGGAAGTGAAGATTGATGGTAGTCAAATGACGGTCACGTATAAGCAAGGTGGTGCCGTCAAATATGACGGCACGATGGCTCAGTTTAGGCACTTGTGATGGCGTTGGATTCCCCACTGCATCCCGGGACATCCTCACGCGGCGCTCTGAAGGTGTTTTCCTAAGTCGTTAGCGCACAAACCAGGGAATACTGCAGTATGTCTTGTCCAGACAAACACGCAACACTAACCAACTGTGGAAAGGTGTAAAGCAAAATGCATAAGAGGGCTCTCTTCACCGTATTGCAGGTGTTCTTGGTTTGGAGCGGTGTTGTATTCAGTGCCGAAGCACGCCCGGTTCCTGCAACGCCAATGCCGTTCAATTTGAAGGATGCAACTATACTGTCCGTTCAAATGTCGGAATCGCAAGCATTTGACAACGTGCTGAACTCTCTGAAGCGGCAGGGGTATTCCATCGAAATTGCAGACAAGGACGGCGGACAAATTGCTACTTCGTTTACACGGGAAAAGAAGGGGCGAGCGCGAGTCGAGGTTGTTCTGATACGCGACAGTGACACCCAGACTACTTTGAGGATCGCCGCCATCTCTCAGGCAAAGGACTACAGCTTTACGGCTGGTCCTTACGACTACAAAACTCCAGTCATCGATGCTGGAACGACGGGTGATGTTGTGGCGAAGTTCAAGGAAGACCTGAAGGTACCATGATTTGTTGTAATCCGTAAAGCAATCCAACCTGTAAATTCGTGCCTCGCCGAGCATGAACTCGACGACACAGGTGATCGCTTCTGAACGGGGGGAAACGGAGAAACCCGCATCCATCGTCGGGATCATCCTCACTATCATGGGTATGACGATGGAGGCGGAATGGGAACGTCTCCTGCTAGTGTCCCCGTTGTAACCATAGAGCCTGAGAACGGTCAGCGGATCGGCCGAGATTGAAAGGGGAAATCGGAATGAAAATGCGTGATCTCATCGTGATTGCTATCGCGTGTCCGGTACGCGTTGTCCGTAGTAGTTGGCGAAGTGGCGGCTATGAGAGAGCTCTCACAGCCCTGCTGTGTTGTGCGCTGCTCTTTTTGACAATTACTGCTTCGCCCAAGATCCTTGCGCAGTCAAACGCAGGCTCCGCCGCTGCAACTCGCTATATCGCGGCCCTTCAAAAAGGAGACTTCAGGACGGTCATTGACTTGTCTTACGGCTATCAAGCTGAAATCGCTCAGATAAAGGCTCAAAACCCGCAAGTTCTCTGGCCAAAACTTACGAGTCAGTATTACAACACGAAGATCGACGGGCTCTCGAAAAAACCAGATTCTTCTGGGACGTATATGGCGACGTTCTTACAGGGGATGACGGGCGATCCCGCCCAGCAGATTCAGTTCATGCAGAATATGGTGCTTCCTAACGCGAAGTGGAAAGTGACCGAGACCCGTACGGAACATGTTCGGGACCAGTTCGATGGCCACGAATATGATCGCACGGTCGTTTACATCACCGTCACATTTCCGACGTTGAACGATTCTCCGTTCGTAGATGGAGAATTCCTTAAGGAAACGATCCTTGAAGTCGATCTCAATGCAAAGCTCCAACAGGTAATGAGGGTCGGCCGCGTCGCACAAGGAGACACGCCATGGGAGGCGCCGGTCACTATCATGAACGCAAAGTGGCAGCGAGAAGGCTTAGCCGGCATGGGCGGTCTCTCTGCCGAAGCTTTCGGGGGGAAGGCGCCATACACCTGGAAACCTGTTTGCGGCCCCTATGATCTTTCGAACAGCATTATCAATCAGCCGACTAATCAACAAGTCCCAGCCTCCCTCGTCGTCAATCTTCAACGATTTCCAACAAACCTCGCGTTTCCGCTCCACTGCTCTTTGACCGTAACGGACGGAAAAGGGCAAAGCGATACAGTGGGAATCACTGTTCCGCAAATGCTCACTGGCGTCAGCGAGCTTTGCTATGTCCGAGAGCCGTGGTTCAGCCGCGGGCAGGGTCGCCCTCAGCAATCAAACATGTGCCTTAATCCTCTTAGGGCAACTGATGTTGCATCTGCCGGCAATTCTTCTACAGCATTGGTCCCGCTATCCCCGGAAGGCCCGCCGTCGCCCCCCGGCGCGGACCAAGGGAATGCACACGGCGGAAGCACAGCATCTGCAGCGTGCAATGGGTATGCTGATTGCTTTAAGGCCGGGATCAAGTCCTATCAGGCCGCGAATCCGGATGAGGCAATGGCCGACTTTCAGGCGGCATCCGAGGCAGATCCCAAACAGGGTCAGGCTTGGTATTGGCAGGGCATAGTTATGCTCAAGGGACATCGGGTCAATCAAGTGGGGCAGTTGGCACGCGTTTGGGACAAGGCCCTTTCGCTCGGTTCGCTCATTGCAATCTCTGCCTGCCATGAACGAGGCATTCAGCCCTGCGAAAGAGGCGATCTGATGCTGAGCTCGAAGTCTGTAGCCTTTTCCCGAGGGAGCACTCAGTTTTTCAATGTTCCGCCGCAGCAAACTGAACCGGGTCGAATACTGAACAACGCTGCTTTTGCACACGTGACGTACGGTTTCAAGACCGGCGGGAAGAACTATACTTTCGATTTCGTACCATCCACTTGGGAGACCTGCAAATTCGATCTCATGGTTCAATGCCCCCAATCGGGCTTTGCAGAGCAACTGATCTTAGCGCAGTACATTGCTCAGACCCTTCCGAAACTGGCGAGTGGCGGATTTGGACTCGGGGCAGGAGGAGAGACTCCTGTGGGTCGTCCCGAACCCGATACGGCGAAACCAACTGCTGCCGGTGATGCCAATCCACATGGAGCGAACGTCGGCGACGCAGACACGATTCTCATCGATACCGATAGTGGTCAAGTCCGTGTCAAGAATTTCCACAAGCGATCATTGGGACAAGATGAGTTCGGCAGCGAGATTCTAGAGAAGACTCCTGGGCATGTCACCACCTATGGCGCTGAGATGCTTTGTTCTTACGACAGCAAGCGAAAGGGATGCTTTTCGATCGATCTCTCGCAAAAGTCGGATCATACCGACGAGTTGCACGCGCAACATTCGCTCATGGAAATGCTCGGCGTTTCTCTCCAGGACTTCTGCAAGCTTCCCGTTGCCGTTTCCTCGCTTGAAGATGCCGTCACAGGTTCGAAAGTTGCGACGGCGCCGGGCATCTGCCCAAATGGGCAGGCGCACTACTGAGGGGTTCTAACAATTGAACGGACGGATGGTGCGAATCGTTGAGATCAGCGTCCGGGTTTGTGTTCGAACGGCCAATTGCAAGCGCGATACGCCGGTTCTCGAGCTTGAGTGTGCTTACAAGGACTTAGGGGGCATCGGGGTCTTGTAACTTGTTGTAATGCCTACAGATGTTGGATTAGCTGTAAGGTAGTCAGAACCCGAAGCAATCGCCCGAACGCGGCGGGGAGCACGGTGTGCTCCCCTTCATCTTTCGGATGAAGGTAGCTCAAGAGCGAATGACTCGCCCTTGAACTACATAAACGAGGACTACTCCTCGTCCGCGCCGTCTGTCGGATCGTCGGCGGCTTCGACTTTCGAGAGGCGCCTCATGCTGGAAGCGTGGATCTCGGCGATGGTGTGCTTGAACGGCTTGCCCTCGACATCTTCCTCGACCGCCCGGTACTTGATCTTCCCCTCCAGGCTGACGAGTTGCCCCTTCTGGAGCGTCTTGGCGAAGTGGGCGAGATTGCCCCAGGCGTAGACGCGGTGCCATTCGGTGCGGGTTTCGTACTCGCCCTTGTCGTTCTTCCAACTCTCGCTGGTGGCAAGGTTGAGGACGGCGTAGTCCTTCTTGTTCTGCGCGGTTTTGACTTCTGCATTTTTTCCGAGACGGCCGATGAGGATGACTTTGTTGAACATGGTTTGAAGCTCCTTTTTTGAAGTTTGTCCGCTGGATGCGGTACATGCTTGCCCGGAGGGTGTGCCGTCGCGACCCACTCCCAAGGCGAGTGGAAGAGATTTGTGGAAGGGGACCAGAGCTTGCCTCGGGGGAGGAGTCCACACCTTAAGGCCGAGAATCTCTGGAGGGAGAGCGTGCGTCCGCAGGGCGTGGGTGCTCTGAGCGCGGCACGCTGAACGCAAACAGAAAGGCAAACTGAAGTGGAGCAAGCCTGTTCAAGCTCCTCAATCAGCCGCCTAGATTGCAGAGGCAGCGCGTTTGAAAGACGAGCGAGTCCGGAGACCCGGCACAGCATATTTCCGAGCGGAAGCATCAGGGCGAGTACCGGCGGAGACATGGCGCTCACCATTTCGCCCAGGCTCTCGCCTTCGCCATCGTTCGGCGAATGTAGGCAGAGCGCCGGGAGGGGTTGGGATCGCTCGATAGGTAGTTGGTCTCAAGGACAGCGGCAATCGCATCGTCGGGCATCCGCAGGGAGATGGCGGCGACACAGAAGGCGATGTCGGCAGCGGCGGGGCGGTCGTGAAATTTGGCGGCGTTACGGAATCTCTCAAGAGACAGGCACGAATAGGCAAGCTTGCCCGATCGAGGTACAGGCCTTGCCTGGTATTGGACGGCGCGGGCTTCGCGCTCCTGCTCGTGAAGCTGGTAGAGCTTTGCCACCTCAAGGCGCAATCGTGCTGCCGCGCTGAACTCGATCCCGGAGTTTGAACGTAAAAGAACGTAAGGAAAGAGTCCGTTGCCCTGCCGGTACTTGGGCTTCGGGTTTGTGAATCCCGGCAGCCGGCCAAAGCGGCGCCAGTCCGCCGCGCTTGGATCGGCCCCATACCGACGGGCGAGCGTCTGCGCAACAAAGGTGGAGAGCGCCGCAGGGTAGACTTCTCCGTGTTTCAGCCATGCCTGGAAGTTGCCGTGGCTGGTTTCAATTAGGGCGCATGGCTCGTAGCCGTCAACGGAGAGTTGCTCGACGGTTTCTGCTGAAAGGTCGTCGAGGACGGTGTAGCGGTGCTCACCGGCTGGACGGATATAGATGTGCGCGCCCCGCGCGTTGTGGGCCTTTAGGAGGGGAATCCGGGTTAGAACCTCGCTGGCGGAGAGATTCGCCAGACCAGGGAGCATTCCCCGCTCGCTCCGGACGCCGAGGTCGTAGGCTGGGGCGTCGAGAGCGGCAAGCATCCGTTGGACGGCATTCTGTGTTCGATCCATCACGGCCTCCCGTTCAGCAGACTTGCAAATTTCCGGGGACTGGTGGTACAAGTATTATTATTGAAATGTACATCGCACATTAGAAGTGCGCAAGGCCTGGAATAAGCGAATCGCGAGGAACTATGGTTCACATTTCCCACTCGGACGAGAAGCAGGAACGGCTCCAGGAGAAACTCAGAGACGAGTTGGGGACGGTGATCTGCGGCCTGCTCGATCAATCGAGCGGAATCGAGGATATTCTCGTCAATGAAGACTGCCGCATCTGGGTTAAGCGGACAGGGTACGCCTTCGAGCAGATTGGTGAACTCGCGAGCCGCCAGTCGCGCGGGGCCATGATGACCATCGCCTCGATGCAGAAGACGACCGTGACTGAATCAAAGCCGGTTCTCGAAACCCAGCTTCCGATCTGGAAATACCGCTTTGCCGGGTTGATCGAGCCGGTTGTTCTGTCACCATCGTTTGCGATCCGCGTGAAGTCGGACAAGAAGCGAAGCCTGCGCGACCTTCAGCGCAAGGGGATTCTCACAACCAAGGACGATCCGCGGAACCGGCGTTCCGAGCAGGAAGATTTCATCGCCGCCATTCGCAATCTCGACCACCTTGAGGTGATTCAGCAGGCCATCATCGCGCACAAGAACATTCTTGTTGTCGGCGGCACCGGGGCGGGCAAGACGACAATTGCGAACGCCATTCTCGAAGAGATCGGAACATTGACCCCCGGTGATCGCGTGCTCGTGATCGAAGACACGCAGGAGCTTCTGCTCGATTCCGCCAACAGCTTGAGCATGTTGGCGACGACGGAGTTCGATCAGTTGAAGTGCTTGAAGGTCGCATTGCGGTTGAAGCCGGACAGGATCGTGGTCGGCGAGGTCCGCGACGGTGCCGCTGCGCTCCCCCTTCTAAAGAGTTGGAACACCGGGCATCCGGGCGGCGTTTCGACGCTGCACGCGAACAGCGCAACGGAGGCGCTCGACCGGCTTGAGGCGCTGGTACGCGAAGCGACCGACGCGCCACAGCAACGCATGATCGGGAGCGCAGTCGATCTGGTGATCTCCGTCGTGAACGATCCAATACAGGGCCGCAAGGTGCAGGAAGTTGCCGTTGTCACCGGATACGAAAACGGCCGTTACGTTCTGACGCAGGTTTGATGGCAGGGCTCCGGTCTTGCGCCGGTGCTGAGACGAAAACAAGAAGGGCGTTGCGGTTGCCTTTCGTCAACAGTGCCGGAGGGCACACAGGAGGATCAAGATGCAAGGTACACTCACACGCCTCGATACACAGTCGGGCGGCGTTCGCAACCGGATTCGAATCGTCTCTCTCTTCGGCCTGGCCGTGCCGCTCGGATCGGCCGTTTGCTTTGCCGCGGAAAACGGAAACAACCTCCCTTGGGAAGGACCGCTCAATACGCTGGTCACCTCCCTGACCGGCCCTGTCGCTTACGCCATCTCGGTCATCGCCATCGTCGCACTCGGCGCCACGCTCGCTTTCGCCAGCGGCGAAATGGGCGAGACAATGAAACGGCTCCTGCAGATCGGTATCGCCGTCTGCCTGGTCGTCTTCGCCGCGCAGGTGATGTCCTCCTTTATTGGACAGGCCGCGGAAGTTTCTTTGCTGAACCCGGCTCACGCAGTCGCTCAGCCTGCCCTTCGGCTTCTTTCGAGGGGATAACGCAAACCTGTGTGCTGTGGGGATGGTTCACATGAGCCATCTCCATGATCGGAGGCGAGATGGGCAATTTGGATTTCGATGGGCCGGAGCAAACAATCATGCGGACATCGCTGAGTAGGCCGCAACAACTTCTAGGCGGGGACCGTGAGCTGGTCATCATGGCCGGCCTTGGGTCCGCCATGATGGCCGTGACCGTAATGAGCTTCCTGTCTTTTCTGATCGCGATCATTGCGTTCTGGACCATCGTGGCGGTGCTGGCCAGAATCGGCAAGGCCGATCCGATGATGCGGAAGGTGTACGGTCGCCATCTCGGCTACAAGGATTTCTACCCCGCGAAAAGCGGAGTCGCGGCTTTTGGCAAGACGCCCAAAAGGGGCTGGAGGTAGGAAGTGTTTGGCGAGACGCGTAAACAGCCGGCGGGACTGGCCGACCTGCTCCTTTGGTTCGGCCTCGTCGATGACGGGATCGTATTGCAGCGGGACGGATCGTTGCTCGCGGCATGGCAGTATCGCGGACCAGATCTCCAATCGGCGACACACGCCGAGATGGCCGCTGTGGCCCGGCGGCTGAATCGCATCTTGCGGCTCGGCAGCAGTTGGATGATTCAGGTGGACTGCATCCGATCATTTTCGAGCGGATACGCGCCCGAGGGTTCGTTCCCTGATCCGGTGACTGCATTGATCGACCGTGAGCGCCGTGAGCAGTTCGCGCAGGAAGGCAGCCACTTCGAGAACGAATACTTCCTGACGCTAACCTATCTGCCGCCGCTTTTGGCTTCGGAAAAGCTCGAAGGGTTCATGATCTCCGGCGAGTCGAACAAGAGCGGGAATGCAGGCGCGGAAGCGCTGCGTTACTTCAAGGCAAAGGTCAGGCAATTCGAGGATGTCTTTGCAGCTCAGCTTCCGGTCACGCGCCTGAAGGCGCAAATGACGAAACTGGGCGATGGATACGAGCGCGTGGATGACGAGCTGCTCGCGTTTCTCCGCCGCTGCCTGACCGGAATAAGAGGCCCTGTCATGCAGCCAGAGATTCCGGTCTTTCTGAACGATCTGCTCGCGATGGAGGATCTGCGCGGCGGGACCGAGCCCATTATGGGGGATCGCCATTTGCGCACGCTCGCGCTTGACGGGTTCCCGCGTTCGACATACCCCGGCGCGCTCTCCGTGCTCGATACGATTCCCTGCGAATACCGCTGGAATACGCGCGCCATTCTGCTCGACCCGTCGGAGGCGCAAGGAGTCATTGCCAAGATTGGCAAGAAGTGGAAGTTCCAGCAACGCGGTTTGAAGGACCAAGTCTTCAAGTCGAGCGGCGGCGGCCAGTTAAACCAGTTCGCCATGACGATGGTTTCGGATTCCGATGGCGCACTGGCCGAGGCCACTTCCGGTGACGTGCACTTTTGCTACTTCTCCTCGTCAATTGTGCTTCAGCATAAGGACCGCCGCTTCCTTGACAACATGATCGGTGAGTTTCGCAAAGCTCTTATCAACCGAGGTTTCGGCGTCCGGCTTG
>Ga0326727_10011217_pt1 | contig 20979 bp, 15 predicted proteins | sample MB2enrmetagenome_FD_207643 | JGI IMG/M metagenome (GOLD analysis project Ga0326727, IMG submission 207643) | Lab enriched peat soil microbial communities from McLean, Ithaca, NY, United States - MB29MY | ecosystem: Environmental > Terrestrial > Soil > Wetlands > Peat | place: USA: New York...
GCGAGTGCTTATCGTCGAGATTCACACACTTTCCTTCTGTGTACTCCACGCGATTAGAGTTCTTCAACACCTCATCGATGGCGAAGGTGTCATCATTGCCAGGGTTCATTATAACCCGCACGTCCTTAGGAATGATTTCGTCAATTTTGACGAGCCAGTTTTTGATTGTTTGTTGCATTAGGTTGTCGAATAGTTCCGTTACCCGTTCTGGTTTGGCCCGGAACTCCTCATATTCCGGCCTCTCACAATGGTAGTAATAATACCCAACCTTCCGTATGTCATTTTGGATCTTGGGGAGCTCGTCCTCTTTCATCCTGTAGTCAACCCCAAAGAAATTTGTCACGTATAAGTTGTCATCGAGTTTGACAATCGGCACTATGGCTTTTCCGGTGAGGTCGCCGCACATCATCAGCACATTTACCTTAGAACTGTTTGCTACGGAGAGTACCTTCAGAAAGTAAGTATCTCCACCATGAAGGTCGGTGGCGAAGAGAATCTTTGTCCCGGACAAGTTGCGTCGGATTTCGATTTAGAAAGCGTACTGAAGTTAAATCAATCGGTCAATCACCAACCCTACAATTCGGTGGCTGGTTTTTCCTAGCGCGGCTTTCAGTCAGTACTCGCCTTCTGCATTATTGCTTATAATGCAGTTTTCTCGAATGAGGATCCTCGTAGTTAATTTAATAAGCGCTCAGCTCAGAGGTGCGTTTTGGTCAATAACCTTGACCGAAGATTTCAAAGTAGAACTTTTCCTACGGAAATCAACAGGGCTCGTCAAGGAGATCGGACCTTTCGGTTCGTTCATGCTTCCATGGGCGTCGATGGCAGGAAGCGGCATAACCCTCTACTCAATTTCAGTGATCTACAGCTATCCCGCTGGAAGTGTCCCTGGCGCATTTCTAATCGTAGCAGTTCCGACACTCCTGAGCGTCATAACTTTCGCTCTGCTGGGGATAACAACGCCGAGAACAGCCGGCGCGTACGTCTGGGTTTCAAGGTTCGTTGATCCATTCGTCGGATGGTTCGGGACGGGATGGATCTACTGGATAGCTCAGATATTTTCGATCGGCCTAATCGGCTACGTACTTGAAAGTGTCATTCCTGTCATCTTCACCATTATTGGTGGAGCTGCCGGAATCCCAGCGCTCACGGCTTTCGCCACTGGCATGGAAAGCAATACTCTCACACAAGCCGCCGTCATCGTTGGTACGATTGTGGTTCTTGGCCTGCTGGCGATGATTGAAATCAAACACTACATGAAAATAGTTATGGTAATCTGGGGTCTCAATGCTCTAGGCCTTATTGTTTCTGCAATACTCTTTGCCACCAACAACCCGACAACGATTCCCTCTGTTTGGAACACTGTATGGGGGGCTGGTTCATATCAAATGATACAAAGCCTCGCAACAAAATACAACATGGCTGGTTATGTGGCCAATACCTCCAACGGTTCGTTAAATGACACACTCGGTATTGTCGTGTACCTCTTCTGGGCACTAACGGGTTACGAAGTTAACTCGTACGTTGCTGGAGAAGTGAGGAACCCACGCTCCTCTTTCCTATATTGGTTCACTGGAGGAATGATTGCAACCGTGATCTGGTATGCGCTCGTAACATGGCTAGCGTACAATGCTTATGGCGGATTCATACTGCAATACAGCTACGTTTACAATCTATTCCAAGCAGGGAAACTGACTGCCAGCGAGATGGCGGCTGTGGGGCCATATATGCTACTCCCATCAATGCCTCTCTTCTCAGCAAGTTTGGCAGGATCAACCGCGATTCGAATTCTCGCTGCATGGTGGTTCTGGCCGATAACCTCGATAATCGTAACCTATCTTTGCGCAACCAGAAGCATGTTCGGTATGTCGTTCGACAGGATGTTTCCGTCAGTGTTCGGCAAAGTCAGTGACAGAACCCACACGCCCATTCCAGCCACTATCTTCACCATGATCGCCGCTGCAATCGTGTCCTTAACGATGTTTACCTCGCTCGGCTACCTAGCAAGCGCAGCAAATTCATCGTTCTGGTTCGCGTTCGTCTATGTCATGGTTGCTTTCTGTGCTATCGTCTTACCCTACAAGCGTCGTGACATCTGGGAGAAAGGCACAAAGAGAAAAATATTCGGTGTTCCAGACACCACTTTCTTCGGCGCCCTTGCAGCTATCGGCATGCTTTGGATACTGACCTTGAGCACCATCGGAATCTCGCTGCTCGCCTGGGACGTATCAATCCTCTGGATGATGATTGGCGTATTCATCTTCGTCTACTTTGCCGTTAAGAACGAACGGCGTGGCGTCAACATAACACAGATTTACGGAGAGATTCCGCCTCCTTAAACCCAAGCCCTTAAACACCTACCCTTCCTTTTTTGTTCACATCCGCAGCGTGAGTCCTGTGACCGAGTCTGATATCCTCAAAGAGGCAGACCGAATAATCGCAACTGCCCAAACTGAAGGCATTACCCTTCGTCTCCTTGGCGGGACGGCCATAGGTTTTCGATGCCCAAGCGCGAAGCGGCCGAGTGTCTCACGCAACTACCCGGATATAGATCTAGTCGGCTTCAAAAAGGAGTCTCGCCGAATTCGGGAGTTATTCCCTAAGCTCGGCTACTCTCCGAACGACTCGTTCAACGCTCTGCGTGGTGGGAGCCGACTGATGTTCTTTGACATACCGAATAAGAGAAGAGTGGACATATTCCTAGATTACTTCGATATGTGTCACAAAATAGGTCTCAAGGACAGGCTAACACTTGAACCGTTGACGCTCACAATGGCGGACCTTCTTGCGACAAAGCTTCAGATCTTCAAAACGAACGAGAAAGACTTCAAAGATATCATAGCAATGTTGCTTGATCACCAAGTCGTTGATTCCGATAAGCCTGACGTGATAAATGGCAAACGCCTTGCTGAGCTCTCGGCGAATGATTGGGGAATCTACAAGACCTTCACAATCGTGCTCGAGAAGACAGCGATAATGCTTGACAAATTCGATTTAACTACTAAGGATAAGGAAGTTGTGAAAGAGAGGATGGCGGCAATTTCTCGGCTGATGGAGAACGAGCCGAAAAGCGTGAACTGGAGAATGCGAGCTAAGTTGGGAGAAAAAATCCGTTGGTACATGCTGCCAGACGACATGGCTGACTAGCACCATAGAATTCAGGGACCTCAGCAAAAAGTCGAGGCCGTTCCAGAATCACTTTTGTTCAAATCAAGAATCATCGTATTCAACATTTTTTTGTAGTCGACAAAAATTGAGGATTTTGTTTCGTATTACCTTGTAGTTCATTGGCCCTTGAGTAGCAATTCTGTTTTGCCACAGAATTCGGATGTCAAGGCTATGTTGACATGCTGCTGTAAATGCTGGGAAGTTGCTCGTTCGTGTTGGACTAATTTATTCGCTCAATGACTTTACGAGAATTACCTGCCGTAGTTTGCTGAGGCTATGGTGTACTTGCGTTGCACTAGGTTACTAGTGACGGTTTTGCTCGTATTCATTCTGCCTAGTGTTGTCGTGCACCCAATTGCTGCCAGTCCGATGGCAAATGCGTTTTTTGCGCCTCATTTCAATGGCCCCCCTATAACTCCCTCATTCTCTATGCCACTTACTCCGCGTACGACTGCACCTGCGATTCAAGCAGCTCCAATCTCCGGTGTGCATCGAGTCTTGGTCGTCGCAGCATACTTTCCTGACGTCAACTACACAGTAAGCACTAGCACGTTGCAACAGGAATGGTTCGGGTCAACTGGAAGCGTGGCAGCTTACTATTCAGAGATTTCCTACGGGACATTCAAATTGACAGGGGATGTCGTGGGTTGGTATAAGCTTCCATATGTTGAGGCCCATTACGGTATGAGCTGTAGGGCAATCAATGACGCTGACTGTAGTGGCCAAGACCAGTCATTTCAGATCGCTAACGACGCTGTGCTCCAAGCCGAGAAGGACGTTAACTTCAACAATTATGATTACTTCGTATTCGTGCATTCTGGATATGGTCAGGAGTCCAGCGGTATCAAGAATGACGTGTGGTCCGTGACATATATGGGCGGAATTGATGTCCAAACGGACACGAGAACGCTTTACACGTTCTCGATCGTTGCGGAACTTCAAGCGGATGGTGCATCTCCAATCGGAGTTTTCTGTCACGAATTTGCTCATCTCTTGAATATTCCAGATCTGTTCAACACGAACACAGGGAAAACAATCTTAGGTCCATGGACACTGATGGATGCGGGGACATGGAACGGTAACCCTCCGGGATCAAGTCCTGCCCACTTGATCGCGTGGGGTAAGATCCAGTTAGGCTGGATTACCGGTCCAATGCTTGCTTTCGCGAATTCTGGCCAAACAAACACATATACAATCGATCCTACCGAAGTTCCGTCAAATAATGTTCACGCAGTTGAAGTGCCCATAGGGATTGGTACGACGGTCTCGCAATCAGGCACCGAAAGCCCGGCTCAATATTATCTAATCGAGGTTCGAGCGTCCATAGGATTCGATAGCGAACTGCCCGCGACGGGCGTGCTCATATCCTATGTGAATAACAATGCCGTAGTTGGTAAAATTCAGCTTATGGATGGGCATCCGTCAGTTGCCGGATTACAAGACGCCGTATGGATTACTGGACAAACCTTCACCGACGCTAAGAACGGTATCTCGATTACCATAGGCAGCAAGCAAGGGAACAGTTACCAAGTGACCGTGAATCGAGGTGGAAGCCAACCGCCACCACCGATACAGAACCAGAACCAGACTCAGACGTCCTATGTAGATTTAGCCGTAACTGGCGTGAAAGCTCAGCCTGTAGTCGTAACTCTTCCTAACACGACCGTTACGATCACTGTGCAAATCTCAAACCTCGGAAACGAAAATGTCTCAAACGTACCAGTAGAAGTTGACTTGGACAACAGCGTCTATACGAATCTGCAGATAAGCGTGGGAGCCGCCGCTTCGACTCAAACAAACTTCACATGGGTCTCAACGTTAGGTAACCATGTCTTCCGCATCGTTGTTGACCCAGACAATATCTTCAACGAGACTAACAGAGTGAACAACATAGCTACATTCGACTTGAGCGTTGGTCCAACACTCACGATTAACGTGCCGCTAAACGTGAGCGCGGCAGAGAATATCTGGGTTTCAGTGGATGGTGTCAAGTATAACGTGACGGCTGGTCAATTACAAACCGCCGTCTCCGCAGGAAATATTACGGTTGAAATCCAACCCGACGTGATCATATCGCGAGGCATTAGGCAAGTGTTCACCGATTGGTCAGACGGTAACTCAGCCAACCCTCGTCGAATCACAGTCACGCAAGACACGACGCTCCACGCAAACTATGTCACACAATACTTACTATATATCGATTCAAACGGAGGGTTAGCCACACCAAGCGGATGGTATCTTGCGAACACGAGAGTGTACGCGTCAGTAACAAATCCTTCAATCGTACAACCCAACCACGTTCGCTTGTCCTTCAATGGTTGGACCGGGAACATGACCAGTGCCTCGCCCTTCTTGGCGGTTAACATGACCAAACCCGTATTCGTGAAGGCGAACTGGACACCGCAATACTATGTAACAATCGTCACCCCGGTAGGATCTCCGATCGGAAGTGGCTGGTATGATATTGGACAGATCGTTACTGTGGGTGTAAAATCTCCACTCGTCCAGAGCACAAACGGTGAGAGGTACTTATTGACCGGCTGGAATTCGTCTGTCCTCGGTAACAATCCGACATCACAGATCACAGTGAATGCCCCTGCAGTGCTACAGGCAACATGGAAGACACAGTATGAATTGAACCTTCAATCGGCGTACGGAAATCCGCAGGGCGCGGGCTGGTATGATGCTGGTACAAGTGTTTCAGTCAACATTCAATCGCCACTTAACTACCCGAACTCAACAAGACGTGTCTTCACAGGCTGGACCGGAGATTACACTGGGCAGTCAACCAACGTAACGGTACAAATGTACTCGCCGAAAGCAATAACTGCTAACTGGGTGACCGAGTATCTGGTGACCTTCAAAATCGTCGGAGTATCAAACTCTACAACACTTGAGCTTCAATTGAACGGTGAGTCCTACCAGATCTCAGACAGCAACAACGTTCAAGTCTGGTACTCCGCTGGATCCACAATAAATCCGATCATCAACCAGACCGTAACATATTATATTTTTGCGTATAACTTCGCGGGATGGTACGATTCGACTGGTAATAAAGTGCAGACGCCAATAATTGTAAACGGTCCGGAGAATTTCACGGCGCAGTATAACTTAGGGGGCCTTCAGTTGGACTACAAATCAAACTATCTGTCAATGTTTGACGTTACTCTTTCGAGATTGCCTCAATCAGATTCTATTCCTGGAAAAACTATCTCAAGTCGGCCACTAATAATTAGCAAGCAGGTCGGCTAATCGATCTACGCATATCGTCGATTCACAGCATGAGCGACATTTTAACACAAATTTACGATAATTTGGGAACAGCACGTATCTCCAAAATGCCACTTCGCGTCGTATACGTTGATAGGCGAACATAGCGAATCCTCAGTTAGCCACGGCGAGTCAGTATGCTGAACAAGGGAAGAAAACGAATCATCGTTACTATCGCATTGTCCTCGATAGTAGTTCTTGCTACGTTTTCTATTGGAAATGTTTACGCATTTGTAGCAACTCTTTCTGCAAGTAGTATCCCTAGGGGCACCCCTTCCATCCGAGTTTCTGCAACTGGCTTTGCAGGAGAAGGTTTCGTTCGAGTAGACGGGACCGCATATAACGCGCTTTACCCTAATTCATTGTACGCCTGTGTTGACCCACTTTTTTATTCGAACGTCTCGTTTGTATCAGCAAACGGCACCTTCTCGATGGCAATCCCCACCGCGACTCTTGCGATCGGTGATTACGGCGTTTATGTCAATAGCATCGGTCCAGCAGGTAGCGCATGCCTTCACTTCGCGGTAACATCGTAATCTCTACCAGCTACGAATCCAGAAAGGCATGTAACCTTTTCTTAGATTCTATGGCCACTTTTGTCCAATCTCCGTTGCAAACGTTTCTGAGGTATGTGTCGTTTTCAAATTCAAGGGAAAGGTATCCGTCATAGTCTACTTCTTTTAAGCATGTGAAGAATCGTTGCCAGTCGACCATTCCCTCTCCTAGGATTGGGAACTCAAAGTCTTTGCCGAGCGCTCCGGGTTTACCGAACGAGTCTTTCACGTGCACGTGCCGTATGCGTTTACCTAATCTCCTTACTGCGAAGGATGGATCGTTTCCATAGAGGGCTAAATGTGAAGGATCAAGATTGACTGCCAAATGCTTGGAGTCAAAGTATGCGAGAAATTCTTTCATCGTGTAATAATCGTGAACTAGCATGCCGAATACCGCTTCAACGGTTACAATGATATCATTTTTTTCTGCGGTCTCAACTATTTCGCTAAACGCATCCGTTACAATTGCCCATGCGACTTCTTCTGAAATATCTTCGCCAATCTTCGCAGAATTCTGAATCCACGTCATCGGTCCAGTGAAGACATTCATTACAGGGATTGCCATTTCATGAGCCGCTGACAGATACTGTTTAAGAGTGGTGACGCTTTTAGTTCGTGAATTTTCGTTGGTTGTTACAAGGTCCTCCCAACACATTATGTTCGAAACCTGGAGATGATTCCCACGTGTTTCATCGACCAATCTTTTCAGTTCGCCGGTAGAATTGAAGTGATAGTGTAGCATCCATTCGACTCCATCATAGCCTGCGTCTGCCAGGACTTTGATGGCTTCACTTGGATTGGCAGCTTGCCACTTCATCCTTGCAATCATATAGTATGGTATGAATGAAATTTTCCAAGAAGACAATGCTCATTCTCCGTTAGAGTGACTGTCCGATTTCCTTCGCGACAGTCTCAATAGTCTGTAGGCTTTTTTCGCTTTGTGCTTTTTCTCCGAGGATGAAATAATTCATTCCCGCTTCGATGTATTGCTCCACGTCCGAGCGTACCGTTTGGATATCTGGGGCGGGGCTGATCAGGTTTGTAAACGTGAAGTCCTTTTCTGAGATCTTGTTCTTCTTAAGTTCCTGAATTATGGTTTTTCTTATCTCAGCGTATTGTTCTGGTTTAGGATAGCTTTCACCAAACCATCGGGGACCGATCGGCATCCACCCTTGGGCATATTTTCCAGCCATCCTCAAACTGCCAGGGAGGTGTCCGCCTAGCCAGATAGGTGGATGAGGCTTCTGGATAGGTTTTGGTTCGACTATTGCGCCTTTTACGTGTATGAATTTTCCATCGTAGTTGAATGGAGCTTTCTCTGTCCAGAGGCGAAGCATAAACTCAAGTCCCTCTTTCGTATACGCAAATCTGTCCTTGGTGTCGAGCCATGTCGAGAATCCTTCAAACTCTGGTCTATACCAGCCGACTCCTGCGCCGAGAATAATCCTGCCGTTCGATAGGATGTCGCAGGTGGAAATGGATTTCGCGAGGATGGCAGGATGTCTGAATGGAATTGGGGTAACGCACGTGCCCAGTCTTATCTTCTTAGTCTTGGCTGCAAGATAAGGAAGGAACGACCACACATCCAAGTGGCTGTTTGAGTCGGGTAGTAGAAAATGATCCGTAACCAGAAAAGAATCGTAACCTAATTCCTCTGCTCTAAGAGCCATCTTCTCTAGTAGTTTGAGATCCGCTTTTCCGGATACTGCTAGTCCAAATTTCATTTCTTATTCCCTTCCTTTTGTTGGTCAAAAAATCGCAATGGGATTGAATAGTGAGCCGGTGCCACCCGGCATCCGTAGGGGTGCCGCAACTACCATAAACTCCCATCGTCTTTCCTCTTCACACACTTTTACAAGTTCCTCAAATTGAAGACTGTCGGAGCACGCCATCCCCATGGCTCCAATTTGAAGGGCGTGAATGGGGTAAGCGACGCCTTCGACTTCGCTTGGGACGGCTTCTCCATCGCCATCGGGAAGAAACGCGGCAACCTTGCGTTCGTGCAGCATTAGAATTGCCCGAGGATCTAGGCCTGCTTTTCCTTGCCCATCGTACCCGTTGTTCCAAGATCCAACCTCAAGTCTTCGACGGTGATGTCCAGTTCTAAATACAAAAATGTCTCCTTCGCCTAAGCGCACGTTTTCGGCTTTCTCCGCCGATTCCAACTCTTCACGTGTCACTGCTTCACCTGGTTCTAACCATTTGACACCGCGCAATCGCGGGATATCCAATAAGACTCCGCGCCCGATGATTCCGTGAGCATAGGCAGTAATATCCATAATCTTAGGACCCTTCGAGGTAACGTTACTAGTTGATTTTCCGTTGTATAATTTGCCTTTGTAAGCAATATGACAAAGAGCGTCTATATGGGTATGGCAATCGCCATGAAACTCGCAGGCCAAGTAATCTGAAACGAATTGAGGTTCTCCCAGTTCGGATTTTATGTCGTACGCTTTCACCATGTAGTGGGTTGCTGGATGAGGGTTATCCGGTCCGGCTACTGTGTTTATCGGGATTGCTAATGAGACTGAGCGTCCAGAACGCACTAAACCGGCTGCAACTTTAACGTGGTTTGGAGAGATGTAGTTCAGGGTTCCTCTCTCGTCGTCCGGTCCCCATTTTCCCCAATTACAAACTTTTTCGAAAAGTTCGTCGAATTCTTTGGATGAGATTTTTTTGGTTGTCATTCCTTCGTCTCTCCACTGCTCAGGGGCGGTATGTCTCTATATCGCTCAGATAATGTCCTAGGGTATGATTGTCTCGTTTTCGATTTTTTCGATATGTTTGATTTTGTGGGTTAGGATGAACGTTTGTTTCCATGTGGTTTGTTCTTTAGGTTTGAGGGTTGCGTAGTCTTTCCATTGGTTCACTGCGACTTCGAGGTTGTCGGGTCGGCCGGTTACTGGTTCGAGTGCGGCGAAGTAGTAGTCTCTCCATGCGCCGGTATTTGTGCAGATGAGGAGGTAGGGTAAAGCTTCTCCTTTCCATGTGACGGCGATGGCTTCGTGTTTGGCTTCGTTTATTGCGGCGCACCATCGTTCTTTCAATTTTGACGTGTACAGATTCTCCATGATTCCTTCGCTTGGGCCGGCTATTTTGCTGATGTCGACTCGATTTCCTTTGTTGTCCACTGCTTCTGGCCATGAAATCATGTCGCCCATTTTTCCGAAGCGGCTATCGTAGCCGAGTTTGAGTTTCGTGACCTCATGGGGTATGACGAGTCGGTGGTATGGGGATACTTGAATCGTGTTATGACTACTATAATGATACTCTAGGCTTTCGGCTGAAAGGTTGCGAACTTCATACTCTACTTCCAATGCCGACTTATTCTTTTGTAGAGTAATTTTTTTGCGAATTAGGAGGGGGTAGATTTTGCAGCGGGCTTCCATTTTCAGTGTAACGGCGTTGCGTTTTTTTTCTGTCTTCAATATTTTCCAGGGTTTTGATGAGACTTCGCCGCCGAGGGGTAACTTCTTGCCTCTGAGGGTGCATGGGTCGGTTGTTGGGATACAATCGAAGAATCCGCTTACGTTCTCAAGCTCTTCATTTGTTTTCTTGATTGGTACGTTGGGGCTGCGCCATGCGAACTCTGTTTCTGTGGGTTTGTAAATTAGGCTCAGGATTCGAGCACCCATCTCGGGTAGAATTACGGTTCGGATTTTTTCGTTTTCAAGGACGAGCGCATTCGTTTCGCCGACTATTGATTTTTGAATCGAAGGTTGTGGCATACGGATCATTCCTTAGATCATATAGTTAGGCTTGTGGTTGGGATCGTGATTTTTTCGAATCCGTCCCTCGATATTATGTATGTGTCTTCATCTCTGAATCCGCCGTATTGGTTATGGTAAATGCCTGGTTCGATTGTGCATACTACGCCTTCTTCGAGTTTCTCTTTGGATCCGGGAATAAAGAATGGTCCCTCTTGATCCTCAAGGCCTAAGCCATGTCCGGCATGGTGGGGAAATAATCCTGGGTAACCTGCCTGTGTGATCTCTTTAGCGACGGTGTAGTATACGTCTTTGCAAGCTCCACCTGGATGTAAATATGATTCGGCCTTTCTCTTGGCTTCGAGGATTATTCTGAAAATTTCTTCTTGCTTCGCGTTTGGTTTGCCAACTACATAAGTTCTGGCTCCATCCGCCCAATAATTATCGGCTACTGATTGCAGGTCCAGTACGATGCTGTCGCCTTCGCGGAATCTTCGATTTGTCGGTGGTCCTCCGACCTCCAAGGTTCTTTCACCTGACAGCCAAGTATCTCCTCGAGAAAACTCGAAAGGTCCATGGCGCATAATAGAATCAGACATTACGTCCCTGCAAAGCTCCATCTCTGTTTTTCCGGCCGCAATATTCTCTCTCGCAATTTTGTATGCCAACTCCAATCTTCCGGTGGCTTCCCTAAGCTTGAGAAGCTCATCGACGCCTTTCGTTTTGCGTGACTCTAAAATCATGGGTGTGATTCCTGCGAAACGTATCTTTGGGAATATGCGTTTTACGGCGTAGAAGTACGCGTGAGGCATATACCAGTCCTCAAGCCCGATCGTCTTGACGCCTCGGAAGATTTTGGAACTCTTCAAAAATCGTGAAAACTCTTGTGCAACAAATCCAGGATAAGCAACCATTCTCTTCGCAAGCCTGTAATCTTCGAAAGTTGCTATTTTACCGTCGAAAACTTTCTTTGCCCCTGCCGCTCGTGACTCGCCGAGGAACAGGCATCCATCAGTCTCATGACTCAAAACTAGAACTGAGACAGTTCTCGGCCAGATGGTCGAGTATCCAGTGAAATAGTAAACGTGACGCGGCTCAGTTATGATCGCGGCATCTATCCGTTTTTTCTTCAACGCAGCGATGAACGATTCTCTCCTCTCTCTTGGCGAATTCTTGCTTTTCGATTTCCGCATAGAAACCACACATAGGGATGCTTCTTATCCAGAATTAAGCATGCCGAGATGAAAGTTGGGAGAAGATATATGTCTGGAAAAAGCTAAATCACAATCGACATAAGGGGAATCGGCAAAGATGAGCTTTTCATCGTTTCAGGAATTCGTCGACGAGGCGCTGAAGGTCAACAAGAAGGCGGGAGAGCAAGGAATCATTCTACGGCTTATGGGGGCTCTGGCGGTAAGGTACCATTGCCCCAAGTACGGACATTATCATGAAAAAATGGAACGAGTGCCAACCGACATCGATTTCGCTTCATACTCGAAATTTAAGGAGAGTCTGACGAAATTTCTTCCGGGTCTAGGGTATACGGCCGATGCGTTACAGATGAGTTATCCATCCTATGCCGAAGGAAACAGGTACATCTTCAACGGCAAGACTACACATGTGGACGTATTCTTCGACGCCCTCAAAATGTGCCACACAATAAACTGGAATAAGAGATTGGAAGTTGATAATCCCACGATTCCGATAGCTGATATCGTTCTCGAGAAGTTGCAGATTGTTGAAATCAATCCCAAGGACATCAAAGACCTCATTATCCTCCTCCTCGAGCATGACGTTGGGGATAACGACAAGGAGACGGTGAACGGAAAATACATTGCTCAACTGTTGTCGAAGGACTGGGGTTTCTACTATACTTCAACAACAAACTTACAAAAACTCTTGAATCTAATGGACCAGTACATTGCGCTCCCACCCGACGAAGCAAAAATGGTCAAAGAGAGAGTCGATAAACTGCTCAAAATGATAGACTCTCAGCCAAAATCAATGGGGTGGAAATCACGCAGCTGGGTTGGAACAAAACAGAAATGGTATACTGAAGTCGAAGAGGACAGAGGAGTTCTCAAAGTAGAATAACAACAGAGTTCGACCCAAGATTTACAAAATATCTTACAAAGTGCTAGAAGTAATTATCGAGAGTCATTGGCAAGAGTCACTATCAATAGTCATTATCAAAATTGGTAATTATCACCAGTAATTATCAATGCGCCAAGGGGGAAAAAAGGACTCTGTAGAGGGAAACTTGACATCAGAATCAGGCGTTTTCCTGCGACGATCTTCTGGCGTTGTCCGATCAATGTCGGCGAAAGACGCGGCCTTCTATGGATACTTGGTCATAGCTGGTCTCTACGGCGTCACATTCTACTTCATGTCTGGACCTGCTATGTTTCCGGGCGCAAACATCTATCTCGCTATGATCATTCTCGTGGCACTCTTCGCGATCCGTTGGGTAGCTTACGGTGGACTAATTAGTGCAATGCCGCGGAGCGGGGGCGATTACGTCTTCTCAAGTCGTCTTGTTAGCGGACTTGTTGGATTCGTTATCACTAACGCCGGTATGGTATGGTGGCAAGTCTTCTGGGATTACTTGGCAGGGAACACGATAGCGCTTGTAATTGTCCCTGGGATGTGTGATTTCGTAGGGCGTGCAACCAATAATCCTGGACTAGTTGCTGACGGAATAGCGCTTGCAAACCCATGGGTTGGCGCGGTGATTTCTATCGTGCTTCTGTGGTTAGCTTGCTTCGTAATGCTCAGAGGAATGCGAGCCTACGTGATTCTTCAAAACTACTTCATTATGACTTTCGGGATTCTAGCCCTTGCAATAATTGCAGTATCCTTTATGGTTGTGCCGCAGTCCACCTTCATTTCCAACTTCAACTCTTATCAGAACATTTTTGGAGCCAATCCGGATTGGTATCACACCATAATTTCTCAAGCGAGGAGTCTAGGGTTCAATCCGGACACTCCTTTCAACTGGTACGACACTATTGGTCTGGCTATGCTATACTACGGACTTTGGGCTGCCGTTTCGTTCGGCATGGAGCTAGTAGGGGAGATCAAAGGAGTAAATTCGCTTAAGGTTGCTTGGGCAACTCAGTTCGGCGCGATACTGCTTGAGTTCGTAACTTTCATCATCGGAATCGCTTGGGCAACAGATTACATGGGGTCAGATTTCGTGAAGTCACTTGGATATCTGTCAACCTTCGCTCCAACCGCTATTCCGAACTTCAACTTCAGGGGTGCATACGCACTTTTCACCGTTGTGACTATGAACGTGCCCATCGGACTCATTATAGGCTTAGGATTCGCCGGAGCTATGGCGCAGAGTCTATTCAACGGATTCTTAGGCGCGTCCCGAATAGTGCTCGCGCAATCCTTTGACCGCATCTACCCAGGCTGGTTTGGACATGTCAACAAGCGCGGTGCACCAGACTACATAGTCATCCTCCTGACGATACTTTCCTCCATAGCCGCTGTGGTGCTGACTGATTATCCAAACCTTGTCGGAGTACTGCAGCTAGCTCTGATGGCTCAATTCATAGGATTCGCCGGATCACTGGTTGGCGCTGCAATCTTCCCCTGGAAAGCGAAAGCACTCTATGAGGGGTCTCCTATCAGCAAATACAAACTTGCAGGAATACCAGTAATTACGATCACTGCCCTAGTCGGACTTGCGATGGATGTTACCGCGTGCGTGTTCTACTTCACAAATCCAAACTACGGTATCTGGCCCGGAACCAGCATGGCGTTAGGCTTCGCAGCGATGCTCTACATCGTACCCTTTGCCTACTACATACTAATCAAACAATATAGAAGAAGTCAAGGAATCAAAATCGAACTGGCGTTCAAAGAGGTTCCGCCTGCCTAAAACTGGTACTCGTACACAGCCTTTACTAGCAACTCTGAATCGCTAACGGATAGCGATGAGGCCAAACAGAGAGGAACAATAACATTGGTCGGAAAGAAGAAAGAAAAGAAATTCACAACGATACTCTTCGTTACAGATACTCACGGTAGCGAACGTGCCTTCAGAAAATTACTTACGGCCGGGAAATACTATGAGGCCGATATCGTCCTAATGTGCGGCGACATCACCGGCAAAATGTTAGTCCCATTAGTAAAGGGCGCAGACGGTGTACATAGAAGCAAATTGTTCGGACAAGAACATAACGCTAGCACTGAGGCAGAATTAACCAAACTAGAAGAAACTGTAGCGAACGCAGGATACTATCCGTATCGCACGGATGAAGCCACGTACAAAGAAATGCAGAAAGACCCGAAGAAAGTTGATGACGTTTTCAAGCGGCTTATGCTTGAGAGACTCGAGAGATGGGTGAAGATGGCTGAAGAACAATATCGAGATTCGGGCATCAAATGCATGATGAGCGCAGGCAACGACGATATTTTTGAGGTAGACTCAGTGTTGAATCAGTCCGATTACGTGATAAACTGCGAACATAAAGTTGTGAAATTAGATGATAATCATGAAATGGTAACCGTCGGAGAAGTCAATATCACTCCATGGAAATGTCCACGCGACGTTACTGAAGAAGAATTGAAAACAATCATCGACGGACTAGCAGTGAAAGTGGAAAAAATGGAAAACTGCGTGTTCAACTTTCACGCACCTCCAAAGGATTCCACAATCGACACAGCCTACCAGTTGGATAACAGCGTCGACCCTCCCAAAATTGTGACACAGGGCGGCCAACCAATGACAATGGGCGTAGGTAGCGCCGCAGTCCGCGAAACAATCGAAAAATATAAGCCCCTCCTAGGCCTGCACGGTCATATTCACGAAGCTCGAGGGGTAGTTAATCTGGGGAGAACCATGTGCATCAATCCTGGCAGCGAGTACGGCGAGGGGATTCTTCGAGGGTGCATCGTCAATCTCAAGGAGAACAAAGTATTGAGCTATCAGCTCACTTCAGGTTAAGGGTGAATTTCGATGGGAAAAATGGAGATTTCGGTAAACCTTGGCGAGAACGATTATGATCCACAAGCGTTCGTTGATGCAGCGGTCTATTCCGAGAAGCTTGGCTTCCGGACCGTCTGGTTTGGCGATCACATCGTTCCCTGGTATCACTCAGGGAAGAGGTCTTCGTTCGTTTGGTCCGTGATGAGTGTTGCGTTAGAGAAGACGAATCGAATTAAAGTTGGACCTTGGGTAACCGTCCCGACGGGGGCACGGTATCACCCTGCTATCGTCGCGCAAGCAATCGCAACACTGGACAATATGTATCCTGGGCGAGTTCAACTCGGCGTGGGAACAGGAGAGGCATTCAATGAGCGACCGTTCTGGAACGGGAATTGGCCGAAGTGGGAGGAAAGAATGGAACGCCTAACTGAGGGAATAAAATTAATCAAGCAAATGTGGGATACAACCGAACCTTTCAGATTTGAAGGAAAATACTTCTCATCAGACTTCTATTTTCTCTACACAAAACCAAGAAAGAAAATTCCAATCTATTCATCAGCGATAGGCAGAAGAGCTGCATACGCAGCGGGGCTGAATACTGACGGACTAATAACAATCAGTCCCAGAAATGATCCAAAGAAACTGAAAGAAATCATTCTACCTGAATACCAGAAAGGAAGAACTGAAGCTAACAAGACTGGTCTGGGAAAGGTTGCGGTAGAGCTAGTTTTCAGCTTCGACAAACCGGAAGATCTCATAAAGAACGATTCGAAGAAGCTTGGGATTTGTCGCATTGATTCTTGGAGCATTGCAAATCCGGTTGCAGTGGAGGAAGCAGGAAAGCAGGTTACAGTGGAGGATCTCCACAAAAACATGCACTTCTGCAAGACCTGGAAGGACGTCATTAATGTAATCGAAGCGTACCAGGAAGTTGGAGTAAACGAAGTTACAACCTATACTGGATGCGATAAGAAACAAATCCGGGCTTTCGCTAAGAACGTTCTTAGCGTCTTCTGAAGTAACTAACTCCTCTTGGATGTGGGTCTGAGCAAAGTAGCATACGATCATCATGGTATTTTGCTCAGCAACATATCGCTGTCACCCACACTCTCTCGAAAGCGAATTTTGCGATCCGATCTTTACTCTCCTACTAGCCTAAGTTATGGCGCAGCTCATGGTGTAACTTAACGGAGTGTTTATTCTTCGAACACTAGTACTCATTCCTCAGAATCAGTCATGACAGAAATGCAAATCGATACACCAGCACTCGTTCTTGATGTGGATATCCTCGACAGAAATATTGCACGGATGGCGGAATACTTACGCAGCCGAAAGGCCAAACTTAGACCTCACGTTAAGGTGCACAAGTCACCTGTTCTCGCGAAGAAGCAAATCGCAGCCGGCGCAATCGGGATTACCGTCGCGAAAGTCAGCGAAGCTGAAGTAATGGCACAATCAGGAGTCGACGACATTTTAATCGCAAACGAAATCGTCGGCGAACAAAAACTGAGGAGACTCGCTATGCTGGCCAAGCGGAGCAAATTGCAGGTAGCTGTCGACAACTTAGAAAACGCGAAACAGCTCTCACATTTTGCGGCTCAGGAAGGTTCGATTATCGGAATCGTAGTTGAACTAAATTTAGGAAGTAACCTTGAAGGAATTCTAGATAGGTGTGGAATATCACCTGGACAACCTGCAACTGTTCTGGTCAAGGAAATTGCAAAACTGAAGAATGTTGAATTCAGAGGATTAATGGGTTATGAAGGCGCGCTTAGAAAGTTCACTGACGTGAAGAAAAAACGTGCGGCCGTCGAAAGTGCGTTGGGACTGCTGGTTGAAACCAAAGATGAATTGGAAGACCTAGGATTTGAGGTTCCCATAGTCAGTTGCGGAGGCACCATGTCATACGATATTTCAAGCGATTTTCCTGGAGTAACCGAGATTCAAGCCGGATCGTACGTCTTTATGGACGCAATGTATCTTAGCTACGGAATCAACTTCGAACTTGCGCTGACGTTATTGAGTACAGTCGTCAGCAGGCCACATGCAAACAAGGCGATTGTGGATGCGGGTTACAAAGCAATTAGCGCTGACCACGGCCTCCCATTAATCAAAGATCGATCAGAGATGGAGGTTGTTTCGTTGAACGCCGAGCATGGTCACGTATCTTCCCGCAAACAAGAGATCAACTGTGCATTAGGAGATAAGCTGGAACTAATTCCAACGCACGTGGACACAACCGTGTGCCTCCACGACAACTACGTCCTAACCCAAGACGGAGTAGTTAAGGGAAATTTGGAGATAGCTGCTCGAGGAAAACTGCAGTAATACTCGGCGGTCGGTAACGGAAATATGATCGTCGCGTATCCTAATTTTTCAAATATTTCCTTTGCATCGATTTGAGATACTTTAGTCCGTCCGAAGCTATAGCATCAGCGCTCGGAGCAACCTTTCTCCATATTGCAGTACTCGCTGCAACGCCCTTTATGTCTGGGGTAAAGGATTCTAGCGTAATCCATCCGTCGTAATCAATTTTGGATAGGGCCTTGAACACGGCGTCCCAGTTAGTGTTTCCAGTTCCAGCCACGCCTCTGTCATTTTCGCAGCAGTGCAAGTAACATAGGAGTTCCCCCGTCGCCACTATTGGGTCATAGAAATTTTTCTCTTCAATATTCATATGAAATGTGTCCAAGTGAACACCAATATTCGGTTCATTCACTTCTTTCGCCATCTTGACAGCGTCAGCAGCAATATTGAGAACGTATGTTTCAAATCTATTCGCAGGTTCGAGACCAATCGTAACGCCACTTTTCCGAGCGAGGCGGCAAGCTTGCCTAAGGCTTTCTACCGAATGAATCCACTCCTCACTTGTTGGACCGGTACCGGTAAGTTTTCCCCATGCTCCATAAGTTACTCCTGAAACAAGTTTCGCGTCAAATTCAGAGAAAAGTTCTGCAGATTTCTGAAGATGATTAATTCCCTTCTTCCGAATCGTTTCGTCCGGGCTGGTAAGATCAGTCGTCTTATCGAGACATGTACAGCCTATGCATTCAAGATCTGCATCACGCAAAGCCTTCTTGACCCTTTCCTTGTCGAAAGTATCAATTTGTGAAGGCGAAACGTAGATCTCTATACCGTCGAATCCGAACGCTTTTGCCTTGTTAGCCACTGGTTCAGGATTCACATCGAACCGTTCGGTCCAAAGCAGAGAGTGAATACCCCACTTCACCATGATGCCCACATCAAACTTGAATCGAACTCGGTCTTTAGATTTACTGTGAGATCCATCATAACATATTCTTGAAACTGTGTACTACGATACGTCTATTCTCACTTTTCGTCACCGTTTACGCAGCTAGCTCTGTTATTCCCGGCTCTAACATTCTATAATTGACTCTCTTCAAACCGATTTGGAAACTCAGCGGTTAATTACTTGTATCCACTAACGTGAAAGTTCATTCAAGAGTCCACCATGCTCGGGACCTCTCGGTATTATTGGCCAAACGTCAGTGACCTTGTCACCTTCCACTACGTGATAGACATCAAAGTAGCTCACAGCAAATGGAGTGTAACCTGGAAGCAGCTCTACTATGTCTCCGGCCTTGAGCGGACACGACGCGTCAATGTTGAATATTCCATGTTCTTCGTCGTAGCGAGCAATCGGATAGCTATACTCTTTTAGAATCGCTTCGTTGGCCCCGACCGTTTTCTTCCCAGCATCGGTGACTATGTGATCACTCCGACGACTGACCACCGTCGACAAAACAGTAGTGGCTTGTTTAAATCGTGGTTCGAGGCCAACGTGATACCCGTCCATAGTCGCGTAAGAGCCAGGCTGTATCTCAGTAATTCCCGGATGCGACGCTGTGAGTTCCCATGTACCTGTACCTGCCGCTGATACGATTGGACACGGAAAACCGTTCTTAATGAGTAGGTCAGCTATGCCGACAAAGTAGTCCATGGCTTCTCGAGCCATTCTTTCTCGTTTCAATCTGTCGAATTCACGCGAACAGTGTCCCTCGTAACCCGTTACACCATCGAGTCGCAAGTTGGGAAGTTCGGAAATGCAACGCGCCAGGTTTAATGCCTCTTCTGGGGAGTTGACGCCACAACGGTACATGCCGGTGTCAACTTCGATGACGCACCCGATCTCACTACCTGACTTCTGAGCGGCCCCTGAGAGCGCTCTAAGGTTGGAAGGGTCATCAACAGCTACTTTGAGTGGAACCTCCCGCGCTAGAAGTGCTGCCGCAAGTACCTTCTCGGCTCCTACTACTTGATTTATGACGAACACATCGCTGATCCCTGCACGCGCAATAACGATAGCCTCCCAGAGTGTGGCCGTTCCGATGCCTATGGCGCCAGCATCGACTTGCATTTTTGCAATGTCGGGGCTCTTGTGAACCTTAATGTGAGCACGAAGTTTCACTGGTAAGCTCTTCATCCGGTCCGACATGAAGGAAAGATTTTGACGAACAATATCTAGGTCAAGGATGAGCGCAGGTGTAATGAGTTCGCTGCGATCGCGTCCAATCGCATAACGATAGTTGGAACGCGCTCTCTCGTGAGCTTGATCGAGTAGACTAGGACGATTCAACAACCCTTAACCACTTGCGTGATAGTTGACTGATTGAGCGAATCCTGTCACATTAAGTCTATCCCTGATTTCCATGTCGCAGATTGCGAATGTTTTTCCTTTCTTGGTAAATTCGATCGCAATGAGGCTAAGCGCTTCAGGTTTGGCTTGTGGAAAGCTTACTCCAGTCTTTGTTTAACCACTCGGTAATTAATGATCGATAGAATTCCATGTGTTCCTTGTACAGATTTGCACGTTCTTGGTTCGGATTGTAGCGTTTACTCGCACGGGTGAATTCGTCGGCTTTTCTTTCGATATCATCCCAAATGCCCAGAGCCTTGCCCGCGAGCAGCGCCGCGCCTAAAGTTCCAAGTTCTGGTTGATCAACAGTTTCTATCACCAATCCAGTAAGATCTGCTTTCAGTTGTGTCCACCATTCCGAACGCATTCCTCCACCAACGCCCCTCATCATATCTATTTTCGCACCCCCTTTCTTCAACGCTTCAATCAAGAAGTGGGTGTCGTACGCAATACTTTCCATGAATGCCTTGACAACGTCGATTGGTGATGTTGCTAGGGTCATTCCCAACAAGGCGCCACGAAGTGCACTGCCACCGACCCATATGGCGGTGGCGCCCGAGACATGTGGAACAGCGAGAACGTGGCCAGGTCCCTTGCTGGAATTGCGAAGCGATACTTCCGCATTATCTAATTTTACGTTGACTAGGTTCCTCGCCCAGTTGAGAGTGGAGCTACCGGTCGGGC
>Ga0326727_10011218_pt1 | contig 20979 bp, 18 predicted proteins | sample MB2enrmetagenome_FD_207643 | JGI IMG/M metagenome (GOLD analysis project Ga0326727, IMG submission 207643) | Lab enriched peat soil microbial communities from McLean, Ithaca, NY, United States - MB29MY | ecosystem: Environmental > Terrestrial > Soil > Wetlands > Peat | place: USA: New York...
CAGCACAAAGTGAATGACAGCCAAACAAAGAATGAACTACAGTCAAACAAAACTACAGATGACAGCAAGCCGCAAAAGTCGCGCTTATTTTCAGCGCTCCGTGGTCTAAAGGATGGGGTCCACCTGTAACCTCGTTTGATTTCTCTTGTGTTCGCCGGTCATTCCGCGCCTGATTGTGAACGGAACCATAACGAGTTGTGAAACTAGGATTTCAACATCCTCCAATGCTGTGACTTTGTAAACCATAGAAACCCATAAAACACCCCACTTCATATCTTCGCAAGCCTCAAAATGGCGTCAACCTAAGCGTGTCGGAAATCTTTACACTTGCCCGCACAGCAGCAAAAGTTTGAGCCATTATCTCAAAATGACGCAATGAACAACAAAAGCCATCCTGAGATTACCTTGAACTTTGAACCCTGAACCTTGAACCTTGAACTTGGCTGAAGGAAAGAAATAAAAAAGTCGCATGAATGTCCTGGTCATCGGCTCTGGGGGGCGGGAGCACGCCTTGGTCTGGAAACTGGCGCAATCGCCGCGCGTGACGGGCCTTTGGTGCGCGCCGGGCAACGCCGGCATCGCCGCCGAACGATTGGCCGCCAACCAGTCGCCGGTCCGGTGTTCCGCCATCGCGGCGGATGACCTGCCGGCCTTGCGCGACTTGGCCGGGGAAATCCGGGCGGGCCTGACCGTCGTCGGGCCGGACAATCCGCTGGCGTCGGGCATCGTTGATTTGTTTCAGGAACAGGGTCTGCGCATCTGGGGGCCGAACCGCAAAGCGGCCCGATTCGAGTCCTCCAAGGCCTTCGCCCAGGCCTTCATGGAGAGGCACGGCATCCCGACGGCGCGGTCGCAGACTTTCACCGCCACCGCCGCCGCCCGGCAGTTTGCCGCCTCGCTGGGGGGGCGCTGCGCCGTCAAAGCCGACGGCCTGGCCCTGGGCAAAGGCGTGTTGCTTTGCCGTTCGATGGACGAGGCGGCGCGGGCCATTGAGGAGATGCTGGTCCGGCAAAAATTCGGCGCGGCGGGGCGCCAGATTGTCATCCAGGAATTGCTGGAAGGGATGGAAATTTCCCTCCATGCCTTGTGCGACGGCCGGAGCACGCGCCTTTTTCCCACCTCGCAGGACCATAAACGGATTGGCGAGAAGGACACCGGCCCCAATACGGGCGGCATGGGGGCTTATTCGCCGACGCCTTTCCTGAGCCAAAGCGAATTGGGCGGGGTCTCCGACGCGATTTTTTCCCGGTGGTCCGAGGGATGCGGCGAGGAGGAGATTGATTTTCGCGGCGTGCTTTATCCGGGCGTCATGTTGACCCAGGACGGCCCCAAGGTGCTGGAATTCAACGCCCGCTTTGGCGATCCGGAAGCGCAGGTCTATCTGATGCGCCTGGAAACCGACCTGCTCGACCTGTTGGAAGCCTGCGTGGACGGGACGTTGTCCAAGTGCGACCCGCGATTTGGCCGCCCGGCGGTGTGCGTCGTCATGGCGTCGGAGGGCTACCCCGGCGCGGCGGTCAAAGGCAAAATCATCCGCGGCCTGGACGAGGCGGGCCGGTTGGCGGACACCAAAATCTTCCATGCCGGCACCGCGCGGGAGGGCGATAACATCTTCACCGCCGGCGGGCGCGTCTTGGGTGTGACGGCCCTGGGCCGGACCTTGGCGGAGGCGCGCGACCGGGCCTATCTGGCGGTGGGCAAAATACAATTCGACGGCGCGCAATTTCGGCGCGATATTGCGGCCAAGGCCCTTGGGCAAATCAAAGAGTGACATTGAAAATGATGAAAACGCCACGGCTGGCTCTTGTGAGAAGGTGGGGAACCTCCTCTCCCCGGCCCTCTCCTCCACAAGTGTGTGGAGGAGAGGGAGAAGACGCGGGAAGTTTCCCTACGTGAGCCAGCCGTGTGAAAATGCGGAACTTGATTTGTTTTATGAGAACGAGAAAAATGATTCTATCGGCGCTCCTGGGTGCCCTCGGCAGTGTTTCGGCGATGGCACAGACCAATGTGTACTCGCTCAACGTGGGTAGTGTTATCATTAGCGGCACAAACACCAATTTCGTCGCCGTACCCAATCTCCCGCTGCCAAAATTCGACGACGTCTATCAAGTCCTCAGCAACCATCTCGAAGGCGTTACCGCGGAAGAATTGAACCTCGCCGCCGTAAAGGGATTGCTTGATCAACTCAGCCCCCGCGTGAGCCTGGTTGAACCGTCCGCCGCCGGCGCGGTGTCCAACGCCGCGCCGCTGGCGCAGAGCCGGATATTTGACAGCAACTTCGCCTATTGCCGCGTCGCCGCGGTGGCGGAGGATCTGCCCGGCGCGTTTCGCGCCGCTTACAGGGAGATGATCGAAACCAACAAGGGGAAAATAAAGGGCCTGGTGCTGGACCTGCGATTTGCCGGCGGCTTCGATTACCCGGCCGCCGCCAAAGTGGCCGATTGCTTCCTCAACTCCGACCGTCCGCTGTTGAACTGGCAAAGCGGTTCGGCGCGGGCGACGCCCAAGACCGACGCCATCAAGGTGCCGGTGGCCATCCTGGTCAATGCCCAAACCATCGGCGCCGCCGAGGCCCTGGCGGCCGTGCTGCGGGAGGCAGAAGTCGGCCTGATCCTGGGCGCACCGACGGCCGGCCAGGCCAGCATCTTCAAAGAATTCCCGCTGCAGAACGGCCTGCGGCTGCGCGTGGCCGTGGGACAGGCGAGCTTGGGCGGCGGCAAAGGCCTCACCGGCGGCGTGGCGCCCGACATTGCCATCGCCTCCAGCCTGGACGATCAACGCGCCTACCTGCTGGACCCTTACAAAGTCTTGCATCCGCCCCAAATCGCAAAGACCAGCATCGCCGCCAACCCGGTCCCGGACCTGCCGCGCTTGAACGAGACGGAATTGATCCGCGAGCATAAAAGCGGGGAGGAGGCCGATGACGTCCCCATATCGGCCAATTTGGATGCGCCGCCGCCGGCGCCGGCCATGAGCGACCCGGTCCTGGCGCGGGCCTTGGATTTGTTGAAGGGACTGGCGGTCGTCGAGCCGGCAAGGCCTGGTTGAAGCGGTCATTGGCAATGGAGAGATACGCCTATTGTAACTTGGTGGTGATTGCGCTGACCTGCGGGTTTTCTTATCTCGGATTCCGGGACCCGGCGTTTGAGCAAGAGTATCTTTTCTGGCCGGAGGCCATTTTGGCGCGGCGCCAATTCTACCGGCTCATGACCTCCGGGTTTCTGCACCTGAACGGGTGGCATTTGCTGATGAACATGGCGACCCTCTAGTTCATTTACATGGCGCGCAATCCGTTGTTCCTGCCGTTGGAAGGCCTCGATTTCACAAAAGGAAAAGCCCGCCCGCCCGGCCGGCCAGGGCGATTTTCGCCGCGGAGCATCTTCAATTTTACACGCCGGAAGAGCCAGGCACCGCCGGCTGAGGCGGGCCGGCCTGAACGCCGGGTGGATGCGATCTTGCAAAAGATTTCCCAGAGCGGCCTGGACAGCTTGACGCCGGAGGAAAAGAACCTGCTGGACGAGGTGTCGGGCCAGTACCGGCGGCGGGAGAGGCGGGAGAAACCGAAATCGGAATTTCCTTTTTGACAAGGCAGCGCAGCCAGCCACAACCCAACGGAATTCAACGCAAAGGCGCAAAGACCCAAAGGCGCAACGGGGCAAGCCGCAACCAAGACAGCGCAAGCACAGATTTCACGTCTGAATTGAGAATTGGGAATTGAAAAATGGTCATTGGCAATTGAACACCATTACCCCAACCGCTCAATTGCCATTTCCAGGGTCTCTCAGCCGTTTTTGCCGCAGCAGTGCTTGTATTTTTTCTTGCTGCCGCAGGGACAGGGGTCGTTCCGGCCGACCTTGGGGCCTCTGCGAATCGGCCTGGCTTTGGAGAGCGCATCCGTCGCTTCCTTGACCATGTCGCTGGATTTTTTGCCGTCGGCTTGGGCGGCCAGGGGCGCCACGCCGCCGCCAGAGGCATCGGGCGCCTGGAGGGTGGTGGTGGGAGGCAGGTTGCGCATGAAGCGGTCGAAGGCCATGAGGCTGGAGGCGCTGTGGAAGATGTTGCGGCAGATTTCGGTTTTGATGTTGGTCATCAACTCGTCGAAGACCTTGAAGGCCTCGGCCTTGTATTCGATGAGCGGATCGCGCTGGCCGTAGGCGCGCAAGCCGATGCTGTCGCGCAAAGAGTCCATGCCGTAAAGGTGCTCCTGCCAGAGGGTGTCCACGGCTTTGAGAATGATGTAACGCTCCACCGCCTTGAGGGCCTCGGGTTGCTCGAAGCTGATCTTCAAGTCGTAGGCCTCGCGCACCGCCTTGCAGATGAACTGGCAGACGGCGAATTGGCCCGCGTTCAAGCCGTCAAAGGCGGAGCCTTGCACGGGCAGTTCGTGGCCCGCCTTGCCCGCCTTGATGATTTCCGCCTCCGGGATGCGGATGGGGAAATTGAGCGTCACCCAGTCGGCCAGCGGGCGGGCGTTCCAATCCACCGGGTCCTGGCTTTCGGCGGTCAACTCCTGAACTTTTTGGATGACCACTTCCTCCATGATGTCCATCAGGCGGTCGCGCACGTCGGCGGCGTTGATGACCTCGTCGCGGAAGCCGTAGATGACCTCGCGCTGCTTGTTCATGACGTCGTCGTACTCGAGGGTGCGTTTGCGGCGCTGGAAGTATTGCTGCTCGACTTTCTTTTGGGCCTGCTCGATGGATTTGTTGAGCATGAAATGCTCCAGTTCCTGACCCTCCTCCAGGCCCACTTTCTCCATGACTTTGACCATGCGGTCCGAGCCGAAGAGGCGCATCAGGTCGTCCTCCAGGGAAATGAAAAAGTGGGACGAACCCGGATCGCCCTGGCGGGCGCAACGACCGCGCAACTGGCGGTCAATGCGGCGGGCTTCGTGCCGCTCGGTGCCGATGACGTGCAGGCCGCCCAAAGCGGCGATGCCCTCGCCCAATTTGATGTCCGTGCCGCGGCCGGCCATGTTGGTGGCGATGGTGACGGAGCCGCGCTGGCCGGCGCGGGAGACGATTTCGGCCTCCTGCTGGTGGAATTTGGCGTTGAGAACCGAATGGATGATGCCCACCTTTTTGAGGAGGCGGGAGACGTGCTCGCTGGTTTCCACCGAGACGGTGCCGACCAGAATGGGCCGGCCCCGGTTGTGAATGGCGGTGATTTCCTTGATGACGGCGGCGAACTTTTCGCGCTTGGTCTTATAGACCGAATCGTTGGCGTCCTTGCGGGCGACGGGTTTGTTGGTCGGGATGACCATCACGCCCAGCTTGTAAATGTCGAGGAACTCGCCCGCCTCCGTTTCGGCGGTGCCGGTCATGCCGGCCAGTTTTTTGTAAAGACGAAAATAATTCTGGATGGTGATGGTGGCCAGGGTCTGGGTTTCCCGTTCGATTTCGACCCCTTCCTTGGCCTCGACGGCCTGGTGCAGGCCGTCGCTCCAGCGGCGGCCGTACATGGGCCGGCCGGTGTGTTCGTCCACGATGATGACTTTGCCGTTTTCGATGACGTAATGGACATCAATCTGGTAAAGGCTGTAGGCCTTGAGCAACTGGGAGATGGTGTGGATTTGCAGCGCCTTGGTCTCGAACTCCGTCTGCACCGCCGTCTTCATCTCCAGCCGCTTGAGCGGGTCGGCCTCGGGGCCGGAATCAATCTCGTGGAACTTGACCGTCAAGTCCGGCAGCAGGAAAGCGTCCGGCTCCTCGGGCCGCATGTAATCGCGGCCCTTCTCCGTCAGGTCGGCGTCGTGGGTCTTTTCGTCAATGGCGTAGAAAAGCTCTTCCTTCTCGGCGTAAAGGGCCTTTTTGGTCTGGTCGGCGTGCAACTCCAATTCGGCCTTGTTCATCAAGCGGATGTTTTCGGGGTCCTCCAGCAGCTTCATCAGGCCGGCCGAGCGCGGGCTGCCCATTTTGACGCGGTAGAGCAGGATGCCGATCTGGTTTTCCAGCGCCGCCGGGTTGTCGGGATTGGAGCCGTCGGCGGGGTGGAGTTTTTGGCGCAACTCCTCCGCCTCGGAGATGAAGCGGGCGCACAGTTTCTCCTGCGTCCGCGCCAGCGACTCGACGGCGGGCTTGAAGCGGTCGTACTGGTTGTCCACCGCGATGAGGGAGGGGCCGCTGATGATCAAAGGGGTGCGCGCTTCGTCAATGAGGATGGAATCCACTTCGTCCACGATGGCGAAGTGGTGGCCCCGCTGCACCTGTTCCTCGCGGCGGGTGGCCATGCCGTTGTCGCGCAGGTAATCGAAACCGAACTCGGCGTTGGTGCCGTAGGTGATGTCGCAATCGTACTGGGCGCGGCGTTCGGAGGGCATTTGCTCGCGCAGGATGCAGCCGACCGAGAGGCCGAGAAACTTGTAAACCGCCCCCATCCATTCGCTGTCGCGCGCGGCCAAGTAATCGTTGACGGTGACGATATGGACGCCGCGGCCGCTGAGGGCGTTGAGATAGACGGGCATGGTGGCGACGAGGGTTTTGCCTTCGCCGGTGGCCATTTCGGCGATTTTGCCCTGGTGGAGGGCGACGGCGCCAACCAGTTGCACGTCAAAAGGGATCATCTCCCACTTGAGGGGGTGGCCGCGCACGATGATTTCCTGGCCCCAGAGGCGGCGGCAGGCGGCTTTGACCAGGGCGAAGGCCTCGGGCAGGATTTCATTCAGGCGCAGCGCCAATTCGGCGTCGTCCTTGATCTGGGACAGATCGGCCTTCCAGGCGGCGGTTTTTTCGCGCAAGGCGTCGTCGGACAGCGAGGCGAGGGAGGCTTCGATCTGATTGATTTTTGCAACCAGAGGGCGCATTTTTTTGACCTGCCGTTCGTTTTGCGAACCGACGATTTTCCGGATGATAAAATTAACCATACAACTCGGACACGGAAAGGTACGGGAACTCGGTGGAGCCGTCAAAGCAAAGTTGGCCCGCCTTCGCCAAGAAACGCCGGGCAAAAATCTTAACCTTTCCGGCAGGGCAGAGCTGCTGCTCTGCCCCGAAATCCTGGGCGGCGCGCCGCCCTACCAAGGACATGGAGATTTTTGTCATGCGCCCGACGCGCCGAAGCGCCGGGTTGGCCGGATTTCCATTGACAGGAAATCGGATTCACGATAGTCTCTGAGAAAAGCCATGAACGCCGAGACTGCCAGTTTTTGCCGGCCCATGCCTGTTTGGTCTGGGGGGATCGAACCCATTCCAACGGCAGATTCGAGCGGCGCGATTGGATCTGGAGCCTCGGCGCGTGAGATTTCTCCGAGAAACATGTGCCCTCCTCTGCTCCCGCGTCAATCGCCACCTGGGCCGTCCCGCCTTGGCTGGCGAAGCGAGCGGGCCAGCTTTACGTTGATTGAACTGCTGGTGGTCATCGCCATCATTGCCATCCTGGCGGCGCTGCTGTTGCCGGCGCTGGCGGCGGCCAAAAGGCAGGCGACCAGGAACTCATGCGTCAACAATCAGCACGAAATTGGGATTGGGCTGCACATGTATGTGGATGATTACCGGGACTATTACCCGGCCTACTTTGACTGGGCCACCTGGGGTGGGCAGACGGGTAATTTGACGACCTTCGACGTCATTGCTCCCGGGATCGGCCTGCATGGCGGAGGGTTCAACCAAACCAATCGCCAGCTCTACTCTTATCTGAAGAATCCAAATATCTGCCATTGTCCGGCGGATATTGGCGATCCCTTATATGCTCCCCCCAATGGCCCTTATAGGGGGACTTGTTGGGACGGCTGGGGCAACAGCTACTTGATGTCGTGGTACTTCAATGAGTTTGCGGTCGAGTTTATCGGAGGAGGATGCGACGAAACCGGGACCGTAATCGTGGGCAACGAAGTTCCCAACAAGCGGACACGCGTCGCGCTCAAACCGGCCACCAAGATCATTCTGGGCGACTGGAATTGGTTTGCCAATCGGACGAATGGCTCTCCACAAACCTCGTGGCATGCGTACCGGGGCAAACGCGTCATCCCCTTCCTTTTCGGCGACGGGCATAACGAAGTCTGGTCCTACTCGCCGGCCGACGAGGCCGAGGATGACGCGGACGCAGCGCCCGACATCAACTACAGATTCTGGTGAGCCGAAAAGCCGCCGCGGCTGGCTCATAAACTCCGAGTTGACGCCGCCGTTGGCAGTCTGGTATCTTGGGCGGCGGTGCAACTATTGGACCATGCAAATTGTAATATGAAAAAGAATCCATCGAAATTGTTGATCACGCTCAGTCTCTTGGTGCTCCTGCCCGGTCTGGCGTCGGCTCATATCCTTTTAGGGACCTCCCACGGGTTCAAGGAGGGCTTTCTCCATCCCTTGACCGGCTGGGACCATCTGCTGGCCATGTTCGCCGTCGGTCTGTGGGCGGCGCAACATCGCGGACGGGCCATGTGGCTGATCCCGTCGAGCTTCGTCAGCGTCATGGTCCTGGGGGGAATGCTCGGCCTGGCCGGGGTGGGCCTGCCGGGCGCGGACCTGGTCATCGCCCTCTCGGTCCTGGCGCTGGGCGGATTGGTTGCGACGATGACCCGCTTCAGGCCAAGTCTGAGCATGACAGTGGTGGGGCTTTTCGCGCTGTTTCACGGTTATGCGCACGGGCACGAAATGCCGGCGGCCGCCGGCGCGCTGACTTTCAGCATCGGCTTTGTTCTCTCCACCGCGTTGTTGCACGGGCTGGGCATCGCCGCCGGGCTGGGCTTGCGCCGGCAGCCGCGCGTCCTGCGCTGGGCAGGCGCGGCCATCGCCGCTTCCTCGTTTTGCTTTTTTGTCGGCTGATGTCCCCGTGGTTTGGAAGACGGGGGATGCATCGCGAGGGAAGCATCCCCCAAGCCCGAACGCTTTAGAGGGACGTTCTGCCGGCGGCTTTGACCCTGGCCCAACGGGCGCGCGCCATGGCCGCCAGCCTGGCCCGTGTGACCGCGCTGACCCGGCGTTTCCGCCTGGCCTTCGGTGCGGCGGCCTGGCGTCTGACCTTGGCCCAGCGCTTGTGCTGCGCCGCCGCAATGCGGGCCCGCGACGCGGCGGAGAGCCGGCGCCGACGCCGGCGCCGACGCCGGGGCGCCGGAGCGAGGGACTCTTCGCCTCCAATGGCGGCCAGTTCGCCTGCCAAGCGTTCCATTTGTTCTTTGATGGCAACCACTTTTCGTAGCTGCGCGACAGTTAGACTGTGCAGGTTTGTCATAAGGACGGGCAGGTTGTTCACTCCAGCCGGAGATGTCAAGCGTAGATAACTGAATTAGAATTCAAAGGTCACGCCGCCCAGGCGGGCGCCGATTTCTTCCAGCACGCGCCGCTCCTCCGCCGGGTCCCGGGCCGCGAAGGTGACACTGAGGCGCAAATAAGCGCCGGCGTCGTCCCACGGCACCGTGGAGATCATCTTTTCCGCGATGAGCCATTGGGAGACTTCCTCGGCGTTGTGGAATGGACGGCGCGCGCCCCGCTCCACCGCTGCTTTGGGCGCCCGGACGTAGAGGAAAAACGAGCCTTTGGGCTTGGCGGCCGCGAACCCGGCCTTTTGCAGCACGGCCACCAGCCCGCTCATGCGGCGGGAGTACTTGGCGGCGATTTGGGCCGTCATTTCCGGATGCTCCAGGCAGTGGGCGGCCGCGTGTTGAATGGCCAGGAATTGCCCCGAATCGGTGTTGTCCTTGATGTCACCGTAGGCGCGGACCAGTCGCTGGTTGCCGGCGACAAATCCGCAGCGCCAGCCGGTCATGTTGAAACTCTTGCTGGTGGAATGCAGTTCCAGTCCGACTTCCTTCGCGCCGGGAGCGGCCAGGAAACTCAGCGGACGCCCCTCAAAGACCAGCGCCGCGTAGGCGGCATCGTGAATGACCGCCAGCCGGTTGCGCAGCGCGAAGTCCACCACGCGGGCGAAGAATTCCGGCGTCGCGCACGCGCCGGTCGGATTGTTGGGATAATTCAGCACCAGCGCCTTGCTCCGGCGCAAAATTTCCGCCGGCACGGCCTCCAGGTCCGGCAGAAATCCGTTGCTTTCCAGCAGCGGCAGTTGATGGACCAGCCCGCCGTAATACCGGGCGTGCGTGCCAAAGACCGGATAGCCGGGCGTGGTCATGAGCACGTAATCGCCCGGATCAATCAGCGCCGCCGGCAGGATGGACAATGCCGCCTTGCTGCCAATGGAGTGGATGACTTCGGTTTCCGGGTTGATGCCCGGCACGCCGCAGACTCTTTCCAGGTAACGCGCCGCGGCGGCCTTGAGGACTTCGTCGCCATTGTCCGCGTAGCCGCGGTTCTCCGGTTTGGCCGCCTCAGCCGCCAGTTTGGCGACGACTTGCGGGAAGGCCATTTCATCGGGTTCACCCACGCCCAGGTCAATGATCTCCGCGCCCGGATGGGCCGCCAGCGCGGCGCGTTTGGCCCGTTTGATCTTCTCGAATTTATAGAGGGCCGCCGTCTTCCCGTACTCTTTGCCGCCAATGCGCGCGGCGAACAGGTTTTGCAGATAGGAATCAGTCATATTGGGAGGGCACATTAACCGACGCCCGCCGCGGAAACAAGCCAGCATGGCCAGGGCATAAGTGGGTGGCGCTCTGCCCTGAACGGGACGGGACAAAGAGCGGCGTTGAATTTGTCCAGCCTTTGCGGTAGGATATCCTGCATGAGCGTTACCGCTGAAAAAATCGCCGAAGTGCTGGCGCTGCCGGCGCAAGACCGGGCGTTCCTAGCCCATCAACTCATCGCCAGTCTTGACAACGTGGCGGACGTTGGCGCCGAAGCGCAGTGGCGCGAAGTGATTGACCGCCGTTCCCGCGATATCGAGGGAAGCCGGGTCCATTGCCGCCCCACGGCGGAGAGCGTCCGGGACATTCGCGCCAAGCTCCATGCACGTCGTCAGCCATCCTGAAGCCGAACAGGAGTTGGAAGCCGCCGCAGTCTGGTACGAGCAACGGCAGCCCGGCTTGGGTGCTCACGCTTCCCGCACGGTGGCGCGTAGGCTCTCCTTCAACTGTCCCACCAGTTTTTCGTGGGTCGCGTTGACTTCGGCGTCGGTCAGCGTGCGGGCGGCGCTGCGGTAGGTGAAGGCGCAGGCGACGCTCTTCTGGCCGGGAGGCACGTTGGCGCCGCGAAAAATGTCGAAGACCTCGGTTTTCTCCAAGTCCGCCGGCTTGGCCTGCTTGATCACGTTCAGAACGGCCTCGTGCAGGGTCGCCTCCGGCACCAGCATGGCCACGTCGCGGCGGATGGCCGGAAAGGCCGGCAAGGGTTTGAATGACCGGGCGGCAATCCGGCGGGAGAGAATCAAGTCGAAATTCAACTCGGCCAGAAAGGCGGCGTCGCGCAGGTCGTAACGCTTTTGCAGGGCGGGGGAAAGCCGGCCCATCTCGCCCAAGGCCAGGCGGCCCAGTTGCACCAGGGCCGATTCCAGGAACAACGGGCCGGGCTGCTGGCGGGGCGCCCAAGTGACGCCGCGCAAGCCGAACTGGTCGAAAAACTCTTCCAAGGCGCCTTTCAAGTCATGGACATCATATTTGGCATCCCGTTCCGCGCCGCTCCAAAAAACGGGCCAGCGGCGTCCGGTCAGCGCGAGGCCCAAGCGGCGCTCTTCCTTGATGGTTCCCTCCGCGCGCGTGAAGACGCGGCCGATTTCAAAGAGCGCCACGTCGCCGTTCTGCCGGCTGACGTTGTGGCGCAGGCTCTCCAGCAGGCCCGGCGCCAGGCCCGGCCGCAGCACGTTCATGTCGGCGCTGAGTGGATTTTGCAGGGCGATGGTCTGCGCGGCCTCCGCGCAAAGACCGGCGGCGGCGGCGGAAAGCAGCGTCTGGCCTTGCGCCTCGCAAAGGCCCAGGCCGGCCAGGATGCGGCGGGCCTCGGCGATCTGATCATGGACCGCATCGAAGGCGTTGGCGCCGATCGCGCCGCGCGGAGGCGTGGCGGGAATGTTGTCCACGCCGAAGAGCCGGCCGATTTCCTCGATCAAATCCACCTCGCGCTCGAGATCCACACGGAAGGTCGGCACACGGAAGGAGGGCGCGGCGGGATGGACGCATTCCAGGCCCAGGCGCTGGAGAAAACCGACCTGCGCGGCGGGCGGGATTTCCACGCCCAACAGTTGGCCGGTCTGTTGGCAACGCAGGCTGATTTCCCTGGGCGGCGGCGGGGCGGGGTAAGCGTCAATGCCCGGCTCCAGCAACTGGCCGCCGGCGGTCTGGAGGATCAGTTGCGCGGCGCGGCGGCTGGCCCAATCGCAAATCCCCGGATCGGCCCCGCGCTCGAAGCGGTAGGAGGAATCGGTGCGCAGTTCCAGCTTCTTGGAGGTGGCGCGAATGTTTTGCGGCTGGAAACAGGCGCTTTCCAGCAGCACGTCGGACGTGTTGGCATTGATTTCGCTGTTCTGCCCGCCCATGACCCCGGCCAGCGCGACGGCTTTGGTTTCGTCGGCGATCACCAGCGTTTGGCCCGCCAGCGCGCGTTCCTTGCCGTCGAGGGTGACAAGTTTTTCGCCCTCGGCAGCGCGGCGGATGATGATGGCCGGCCGCGGGCCGAGAAGGCGGAAATCGAAGGCGTGGAGGGGTTGGCCGATTTCGAGCATGACGTAATTGGTGACGTCCACGACGTTGTTGATGGAGCGGAGGCCGACTTTCTCCAGAATCGAACGCAGCCAGGCCGGGCTGGGGCCGACCTTGACGCCGCGCAGGAGGCGGGCGGTGTAACGGGGGCAAAGTTCCGGCTCCAGGATGCGGACGCTCAGCGCCGTGTCCGTTGCTTCGCCCGCCAGACATGAGGAAGGAATTTGAATGTCGGGCCAACGCAGCGGATGGCCGGTCACGGCGCTGATTTCGCGCGCAATGCCGATGACGCTGTTCCAATCGGGCCGGTTGGGGGTGACTTCAAGATCATAGACAACGTCGGCTTCCTCGCGTCCCAGGTATTGGGCGAAGGGCTGGCCCACGACCGCGTCCGGGCGCAAAATGAGCAGGCCCTCGATCTTCTCCGGCAGGCCCAGTTCATCGGGCGAACAGAGCATGCCCTCGGATTGGACGCCGCGAATTTTGCCGGCTTTGATGGTCACGGGCGGCTGGCCCGGCTTGGCCGGCAGAGAGCGGCCGGGCAAAATGAGCGGCACCTTGTCGCCCGCTTGGAAGTTTTGCGCCCCGCAGACCACGAGCCGTTCGCCGCGGCCGTCGTTGACGCGGCAGAGGGAAAGCTTGTCGGCGTTGGGATGTCTGTCGCGCGTGAGGACCTGGGCGACGACGATGCCGTCGAATTCGCCGCCGAGCTTCTGCATGCTCTCGACTTCCAAGCCGAGCATGGTCAGGCGGCCGGCCAGGTCCTCCGGCGAGCCGTCGAACTGGACGTATTGTTTGAGCCAATTAAAAGTGATCTTCATCGTGTCAACGGCCCGCTCTCACGCTTGGGCCGCCCGTCTCCAACTTTGAACCTTGAACCTTGAACTTTGAACCTTGAATCCTTGTCCGCCGTAGCTTCAGCGAAGGCGGATTGAACTCCGTCAGGACGGCTCCAGCGTGCCGTAAGTGATGGGCGGGATTTCCTTGCCGTCGGCCGTCTTGATCATGCGGGTTTTCTCGTCATACAGGCACATCATGTTCATGCGATTGGACATTTCCGCCAGGGAGACGACCGCCTGGGCGCGAAGGGCCAGGTCCACGTTGGCGTTGGGCTGCTTGCCGGAGCGGATGCAGTCAAACCAATTTTTCTCATGTTCGCGGATATCCTCGACCGGGGAAAGGCCGTCGAAGGTTTGCAGGTCAATCTCATCGGAGAAGTCTTTTTCCGGAGTGAGCTTGATGCGGTCGCCGTTAATGCCGATTTCCAGCGTCGCCTTGTGTCCATAAATGGCGAAGCCCGGACTGCGGGCGTTGACGGTGCTGGTGACGATGACCAGGGTCATGCCGCTGGGGAATTCGGCCAGTACTTCGACGTGTTCGGGACAGTCGCGTTCCGGCCAGGGATTCACCTTGTCGGCATGAACGTTCTTGGTGCCCAGGGAGACCACGCGGGTGGGGAACTCCTGTGTCCCGGTGGCCAGCATCAAAGGCAAAAGGCGGTGCGGCAGCAGATCGCCCAGCAAGCCGGCGCAATAGGGATAATACTTGCGCCAGCGGATGAAGCGTTCAGCGTCAAAAGGAATTTTGTCATGCACCGGCGCCTGCCACTTGTCCCAATCCAGGTCGCTGGCGACGCACCATCCCGGGACGGGGAGATCATTCCACTCGCCGATTTTGCTGTTGCGGCAATAGTAGCCCTGCGCCCAGACAACCGTGCCGATCTGGTCCTTATTGATCAAATCGGCCGCCGTGTGCCAGGCCTGGGCGGAACAGCCTTGAGAACCAACTTGCACAATCTTGCCCGTGGCCTTGACTTTCTCATAGACCTCGTAAGCTTCCGGCAGGTAGCGGGTCATCGGCTTTTCCACGTACACGTGTTTGCCGGCGTCCAGGGCGGCGAGGGTCGTTTTACAATGCCAATGGTCATTTGTGGAAATAGTCACCGCGTCAATGTCTTTGCGGGCCAGCAGTTGCTCGTAATCCTTGAATTTGACGCAATTGGGGCCGATGAGTGCGGCGGCATCTTCCCGGCGCTGCTTGGAAAGGTCGCACACGGCCACCTGCTCAATGTTATTGGCGGCGGCCTTCTCCTTTTGGAGGTTGATGTGTGCCACTGCTCCTTGGTTGCCCGTGCCGATATAGCCGACGCCAATGCGGTCGTTGGCTCCTATCACCCGGCCGGTCGAGGGCGCGGTCTCCTGGCCATAGACGGGCGTTTTGAAAATATTCACGCTGGCAGCCGCGGCGGCGGCGAGGGTGGATTTCTTGATGAATTCACGGCGCGTGGCCCCGCCGTCCTGGGATGTAATGGCGTCTTGCTTCATAAATCATTCGCTCCTTTCCGGAGTCATTGGCCGCCACTATGGCGCAAAAAGCCGCCGGGGAAAAGCGGAAATTCTCGGTTCCCTGAAAAAGCCGTCGTACCGATAAAATGACCCACCTGGGTCATTTTATCGGTACTCTTGATCTCCTCCGTCCAGCCGGGAATTGGATTCTCGATGAGTTGGGAAATCCGGTTCAACGGCCCTCTGCCCCCGCATCCGCAACCTCCGGGTCAAACGAGCTTCCTGTATTTCTTGTCCTCCGACAGCTTTTTGACCAGGTCCTTGACTTTCTGCGCCTGGCTCTTGTGCGCCAGCAGAACGGCGTCGTCGGCCAGCACCAGGATCGCGTCCCGCAACCCCACCACCGCGATGGGCGCGCGCCGCCCTGTCCTGGCATCAAATATAATATTTCGCGCCCCGTCCACGTGGATCAATTCGCCCGCCGCGCAATTGCCCGCCGCGTCCGCCTTCAAGTGCCGCCCCAGCGCGGTCCACGATCCCAGGTCGTCCCAGGCAAAGGCGCCGTCGGCCACCACCACGTTCTGGGCGTGCTCCATCAAGGCGTAGTCAATGGAGATTTTTTTCAGGCCGGGGTAGTCGGCGGCCAGGACCTTGGCCAGCCTGGGCGTGCCGGCCGCCTGGAACCAGCGCTGGCAGGCGGCGGCCAGTTCCGGCTGGTGCTGCTCCAGTCCTTGCGTGATGGTGACGAACGACCAGACAAACATCCCGGCGTTCCAGCGGTGCCGGCCGCCGTTCAAATACTCCAGGGCCTTGTCGAAATCGGGCTTTTCCACAAACTGCTCCGCTTTGAAAAAGGCCGTCTTGTAAGGCCCGACTCCCTGCGGCGGCGGCAACGGGGGGCCGACGCGGATGTAACCGTAACCGGTGGCCGGCTCGGTCGGTTTGATGCCGATGGTGACAATGACCTGGCCGCGCCCGGCCAAATCAAACGAATCGGCCAGCACTTGCCGGAACTTTTTCTCCTCCGAAATCACGTGGTCGGCGGGCAGGACGGCCATGACGGCGCTGGTGGAGCGCTGCCCCGCCACCGCCGCGCCCAGGGCCACGGCGGCGCAAGTGTCGCGCCCGACGGGTTCGGCGATGAGGTTTTCCCTGGGAAGACCGGGCAACTGGCGGCGGACCTCCGGCGCCTGGAGGGCGTTGGTGATGATGAGAATATTCGTCAGCGGGACCAGCGGCAGGACCCGCTCGACGGCCTGTTGCAAAAAAGAGCAGCCGCCGAGCAACGTCGCCAGTTGCTTGGGTGTTTTCTCGCGGCTGACGGGCCAAAACCGCTCGCCCCGCCCGCCCGCCATGATGATCACGTACCGGTCGTTGTTGGTTGTCCTGGCCTTCATCGTATATTAGTTCTTGACTGCTTGCGCCAGCGCGGCGGCGAAACGGGACACGCGCTCCGGCAGGTCCGCCTCGCGGCCGTGCTGGGCGATTTGATTGACGACCGCGCTGCCGACCACGACGGCGTCGGCCTTCTCCGCCACCAGGCGGGCTTGTTCGGGAGTGGAAATGCCAAATCCGACCGCGACGGGCAAGTCGGTGTGCGCCCGGATTTTGGCGACCATCTCGCCGATGGATTGGGAAACACTCTGTTGCATCCCGGTGACCCCTTCGCGCGAGACGCAATAAATGAATCCGGCGCCGCGCCGCACGATCAGTTCGATGCGGGATTCGGGCGTGGTGGGCGCGACCAGGTAAATGGCGGCCAGGCCCGCCCGGGCCATGAGGGCCTCGTAGTTTTCCGATTCCTCGGGCGGCAGGTCCAGCGCCAGCAAGCCGTCCACCCCGGCCTCGGCGGCGGCGCGGACGAATGGCTCCAGGCCCCGGCGGTGGATGAGGTTGAAATAGATGTAAAGAACAATGGGGATTTGCGATTCGCGGCGGATGGCGGCCACGGTTTGCAGGACCTTGGCGGGAGTGGCGCCGGATTCCAGGCCGCGCTGGGCGGCCAATTGGTTGACCGGGCCGTCGGCCAGCGGATCGCTGAAGGGCACGCCCAGTTCGAGGATGTCAACACCATTGTGATCGAAGGCCAGGGCCAGCCGCCGCGTCATTTCCAGGTTCGGATCGCCCGCGCCGATATAGACGATGAACCCCTTTTTGCCCTCCTTCTTCAGCCGCGCAAATCGTTCTGTGATGCGGTTCATCGGATGCGCAATCCCGCCGGCGCTCTTAGCGGCGATGGCGCCGGCGTTTGACGCTGATCTGGGTCAGCGCGTTGACCAGCATCGCCCGCGCGTGGATGGTTGCGGCCTCCTCTTCTTCAGCATGGGCGGCCAGGTGCGCCTCGGCCAGGCGCCGGGCTTCCTCGGCTTTGGCCTCGTCTATCTGGTCGGCGGGAATGGCCATGTCGGTCAAAATCGCCACCCGCTCGCCGGTGATTTCGACAAACCCCTCGCCCACGGCCAGGTAAAGATCCTGGCCGTCCTTGCGCACGGTGATTTCGCCCGCCACCAATTGGGTCATCAAGGGGACGTGGTTGGGATAGACGCCCATTTCGCCCTCGATGCCCGGCAAGGTCACCATTTCCACGTCGTCGGAGAAGGTCTGGGCTTCGGGCGTGACGATTTCCAATTTGAGCGTGTTGGGCATCTAACCCTCTTTGATTTCGTCAATCCCGCCCTTCATATAGAAGTTGCCCTCGGGGACTTCGTCGTGTTTGCCTTCCAGAATCTCCTTGAAGCCGCGCACCGTTTCGGCCACCGCCACCTGCTTGCCTTCCCGGCCGGTGAAGACCTGCGCCACGGTGAAGGGCTGGCTGAGAAAACGCTGGATTTTGCGCGCGCGGAACACCGTCAGCTTGTCCTCGGGCGAAAGCTCGTCCATGCCCAGAATGGCGATAATGTCCTGCAAATCCTTGTAGCGTTGCAGCACTTTTTGCACGCCGCGCGCCACGTCGTAATGTTCCTGGCCCACAATCTCCGGCGTCAAGGCGCGGGAGTTGGAGGCCAGCGGGTCCACCGCCGGGAAAATGCCCAACTCGGCGATGGAGCGTTCCAGCACGATGGTCGCGTCCAGATGGGCGAAGGTCGTGGCCGGCGCCGGGTCGGTCAAATCGTCCGCCGGCACATAAACGGCCTGGAAGGAGGTGATGGAACCTTTCTTGGTGGAAGTGATCCGTTCCTGCAAGTCGCCCATTTCGGCGGCCAGCGTCGGCTGGTAACCGACGGCGCTGGGGGTGCGGCCGAGCAGGGCCGAGACTTCCGAGCCGGCTTGGGAAAAGCGGAATATATTGTCAATGAACAGCAGCACGTCCTGGTTCTTCTCGTCGCGAAAGTATTCCGTGATGGCCAGGCCGGAGAGGGCCACGCGCAGGCGCGCGCCGGGCGGCTCGTTCATCTGGCCATAGACCAGGGCGATCTTGGAATCGCCCAGGTTTTTCTGTTTGATCACGTCGGCCTCGGACATTTCGTTATAGAGATCGTTGCCCTCGCGGGTGCGCTCGCCCACGCCGGCGAAAACCGAGACCCCGCCGTGGAGCTTGGCGATGTTGTTGATCAATTCCATGATGACCACCGTCTTGCCCACCCCCGCCCCGCCAAAGGCGCCCACTTTGCCGCCCTTGAGGAAGGGGCAGATCAAATCAATGACTTTGATGCCGGTGGTCAGGACTTGCGGGCTGGTGGATTGATCCACCAACGGCGGCGCCAGGCGGTGAATGGGGTAATACTTCTCCGCCACCACGGGGCCGCGCTCATCCACCGGGTTGCCGGTGACATCCAAGACCCGCCCCATGACGCCGGGGCCTACGGGCACGGAGATGGCCGTGCCGGTGTCCAGGACTTCCAGGCCGCGTTTAAGGCCCTCGGTGCTGGACATGGCGACGGAGCGGACCCAATTATCGCCCAGATGCTGCTGCACTTCCAGGGTGAGTTTTGTCTTGCCCTGCCCCGGAACCTCGAAATCCACCGTCACCGCGTTGTAGATGGAGGGGAGACCCTCGGGGAATTCGATATCCACCACCGGCCCGATGACCTGGACGATTTTGCCTTTATTCATGTTGTTGCTCCGCGCGTCTTGCTCTCAAAGAGCCGGAAATCTAAGAGCAGAGGCCCGCCCGTGTCAAGGGTTTCCAGCTTCTTCCAAAAATACTTGATGTGCCACGCTGTGCGTGCCAGCGTCGTCAATCCGGCTTGCTCGAAATCGAGCCAATCGCTTTTCAATGGAATGTCTTCGGAGTCAGCCTATTTCCGAGGGCGCAACACCACGAACATACGACCCGGTTTTGGCTTTCCATCGTGGCAAACGCATCTCCCGGAAAGAACTGATTTGCGGAGCGGTGCAGTCTCGTATTTCCTTCATTGGCAACACTTCGGTCCAATCGGTTCCAAATCGGCGAGCCGTCCTGGCACCGGTGGTTGATTCTGAAAGTGTCAACACCCTTTCCGCAGCCGCAAGCCAGTCGTGCGCAGGCAACGAGTCATCTTCAACCTTGGGCAAAGCTCCTCTTAAAAACGCCCTCACGCACAGCACCATGATGGCCAGGTGGCCGGCATCTCGCCGCCCCTTTTGCGGAACCTTGAGCGCCAAGTGCGCTTTGGCGCAAAGAAGTGAAATCGGATCAATCACCCGAATCCGGTAATCTCCCCAAGTTGCCTCCACGGCGGTTTCTTGGAGAAGTTTTGCGGGAACACCGGGAACTGAGGAAACCACTTCAATTTGTGAATCTAAATCACCGCGCTTGAACGGAATCATTCCCGCCAAGGCTGTCATCTCCACGGGGCGCGGGAAGACCGCCGTCAATCCAAGTTGCAAGGCAATGAGTCGGACATCCTCGCGGTTTCCTTGGAAATCAATGTCTTCGCTTGTGAACGGTTGCCATTTTGCAAGCCCTGGTTCTTCGGCTGAGTAAAGTTCAGCCCAATAATTGACCGCCTGGCCGCCAATCAAGAGCGGTGGCGCGCCTTGTTTATTTCTGACATGGAAGACATCGGTGAAATGCCGGAGGGAATACCTCATCGAGTCGGCGTGGCCCATTTTGCCATGGCGGCAAAAGATTGTTCCAGGTTGACAATTTTCCACTTTGCGGCGCCGCCAACTAATGAAGCGCGCTTTTGCAACCGACCCGCCAGGCGGGGATTGCCGACGGCTTGCATGGTTGCCGACACACGGCGTCGCGCTTCCTGCCGCTTCAAGACGATGACATTTTGAGCTTTCACGCTGCCATAGATTTAGCGTGCGCGTGGATGTTGGTCAAGCTGGGGATGGAATTTTCCCCCGCTGTGCCTCCCCGTGTTGCCCGTCCCGCCGTCTTGTTGCGCCATAGTCCCGCGTCCGACGGGACGGCGGCGGATCCCGGATCAACGACCCTGTGCCGCCGACTTGCGGCACGGAACAGAGACGCCATCGCGGGGTCCGCTGCACACGGTCTGTTCGGCGGCGTTTGAACCGACATAAAATGGCACCCCGATAAAATCCGCAATCTCCTTGGCGATCCGGTGCAACTTCTTCTTCCCACCGCTATCCAACAAATTGATTCGTGATACCGTGGTTGATCCAACGACCAAATTAACCTGATATGCATGCCACGCACCTTCTCCGTGCTTGCGCCCGGCATCGCAGAACTGCACCGCTCGAATATCGTCCCAAGAATACCGAAGCCCTTCTCCATGACGCAGCCCGGTGACGGAAATCATGTGTCTGTCCCGGTCGAATCGCGCCCGCGTGCCGAACCTGTGGTAGCAGAAAGCTCCAACCCCAAACCCGCCGGCGCCAAACAGCGGCGACAGTGACAGACCAACAGTGAGGCGCATCTCGGCATGCATGGCGATGCAGACCGCCAGAACAATGGGAAAAAACGCGAGCGAGACAAGTGCCGCCCACCAATCGGCACGCCCTGGCTCAAGCTCCAGCACGCCCGGAGACACCCTCGACAACCGGTGGATGTTTCCGTTCGCCGAGTGTGCGGTAGCCAGTGGCTCCTGCGGAACAGAGAGTGTCGTGGTTGTCATGTTGCCGAACAATCAATATACGACAGCGCTTCGTAAATTCATATAGGTTTACTGAATCTCGCATAATACAGTGACAACTGGCTACAAAGTAAGCCCGGCATGGCGCAAGAAGGAGAACAACAGCGACTCTTGCCGCTTCGCGCGCCGGAGTCCTCTTCGACATTCAGCCCCGGCG
>Ga0326727_10011219_pt1 | contig 20978 bp, 17 predicted proteins | sample MB2enrmetagenome_FD_207643 | JGI IMG/M metagenome (GOLD analysis project Ga0326727, IMG submission 207643) | Lab enriched peat soil microbial communities from McLean, Ithaca, NY, United States - MB29MY | ecosystem: Environmental > Terrestrial > Soil > Wetlands > Peat | place: USA: New York...
AGTCCTCGATGCCCAGCCCTCCACGGCCAGTTGCGCTGATAATCCCCATCGTTACCGTTTGGCCGACGCCGAACGGGTCGCCGATCGCCAGGCAGAATTGGCCTACCGCGATTTTCGAGGAATCGGCCAGTCCGAGGACGGGAAGATCGCTGGCTTTGATCTTGATGACCGCAAGATCGGTTTTTGGATCTGTACCGACGACCGTGCCTTTGAGTTCACGCTTGTCGAACAGGGAGACTTTGATGTCAGACGCTCCATTCACCACGTGATTATTGGTGAGAATGTAGCCATCCGGCCGGATGATAACACCAGATCCCAGACTGTGTTCCCTCTCTTCAGGAGCACGGGATTGTCCGAATTGATCACCGAAGAATTGCCGGAACAGGGATCGGAGAAGAACGGTATGAGGGTCGTATTGGGGTGCACGATCTTCGACGAAGCGATGTTCACCACTGCCGGAAGATCTTTCTTTACCACCGGCGCAAACCCGTTCTCAAACGATACCTGGTTTCCGACGGCAAGGCGCCGGGTGGCAGCCGCCGGAACGGATTCCGCCATAACGAACGGCGCATTTCCCATTCTGGCTGTCGCCTACGAGCCCACCACGACTCCAATACCCAAGGCAATCAGGACCTTTACGAGCACATGCTTGCTCATGAGTTCACCTCCTACGTACAAACTCGGGCGCGGCTTAGACTTGAGTCCAAAACCCATGACGAGCAATTCGTGAACCACAGCATCCGGCCGTGTTCCCGGAAGCGCACGTCTCTAGCCGCGAACGTGCAATTGCGAATCCTGCGCCGCGGCTTCTGAGGATAGTGAAAGCACGCGCACGCGCTGCCCCGCGTGCAAGCTTCGGACCAGGAATTCGCACCCATTGGAGAATCGCACGGCGTCCCGAGGAGTATTCTCCTCGTTGACCTGCGTGAGTGATACCTCCTCGACACGTCCCACGCCGAGCGATTCGCGCAAATCTTCCGGTATGTCCATGAGCAGCAGCCGCGCTCCGGGTGGTACACGCACCACCGGAACCGGAGGTGGAGAGGGCGAAAAGAAAACCTCTTTCAGCTCCGACCAGAAGCTTGGGCGAGGGCCGGGGGTTGGATTAGCTTCGGCCTGAATATCGGCCATGCGCGCAAATGCAATGGTAGTGCATCGAAAACGGTAGCAAACTAGGTCATCGTCCTCCTCCGCCAAACGAGTGGGGATCGACCTCAAGGAATGGTCAGGCATAACGATCCTTTCTGCGTCGGGTGTCGCCATACCGGCGCCGCTTCGCGTCAACTGTCCCTCCAACTTCGAGTATGAAAAGCTGCCGTAAAGATCGAGTAAGCCCGACATCCTGGTTTTCTTAATTGGCACCCCGGTTCGTCTATTATGTGGGTTTTCGCGTTTCTACGGTTGTATTGAGTCCTTAGAATCCGGCGGAGTCTGGGTGAATGACCACTTCGTACGACCATGCTTTGAATTTTCCCCGCCGTCACGGTGACCCGGATGACTACCTACGCCGCACCATCGCGCGTGCATCTTTTCCTGCCCAGGGAGTGTGCCGGGGCACCATCAGCATCCAGCCTCTGCAACGCTGGACGGCCCGCAGTGCTCATTCGAACTCTACTGGCGGCCGATAGCCCAGTGCCGAGCGCAGTCGCTCTTGGTTATAGATCTGGTCGTTGAACCGCGCAATGGAAACCGCGCCTCACACAACTCCATCGGTGATGGCGCCCGTGGCGATATCCCCGATAGAAAACTTTTTCTTTACGGAACCACAATGATTGTGTATTCTAGTGAAGACCTCACTTCAAACGAGCGGGTTTCAGTGAGCAGTTCGGATGGAGCCCGTCTTCCTCCTCTTTTGCTCTTCGCTTGAGCAGCTTTTCCGAGTCAATCCATACTAGGAGTGCCGTAGGCGTGCGGCGGCTACTGGGAATCGTGTACACCGGATTATCAGCGAGGGGACCGAAGGGGAATGGGGAAAGTATTTCTGGTGGGGGCGGGTCCGGGCGACCCTGACCTTCTTACCGTAAAAGCTCTCCGCATACTGGCACGCGCCGAGGTGGTGGTCTATGACCGCCTGGTTAGCGCCGATGTGCTTTCATTGGCCGCGCGGGCAGTCCTGATCGATGGCGGCAAGCGGCGCGGCGAGCAAGATCGCATCCAGCACGAAATCAATTGCACCTTGGTTCACCACGCCAGGGCGGGACGCAACGTGGTGAGGCTGAAAGCCGGCGACCCGATGATCTTTGCTCGCGGTGCCGAGGAGTGGGAATATCTGCTTGCTCACGGCATTGAGGTGGAAGTGGTTCCCGGAGTTTCCGCGGCGCTGGCGGTGCCGTCGCTGGCCGGCATTCCTCCCACTTCCCGCAGTGTGGCCGCATCCTTCGCGGTGATCGCCGGGCATCGTGAAAACCTCATACGCACCGATTGGGCACAATACGCCAGCCTCGACACGCTCATCATCCTCATGGGAGTCGAGAACCGAGAGTACATCGCCGAGAGCCTGATCCGTTCCGGTCGCAAGGCTTCGCAGCCAATCGCCTTCATCGAAAACGGAACCACTCCGCAGGAGCGGGTAGTCGAAGCATCGCTATCGCAAGTGGCCGCCGGCGAGGTGGATGTCTATTCGCCGGCAATCTTCATCATCGGGGAGGTAGTGCGCCTGCGCGCGCGCCTGGCCGGCAGGCAATTAGCCGTGGAGCGGACGGCATGACGGAAGGCGTGCGCATGGCGGACTTCGCGGGTTTGCGGGTACTCTCGCTGGAATCGCGCCGTGCCGACCAGATGGAGCAGATGATCCGCCGTCACGGCGGAGAGCCGTTCGTGGCGCCGTCGGTGAAGGAAATTCCCTTCGAGCAGCATGACGAAGTGTTCCGCTGGGCGGAGCGGCTTTTTGCCGGCGAATTCGATTTGATCGTTCTGATGACTGGCGCCGGTCTGGCGTTTCTGAACGACATGCTGGCGGAGCGCTATCCACGGGAAGCCTTCGCCGCCGCGTTGCGTCGCGTCATCGTTGTTTCTCGCGGACCGAAACCGGTCGTGGTGCTCCACGAAATGGGTGTGGCACCGAAAATCATAGTGCCCGAACCGAACTCGTGGCGCGAGATCGTGCCCATCCTGGCGGCGCGGCCAGAGCGGCGGATCACCATTCAGGAATATGGGCGGCCGAATGAGGAGCTGATAGCCGCTGTGGAGGCGCTGGGTGCGGAAGTCTGCACGATCGCCATCTATCGCTGGGCGCTGCCCGACGACGCGGGTCCGTTGCGCGAGGCGGTACGGCGCATCGCCTCACGCGAGTGCGATGTGGTTCTGTTCACCACCTCGATCCAGCTCATCCACCTGCTGGACGTAGCGCGAGACATGGGTCGATTGACTGAAGTACGGCTGGCGCTGGCGGAAGATCTGGCGATCGGTTCGGTGGGGCCGGTGATGGATGCGACGCTGGTCGACCGCGGGTTTGCCCCGGACATTGTACCGGCGCATCCCAAGATGGCGGTGCTAGTGCGCACAGCGGCGGAGGTGGCCGCTTCGGTGGTGGCGCGCAAGCGGGGAGCTTTACCCAGAGAGGCAGTGAGGTAGACGGGACTATGGAAAAACTCGTTGTGGTGGGTAATGGAATGGCCGGCATGGCGTGCCTGGAGCAGATCCTGAGGCACCAGCCGGACTTCCGTGTCACGGTTTTCGGTGATGAAACGCACGTGAACTACAACCGCATCCAGCTCTCGTCTGTACTCGCGGGTGAGCGGGAACCTGACGACATCGTGCTCAACAGCCTGGAGTGGTATCGGGAACACGATATCGATTTACGGCTGGGCGTGCGTATCACTGGCATCGATGCCGCGAACCGCACGGTGGCTGGCGACGATGGCAGCGTGACACGCTACGACAAGCTGCTACTGGCCACCGGCAGTTCGCCGCTCATTCCCCCGATGGCCGGCTCGGACAAGGACGGAGTTTTCTGTTTCCGAAATCTGAACGACACGCGCGCTTTGCTCGAGCGCGTGCGGCCGGGGCTCAAGACCGTCGTGATCGGCGGCGGATTGCTGGGGCTGGAAGCGGCGCGCGGCCTGCAGTTGCAGGGGGCGGATGTCACCGTGGTCCACCTGATGGGCACGCTCATGGAGCGGCAGCTCGACGTAGCGGGCGGACAATATCTGCAGCGCAAGATCGAAGCGATGGGTGTGAAGATTCTGCTATCGCACAACACCACGGCGATCTTGGGCGATGGCCACGTGGAGGGCATCGCCTTCGTCAACGGTTATCGCATGGAAGCCGACATGGTGGTGATCGCCGTCGGCATCCGGCCCAATGTCGAGTTGGGCAGGGCTGCCGGTCTCACGGTGCGGCGCGGCATCGTGGTTAACGATTACATGGAGACATCCGACCCGGCCATTTTCGCCGTGGGCGAATGCGTGGAACACGAGGGCATCGTGTACGGGTTGGTGGCTCCGCTATACGAACAAGGCAAAGTGCTGGCCGCCACCATCAGCGGGAACCGCGGACCGCGCTACGAAGGGTCCGTTCCGGAAGCCAAACTGAAGATCATGGGGGTGGACGTATTCTCAGCAGGGTTCGTGCAGGAGAACGCGTCCGGCGTGGAAAGCGTCCGCTACGAGGATCCCTCGCTGGGAATTTACAAGAAACTTACGCTTAAAGACGGCCGACTGGCAGGCGTGATTCTGATCGGCGACCTCAGCGACAGCCGCCGCTACATGGATTGGCTGCGCACGGGTGTCGATCTCACCGATAAACGACGGCGCCTGCTATCGCCCGAGGCACTGCCCGACCACGGTGCGAACGTGGCGGAACTGGCCGATTCGGAAACCATTTGCGGCTGCAACGGCGTGACCAAGGGCGCCATTGTTTCCGCGATCCATGAGAGATCGATTCGTACCCTGGCGCAGTTGAAGCAATGCACGCGCGCTTCCACCGGCTGCGGAAGCTGCACCGACCTGTGCGTGGGGTTGCTCAAGGCAGTCGTCCCCGAGTTCGAAGAAGAGAAAAAGAAAGTGCTGTGCGAATGCGTGCCGTTCACGCAGGAAAGCCTGCGCGAGATTGTGCGCTCTCAGAAGTTGAAGTCGGTGCAGGAAGTACTGGACGTTTACGGCAATGGCAAGGGCTGCGAAATCTGCAAACCGGCGCTCAGTTACATGGTGGATATGACGTGGTGCGGCGAGCATGAAGAAGACCGCTCGGCGCGCTTCATCAACGATCGCGTACACGCCAACATCCAGCGCGACGGAACGTTCTCGGTGGTGCCGCGAATCCGCGGCGGTGTTACGTCGCCAGCCGAACTCCGGCGCATCGCCGACGTCGCCGAGAAGTATTCCGTGCGCATGGTAAAGATCACCGGCAGCCAGCGCATCGACCTGCTGGGTGTGGCCAAGGAGGATCTGCCTAAAATTTGGGCCGATCTCGGCATGCCATCGGGCCAGGCGTATACCAAAGGCGTGCGCATGGTGAAGACTTGCGTCGGAACGGAATTCTGCCGCTACGGGACACAGGACGCCATCAGCGCAGGCGTGGAACTGGAGCGGCGCCTGGAGAATCTATACTCGCCGCACAAAACCAAGATGGGCGTGGTGGGCTGCCCGCGGAACTGTGCCGAGGCCACGGTGAAGGATATCGGGCTGGTGGGCCAGGAAGGCAGTTGGCAAGTCGTGGTGGGCGGCGCGGCGGGCAAGAAAGTGCGCAAGGCGGACCTGCTGATAACGGCGGAGACAACGGAACAGGCTCTGGAAGCGGCTCAGATCTTTTTTCAATACTATCGCGAGCAGGCTAATTACCTGGAGCGCACATACGATTTCGTAGAGCGCGTGGGCATCGAGAAGGTTCGCCGCGAGACGGTCTATGCGGCGCGCGCGGTACAGGAAGCGTTGCTTGCACGCCTGGCGAAATCGAAGGCCCTTACTCCGGATGCGTGGCTCGAACGCAACCAGCCACACAATCCGACGCAATTTGTCCAAATCCAACCCATGGAGGCCGTCCAGGTATGAGCTGGATTCGCATTACGGAAGCTGAGAATATACCGCTTCGAGAGGGTAGGACCATCCGGTTCGGCTCCGAAGAATTCGCAATCTTCAACCTCGGCCAGAAGTTTCTGGCGGTAAGCAACCGATGTCCACATCAAGGCGGTCCATTGGCCGATGGAATCGTCGCGGGCGATTCCGTGGCGTGCCCCTTGCACGGTTGGAAAGTTTGCCTGTCGTCGGGGGTGGTGAAACGGCCTGCCGAACAGCAGGCATGCGTGCGGTCGTATCCCGTGAAAGTGGTAGATGGCATCGTGCTGGTGCAAATCACCGCCGAGCGGGCGGAGGCGGCGTGATCGGGTTAACCCTCGCTGCGCGTTAATCGAGGGTCGAAGGACAACACAAGATGAAGCTCCTTACTCGAAGTGTGTGCATACTCGTTTGCGCGGCGGCATCATGACTTCTCTTCCATTACTCGACCGCGAAACCGTGTTCACCCCCGCGCGGCACGGACGCAGCGGGCTGGTCACGATCGCCGCCCCGCAGCCACTGATTCCGGAGCGGCCCCTGGCGGCGGGTGAGCAGTACGGTTTTCACTTCGATATGACGAAGTGCATCGGATGCAAATGCTGCGTGGTCGCGTGCAACGAGCAGAACGGAAACCCTGCGGCCATCAACTGGCGGCGCGTGGGCGAAATCGAAGGCGGTCATTATCCCCATACCCAGCGCCACTACCTTTCCATGGGCTGCAACCACTGCATAGAGCCTTCCTGCATGACGGGCTGCCCCACGGAAGCCTACACCAAGAACATTGTCACCGGCATAGTGGAACATAGCGCCGATGCCTGCATCGGCTGCCAGTATTGCACCTGGAACTGCTCCTACGGTGTGCCGCAATACAACGCGGAACGCGGCGTGGTGGGGAAGTGCGACCTGTGCCAGCACCGCCTGAGCGATGGCATGGCGCCCGCCTGCGTGGATGCCTGCCCGGAAGGCGCCATCGCCGTCGAAATCGTGAACATCGCGCAATGGCGCGCGGACTATCTGCCGGCAAATGCTCCGGGTCTGCCGTCCGCCGCCGACAGTATTTCCACCACTCGCATCACGCTGCCAGCTAATATGCCGCCGGACATCGGCCGTGTGGACACGCAGCGTCTGGTACTGGAACTCCCGCATACTCCGCTGGTGATCATGCTGGTGCTTACACAGCTTGCCTTGGGTGCGTTCGGCGTTCTGGCGCTGCTGGACCTTTTCGGACACGTGGCCCACTTGTGGATGTCGGCCTTGGCCACGCTCGGTCTTGCCGGAATCAGCCTGGGAGCTTCCACGTTGCACCTGGGACGGCCCATCTATGCGTGGCGCGCCATGCGCGGCCTGCGCCATTCCTGGTTGAGCCGCGAGGTGTTGGGTCTTTCGTTGTTTGCCGGTGTGGCTGCGTCATACGCGATGGCGCTCCTGATGGACCTGCCGGGAAGGGCGATGGTGGGATTGGCCACGCTGCTGTGCGGCGTGGCAGGAGTCGCCTGCTCGGCGCGCATTTACGTGGTGCGCGCCCGTCCCGCCTGGGATAGCGGATATACCATCGCGGAATTCTTCTCGACGGCACTGCTGCTGGGTCCGATGTTCGTGCGCGCGATGGCGGTGAGCGACGCATCGTGGATCGGCTGGGCGGCGGCCAGTGGCGGCGCGGCCCAGCTTGTAACCCAGGCGATGAAGTTCCTGTGGCTGGCGCGCGCCGGGAATTTCGAATTGCGTGCGTCCTCTCTGCTGCTCTCGGGAAGCCTGCGGCGCGCCTTTCTGATCCGGCTCGGTCTTCTGGTGGCCGCCGGTATAGTGGCGCCGCTGGTTTGCGGGCGGCCGGCGTCCCTTGCTGCCGCCTTCCTGCTGTCGTTGACCGGGGAAATGATCGGCCGGTGGCTGTTCTTTGTAAGCGTGGTCCCCAAGAACATGGCCGCACCGTTTTCCGCCATGCGGGAGGCTGCGGCATGAACTTCCGGCAGGTGATCGGACTCGACATTCTGGCGGACCAATACGCCTACGCGCGCGACGAGGAGACCGGGTACACGTCGGCGCAGCGAATCCCCGAGAAGTGGGTCGCCACCACCTGCGGTTACTGTTCGGTGGGCTGCGGCATGGAGATCGGAGTCCGCGATGGCAAAGCGGTAGCGGCCCGGCCTCTCGATTCCCATCCTGTGAATCGTGGAAAACTCTGCCCCAAAGGCCTGTCCGAGCACCACACCATCGAAACTCCCGATCGCGCTCGCCAGCCGCTGCTGCGCAAAAATGGCAAGCTGAGTCCCGTCAGTTGGGACGAAGCGCTCGACACCATGGTGGAGCGTTTCCGCGCCACCCAGGCGCGCCATGGGCGGAATTCCTTGGGAGTCATCAGCAGCGGGCAACTGGTCACGGAAGAGTTCTACGCGCTGGGGAAGCTGGTGCAACTGGGGTTCGGCACCAACAATTACGATGGCAACACCACGCTGTGCATGTCCAGCGCGGTCTCCGGGTACAAAGCGTCGTTCGGCAGCGACGGGCCGCCGGGAACCTACGAGGATCTGGAGCAGGCCGACGTCATTCTGCTGATCGGCGCCAACATCGCCGACAATCATCCCATTCTGTGCCAGTACCTGGAAGCCAATCCGCGAAAAACGCTGATCGTGGCCGATCCGCGGGTTTCGAAGACGGCAATGATGGCGGACATCCACCTGCCTCTGAAACCGCGTTCCGACCTTGCCTTCCTAAATGGCATCGCGCACATTCTGGTGAAGCACAACCTGGTGGATCGGCGGTTCGTGGACGCCCACACCAGCGGCTTCGACGAACTTGCCCACTTTCTCCAAGGTTACCCGCCGGAGAAGGTCGCGGAAATTACCGGTCTCAGCCAGGACGTGCTGCACCAGACGGCGTTCCTATACGGACGCGCGCGGGCCGGCTTCATCGGCTGGACGATGGGCGTGAATCACAGCACCAAGGGTACGGAGACGGTGAGCGCCATCTGCAATCTGGCTCTGCTCACCGGCCACATCGGCCGTGCCGGCGCGGCGCCCTTTTCCATCACGGGACAATGCAATGCCATGGGTACCCGCGAAGCGGGGTTCACCTCCAGCATGCCCGGTTATCGCAAGTTCGACGACGCCGGCCATCGCGCGGAACTGGCCGCTCTCTGGGGCGTGGACGAATCGCGACTTCCCGCCAAGCGGGGCCTGGCGTATCCCGACATTGTCGAGGGCGCGGTGGGCCGCTCGATTCGAGCGATGTGGGTCATCGCCACCAACCCGCTGGTTTCCTTTCCCAATCAGGACGTTTTGCGCCAGGCGCTTTCCAACCTGGAATTTCTGGTGGTGCAGGACGGTTACCATCCAACCCCCACTACGGAGTTGGCCGACCTGGTGTTGCCGGCGGCGATCTGGGGCGAAAAGGAAGGCACGTACACCAATTCGGAACGGCGAGTAAGCAAAGTCAACCGGGCGGTAACACCTGTGGGACAGGCACGTTCGGATTTCGACATCTTCCTGGCGGTGGCCGGCAAGCTTGGATGCCGCGAGGAGCTGTTTCCAGGATGGAAGACTCCGGAAGATTCGTTCAACGAATGGCGGCGCGTCTCGCGCGGCCGTCTGTGCGACTATTCGGGCATCGATTACCAACGTCTGGCGCAGGTTGGAGGGGTCCAGTGGCCGCTGCCCGAAGGTTCGCAGCCGACGCCGGAATCGCGGCTGTATGGGGACGGCATATTTCAGACACCGGACGGACGTGCGCGTCTGTTGTGCGCGCATTGGGAACCGTTTCCCGAACAGCCGAACCGCGAGTTTCCGCTGGTGCTCAACACCGGGCGCACCGTGGAACACTGGCACACCGGAACCAAGACCCGCCAGGTAGCGATTCTGGAGCGGCTCTCACCGCGGGCGTGGCTGGAAATGAATCCGCGCGACGCGAGCCGCCTCGGGCTGCGAAGCCACGACCGCGTGGACCTGGTTTCGCGCCGTGGGCGGGTGCGCGGGGTGGAATTGCGGCTCACCGAAATCACCGCGCCGGGACAGGTCTTCATGCCGTTCCACTATTTCGAAAGTAACGTCAATGAAGTGACGCAGAGCGCGTTCGACCCAGTTTCGCGCGAACCGAACTACAAACAGTGCGCGGTGCGCGTGGAGAGATCCGGAGCAACCTCGTGAACATTGGCAAAAAGGCTACGGCTATCCGTCTGCTCGATTTCCGAAGCGCACCCATGCGTGCGTTCCATATGTCTTGGATGGCATTCTTCCTCTGCTTCTTCGGCTGGTTCGGACTGGCGCCGCTGATGCCCGTGATTCGCCAGGAACTGCATCTGACGAAGGAACAAGTCGGCAACTCGATCATTGCTTCGGTGGCGATCACGGTGGCCGCCCGATTGCTGATCGGCTGGCTTTGCGACCGCATGGGTCCGCGCCGCACCTACACCTGGATGCTCATACTGGGATCGCTGCCGGTGATGGGAGTCGGACTGGCGCATAACTACACTACCTTCCTCATCTTCCGGCTAGCCATCGGCGCCATTGGCGCAAGCTTTGTCATCACGCAGTTTCACACCTCGCTGATGTTCGCACCTGGCGTAGTGGGGACGGCCAACGCCGCGGCTGCCGGCTGGGGGAATCTGGGCGGCGGCGTCACCCAGATGGTAATGCCGTTGCTGTTTACCGCATTTGTGAGCCTGGGGCTGGGGTCGTGGTGGAGTTGGCGGCTTGCCATGGTGGTCCCTGGGATGGCGCTTCTTCTCGCGGGTATCGCCTACTACTTTCTCACCCAAGATACGGCCGATGGCGATTTCCGCGAGCTTCGCGCCGCCGGACGGATGGCGGAGCGCTCCGCGGCCACGGGCGCATTCTGGCAGGCCTGCCGCGACCCGCGCACCTGGGCACTGGCGGTCTTGTATGGTTCCTGTTTCGGCATGGAATTGACTATCGACAATATTGCTGCGCTCTACTTTGGCGACACTTTCAAACTCACGCTCCGGATGGCCGGACTGGTGGCCGGCTCATTCGGGATGATGAACCTGTTCGCGCGCGCACTCGGCGGTATGGTGAGCGACCGTTGCTATGCCCGCTGGGGTCTCCGAGGCAGGACACGGCTGTTGGCAATCACGATCGCGCTGGAAGGCCTGGCACTGGTTGCCTTCTCGCAGGCCAGATGGTTGCCGCTGGGCATCGCCAGCATGTTGGTCACCGGACTGTTTATCAAGATGTCGAACGGCGCCACGTATTCGGTGGTTCCGTTCGTCAACCAGCGGGCCCTAGGTGCGGTCGCGGGCATCGTCGGTGCAGGCGGCAACGTGGGCGCGGTGTTGGCCGGGTTTCTGTTCAAGACCAAAAGCCTCACATGGCCGCAGGCGCTTTGGATCTTGGGGGTTCTGGTGTTTGCCACTTCTTCCCTGGCGCTACTGGTGCGGTTTTCGGCGCACGACGAAGTTTCGGCCCGCGACGAAATCGGAACGCGGCTAGACGCCCGCATGGTTTCCGTCGCGGTGCCTGCCGGGGATTAGCGCCGTTTTTCTGCGCATCGACCTCCGACGGGTTTAACCGGAACGTCGCCCATGACGGCTCCTGCAACTTTGCAGCTTACACGCGCAAGACGGAAGATGAGGACGCCCGGATGATCTCATACTCAACGTTGCTCAGGCGAACTCCGTTCGGTGGGCTGTTATCCAGCACCAAGAGATCGGCATTCAATCGCTCGGCCAGAACAGACACGGTTTTCGAAACATCGCCCGTTTCCACAAGGATCTGTCTGGAAACAAGTTTTGGTCGACGGGAAATGACGGCCGAGCCATCCGTAAACGCATGGCAACGCCATGGAAGGTCACAACGTTTGTCCGTTGGTAGATCCGCGCGCGGCGCAAGGTACAGAAGCGTAAGCGCGGAGTGGAACGCCTCAGCTAGCTTTGCAGCCCAGTCCAGCCCCCTACATCCGACTGAACCGAGGGCGATGGCGCAAACGATGTGGCTTAGACTGGCCGGCTCAAGATTCGATGCCCGCGGTCTGTGTCGTCCCGTCCAGACTGGACAAACAGCTTCGTGCAAGCACTTAGCGGCTACGGAGCCTAACAATAGCCGGCGACACGCGTTGAAACCGTGCGTGGGCATCATGATTAGGTCGGATCCGCCCTGGGCCGCCTGCTTAAGGATCTCGGCAGCCGGATCACCGTCGCACAAGACGGGCCTTACGCTCACATGCCGTAAATGGGCTCGGACAAAGTTGTCCATTTGTGCCCACCCTCTTCTTCTTCGAATGGCAAGCCGACCCACGGAGGTGTCCAACGTCCCCGGTACACTATCGGAAACAGGCGCCAAAACGCGTAAGGCAGTAATCTCCGAACCGAAGTGTACGGCCAAGTCAATCGCTTGGCGTGCGACGGCCATGCAGTGCTCTGAATAATCGATTGGCAGAGGGATTTTCGTGAAAGAAACCATCGCTTTTCGACCGGTAGTTACTGGCTCGCATCTTTCCGGATCAGTTTGCGCCAAGCCCCTCTTCACCTAAGCCCGGCAGGGTGACTAAATAACGCCAGGGTGGTCTTCGGTAACAGCGCCACGCGGGCCAAAAGGAAGATGCATGCGCAGTACGCGTTCGCGCCTCCGTTCTTCCTGAAGTGCGCGAGTCCGGGCGTGCAGAAGATCGTGGAGTCCCACCATACCCACTAGTTGACGGGTGGGCCCGCGCTCCAACACGGGGAAACGCGTGTAGCCGGTTTCGGCCATGCGGTTAACTACGATCCGCAGCGGCTCGTCGTCGTACGCCACTACCGGGTTCTTGTCCGCTACCTCCGCAATAGGAGTTTGCCGTGGCGGCCCATTGTGGAGTAGTTGATGCAAGGTGTTGCGTGTAATGCTGCCCAGTAGAGTGCGGTTTTCGTCCACTACCGGATACAGTAGCTGGCCTTTGCGCTCGTGATCGGTGCTCAACGACCCGACCAATTCGGCCACAGTAGTTCGAGCGGGAAGCGCGACGATGTTAGTGCGCATCACTTCGCGGACGAATAGAATTTCCAAGGGGTCCACCGCATACTCGCGGCTGAGGTGATAGCCGCGCCGGGCGACTTTCTCGGTCAGTATAGAACGTTTCAAGGTGAGTACGGTGAAGCCGTGGGTGATCGTGACCGCCAGCAGCAGCGGCAGCAGCATGTTGACATCGTGAGTGAGTTCCAGCGCGAAGATGACGCCGGTGAAGGGCGAGCGCATGGTTCCCCCGAGAATCGCGCCCATACTGACCAGAGGCCAAAAACCGGCGCCTTCGTGAGGTAGGAACATAGCTTCCAGGCCGCCCAGCGCGCCACCCATCATGAGCAGCGGCGCCAGCACCCCGCCGGAAGTTCCCGAGCCCAGGGACACTGCCCAGATGACCGACTTCACCAGCAGGATTCCCAAAATCAAGTTGCGTGGAACCTCTCCTTGCAGCAGCGCCCCAATCGTGTCGTAGCCGACGCCCAATGCTTGCGGAAAAATCAGCCCGCCGAGCCCGATCACCAAGCCGCCCATGGCCGGCCACCACATCCAGTGGATGGGCAGTCGAAGGAAAAAGTCTTCAGCGGAGTAAACCGCAAGGGTCAGGAGAACGGAAAGCACGCCCGCCAGAACGCCCGCCACCACGCATCCCATCAGTCCTTGCGGGCCGATGAAGACAGGGTGCGCTGGCACCGGGAAGAGCGGCCCCAGTCCCAGGATGTAGCGGCGCGCCGCGCCCGCGGTGATGCTGGCCAGTGCAACCGGAATAAAGCTGCGCGGCTTCCATTCGAACAGCAACAACTCGACAGCGAGCAGCACGGCGGCCACCGGCGAGGCAAAGGTCGCGGACATCCCCGCGGCGGCCCCGGCAACCAGCAACGTTTTACGCTCAGTGGCGCTAAGCCGGAACAATTGCGCGATCATGGACCCGAACGCGCCGCCGGTCATGATGATGGGGCCTTCGGCGCCGAACGGTCCGCCGGAACCGATGGAGATGGCGCTGGAGAGGGGCTTGAGGAGCGCAACTTTGGGTTCCACTTTGCTGCCGTTGATTAGGATGGCTTCGAGGGCTTCCGGAATACCGTGTCCGCGGATACGCTCCGAGCCGTATCGCGCCATTAATCCGATGATTACAGCGCCCACCACGGGCACGGCTATTTCCCAAAGGCCGAGGTGATTCCCGGCCGGCGATACCATGGACGTGCCCCATCTTTGAAAGAAAAACAGGTTGGTGAAAATACCGATCAGCCGGAGTAGCGCCAGCGCGATGAAGGCGCTAACGAAGCCGATCAGGATGGCGAGTCCGGAGATGGTCAGGGCGCGGGAGGTCATGGTGAAATCGCCCAGCTTATCCTCAACGTTTTGATGCTTCGTCGTTTTGCGTTTTGCGGACATCCTTGCCTTTCGTGGGCTATCGAACCTGCTTATCCACATCGAGCCCGTGCAACAGGGCACCCAGCGCGTTGACCAGAACCGGACCGGACGAGCGTAGCTCTTCGCGATGGACGCTGGACAGGCGCTCGAGCTTAGCCCGGCCTTCCGCGGTGAGGTGCACTCTCACTTGGCGGCGATCGTCCTCGTCACGGACCCGTTCCACTAAACCGTGCTGCACCAACCGGTCGACCAATCCGACGGCGCTCTGGTGCTTAAGGAGCAGATGTGCTGCCAACTCCCCAATCGTAGGCGCGTCAGGTTCATCCCAGGCCCTGATGGCCAGGATCATCTGATGCTGCTGCGGCTCCAGGTCTTCAGCCCGGGCTGCAGCCTCGCTGAAATGCAGGAAACGGCGGATCTGGTAACGGAACTGTCCCAGAGCCCGATAGTCGGAAATGGGCAAGTCTTGCTTGTTGCCAGTGCGGGACATGTCGCCTCGTCACCATTATATCGTATCACGATATTAAATGGAAAGAGCCTATTTCGACGGGTCGGGGTCTGTCAATTCGCCGACCGGAGTCCTGGGCACCACAGGCAGGGACCTCCTGATCGGGCCCGGCTACCTCCAGATGAACGCGAGTATCAAGCGAACTATCTCCTTCAGGAAGACAAGGTCAAGTTCTAATTAGTCGGCGGGGCGTACAACCTGACGAATACTGTGGTGTTTTCCAACCCCAACGCCACTTGCTGCTGGACCCACAACTCGTCTGGCAGCCTGAGCGGTTACAACAACTTCGCCGTGATTACGGCTGCCCAGTCCACGCCGCTTTATTTAGTGGGCAGGTATTTGCGCTTGCTTGCGCAGTGCCCTCCGGGTCAGGCTCTGCACGGCGCACGCCAATAAAGAGAGCCGAAGGGTACGTGCAGTTCTGTTAGGCTCTCTCGCCACTGACGCCGCTTGTCTCAATCGAAACCTTCAACGTTTCTGCGAATGCTCCGATAAAAAGAGCGGTATGTGTTTCTTTATTACGCGGAGTGTACTTAGCTTTTCGCCTGACGCAGAGCCCTCATGGCACAAGGGCGTTGGGGCGGCAATCGACCCACGAATTCAACTGTCGCACGATGCGCCAAAATGTTGTCCGGCAATCCCCCTCAAAATTCCTCTCGATCAGACGGATGTGTTCCTTTATGATGCGAACATTTAGAAACCACTCGCTTCACTTTGTCGAGCAATTCGGTCACCGTAAATGGCTTAGGGAACACCTCGAATCCCTCAATGAGGCTCCGATTCTCGAGGCCGCTTTCGTCGAGAAGGCCACCCACCATAAGAACGGGAATTCCGGGAACCTTCTTGCGCAGATAGACCGCAGCCTCATGCCCAGACATGCTCTCTGTATAGTGGCGGACCATCAGCAGATCGGGAGGACAGTCCTTTATCCGGTCGACGGCGGTGCCTACATCGCCTACTGCCAGTACACAATACCCCGCGGCTTCCAACGCTCTACTGAAGGCCTTGCGGATAATCGGGTCAGACGCCAGAAGCAGGATAGTTTTGTTCATCGCTTTCAACCAGTATTCGAGCGCATTGGCTTTTGCGCCCGCAAAGGCGGGGGAGCGCTTCTCCTGGAAACACCGGGGATCCGACGACGATAGTTTTATCAACAGTTTTTGCGCGGAATGGGCTTTCACCGCCTGCCGCAGCCCCGCTGAAATGCAGGAAACTGCGGATCTGGTAGCGGAACTGCCCCAGAGCCCGATAGCCGGAAATGGGCCAGTCTCGCTTGTTGCCAGAGCGGGACATATCGCCTCGATACCAGTATATCGTAGCACGATAATAAATCTAGAGAGACCAGGTTCAGCATCGGTGATGATTTAACGTGAAGCGATAGCGGCCCACACCGCTCACCCAAACGCCCTTGGAAAAGCTTGCGGCTGCGGGGATAAGCTCATCGTGGTTAAGCAAGCGGACCCCGCTTGACGAAGTTCGCAGGCATGTCATAACGGCACAGCGTGGGGAATCCGTAGCCATCGGTTTTGAGGAGAGCGCGGATGAGCAGGGTTACGCCCTGGTTCACTTGGTGCCACGTCAGCCAGGCGTCGAGCTACCGGCCGGGATTGAGAGGGTGACCGAGTGATTCCGCTTCGCCTCGGGACCTCCTGGGAGCAGCAAGCAAGCAGGGTGGGTTTTGGGCCATTCATTAACTAACCGCGGGTCCCGGCTTCAAGAAGGCGAGCGTTTGTCGGATAGCCCGGTCCAGAGCGAACTTTGTTTGGGCATGACCGCTTCGGGAAGCGGGACAGGAAGAAATGGAGAAATAACGAAGCTTCGCCTCAGACCGCTGGACCTCTCCGCCTCTCGGCTGAGGCATGCACGTCTGGTTGATTTCTCAAGGCGAAGCGATGGGGGCTTTGCATTGACTCCAGTGCGTGCCTTTTCCTTCAGTATTTCCTCGGCAGATGGCCCTTTCGGTGGCCCGGAAAAAGGAAATCGGACGCAGGATGCCATTCTGGTGTATCCAACGCTCTCGTTGGCTCTGTGTTTTTCGGCTGCTGAGACGATCCCTCGACTCGAATGGCATCGCAGGCATAACAGACCACGCCCCCCAGCACCCAAAACACCGCACCAATCAGGAGAATGACATTCTCTTGTGTTCGAGATAGATTCCGACTGAGAATGTTGATGACCGCGACGGCGCCGCAAGCTACGCCCACGTAGACCCACCAAAGGATCCAACGATGTATCCGCACGTGAACATCCATAAACCCTCCTGATATGATGGATGTTCCGTCGCGCCCATTGGTTGCTCCTGTCCAGACAGGAGGACCGCGATTCGCTCAAAGGAACGTCCGGTCCTGAACCGCGAACTGGGGGCGGCGGAGATACTGGCAGCTGGGCTTCCAGCCCCCGCATTGAGCAACATGGGCACCAGCCCACCCAGGCGTTACCGGGGCAGTGTTGACACACGCACAGCTAATCGCCGCCGTCTGCGCGCCAAGGTCAGCCGCGCCATCGTCGGCTTCGATCCCTTGGACAAGGTCACGAACTATAAATCTCACAGTGCGGACCGGCCCGCCGTAAGGAATTTGCCGTATGCGCCAATGGGGCTGCGACGGATACACTACATCCAGAAACGGAGACCGCAATGCGACCTTTGCTTTTTGTGATTGTCTTTGCCACCGCAACCACCTTCGCCGCGGACCGTCCAGAACTGAACGGGACGTGGCAGCTCAGTTCAAACCATGACGGCAAACTCAAGTTCGAAACCCTGTTGGTCCAGCAGACCCCGGACGGCGTGAAGATTTCCGAATCCGGCGCCAGAGAAAAGCCGGTGGACCTTGCCTGCGGTGTCGACGGCCAGGAGTGCAAACTCAAGGAAGGAGAAATCTCTTTCTGGTACAACGGATCTGCCCTGGTAATGATGGAGATGCACCACAACCGCGATATCGTGACCAAGACGCGCCTGGTGCCATCGGACGATGGCAAGACCCTGAACCTGGAAGTCATCCACGTCTCGCCGCCGGGCACGAGCTCCACCTACACGTTAAAGAAGCTATAGGACAGGACTTTCGGGGGGCGGGAAACCACTCATTGACGGTCGTGGCTCGCATTAACGGACGTGGCTTGCACCGATCATCAAGGCTTAGCCCAAGGGGGCGCGCTTATCGGCACAATCACCCGCGCTCGAAGCCGGAAGGGACCTCTAGATAATCGGAGAGCTGACCAGGAATACAACCGGCTTCGCGGCGCCGGCCGGGTGGCCGGGCCTTGGGCTGAGCCTGAGTCTGCAGCGTCGCTGAAATGGCTTGAGCAGCCTCTTTGGAAACGGACACTGTCACGATGCCCTGACGGAACGCGGCTCCCACCAGAACCTGCTCCATCCCGCTCTGCAACCGGTACGCCAACACCTCACCGGCACCGAAGTTTACCGACTCCTCCACCAGCCCGGTTTCCCGCAGCCGCTCGACCTCAGACCATGTCAGCCGAAGTCGCACGGAGTGCAGTGTGGGCGGAAAGCTCTTGCCCCGGCGCGAAGCCGAAGAGAATCACCTTGGTTCGGTCGTCGTTTTGAAGCGTCTGCGTCAAGATTCCATTTTCCGGCACTTTTGCCTGCTGGCGAAGATCCCTCACATAAACATAAGCGTCATTCATGGTGTGTGGTCCCCACCCGATGGTCGCACACGGGCACCGTACGGGACTTGCGTATTACGATGGATGTTTGTTACCGAAAATTGCAGCACTCTCAGAAATTGCCTTATTCGCCGCCTTGAGTGAAACCGAGCTTCGGGGATTAGCCCAACGGGCCGTGGAGAAACGATTCGCAACCGACGAGATGCTTTTCTGGGAGGGTGAGGCGTGCCTCGGCATATTCCTGATCGTCCAGGGAAGCGTCAAGATCTTTCGGACGTCACCGGGTGGGCGGGAGGTGATGCTTTCCATTGAAGCCGCACCGGCAACGGTGGCCGAATTGCCACTGTTCGATGGCGGACCCTACCCAGCATCCGTTCGTGTGATGGATCCTGTGGTTGCCCTTTTTATCAACAAGAACGACTTTCAACAATTCTGCCGCCAAAATCCCGACGTCGCCTTAAAAGTGTTGGCCGTGGTGGGACGGCGCCTGCGCCACTTGGTGGGGCTCGTCGAATCCATGACCTTTGGAAGCGTAACCCAAAGACTGGCGAAAATGCTGCTGGACGCATCGAAAGCGGCCGGCGCAGACAGCTTTGATCTTCCAGCAACCCATCAAGAGCTCGCCTCTCGTCTGGGGACCGTTCGGGAGGTAGTTTCCCGCAATCTAGGGAGGTTTCGCGCCCAAGGTCTGATCAAGATCCAAGATCGTCAGGTAGAAATCGTAAACCGCGCGGGACTTCAGCTAGAGGCCGAGTCCCAAGCCTGAACCGCGTGCTCTGTCCAATGAGGGACGGCATGCCATCGGAGCACGCCACATCGCTCTTAGGGATGGCCGAATTCGTTCGCATGCGGGACGAGTTGAAAGTACACGCGGTCGGTCAAAGGGGTGTTCCAATGACCGCTCCAGAGCCCGTAAGCGTATGCACCCAGGAACAGGGTGACAACCCCGGCGGCCACCGCCCAGGCAGGTACGCGCTTGCGCTGCGTCATTGAAGAAGGCGCCGAAAGAAACAGCGCACCGTCGGCGGGACAGGAAGCGACGCACTGCAAGCAACCGATGCACTCAGCCGACCGTATCGTGACCAATCGATCCACAGCGAGTGCCGAGGGACAGGCCTTCGCGCATTTTGCACAATCAATACATAGCTTCGCGTCCCGCCGGATACGGAGAGGACTCAGTAGCGACACCAGCCCCATAAGCGCTCCATAGGGACAAAAGTATCGACACCAAAAGTTCTGGACTACGATCGAGCCCAGCGCAAGAATCGCCAGACTTGTTCCGCCAGTGAACGCAAGACCTCGGAACAGGTTGAGCATCTTCACGTCGTCCACCATGCCATAAGGGCTTTCGAGGAATTCCCGGATCGCGGGCACGGACATCGACGCTATGACGTAAACAAACAGACCCAACAGAATGTATTTAATCCCCCGTAGTGGGACGTCCACGCCGCGAGGGAGGCGGAAATTGCGTCGAAAGAGTTGGCGTCCGAATCGCCACAGGTATTCGGAGATAGTTCCCACTGGACAGAGCCATCCGCAAAAACTTTTCCGAAAGACCAGCGATGTGGTCAGAAACGCAATCAGAAGAAGTGTCCCTGCCGGATGCACTTTCGGCAGGTGCCCTGTCAGGAGCAGTACCTTGAAGTTCATCAACGAGGCGATCGGCAACCAGCCCTCAACACCTGCCGGTCTATCGACCCGCAGGGAGCGCCCACCGCTCTCGTAGTACCGGACGAAAAGATAGAACTGCGCTCCAATCGATAGGTTCAATAATAGAAATGCAAATTGAATTGTGCGTCGAAGTGTCTGGGAATGCTCACGGAGCGCGCGTTTGCCCAGTTTCTTTGGCGGCGTAACCAAAAGTACTGGCTGTGTCATCATGAGGTCCTCCTCATCCAGTGCGACTGTTCCATCTCGGACCGCGCGGAAGGTAGTTCGATCTGCTCGCCTCCAGTTTCAGCATAAAGCGAGCAAGATTCCGAGGCAGTGACTAGAGTCACTTCACTGCACGAATGCCGCACTTTTAAACGGCGTGTGCTAGATCTGCTTCGGTTCGTCCCGAACGAGGTCACAGTAGAATCTTCAACCTGGGCGGCAACCGGCTCTCTCCTGCCGACCGAGGTTCGGTCGTGGAGAGGGTTGGCCCGCGGCGATTCCAAGCTCCAGATAGCAATTCCATGACGTTTTGGTCGCCTGAGAGCACTCGGACGGCGTCGAGGAGCAGCTCTTCAGAATGCCTGGCCGGCCCGTACGTCCCCGTCGAACACGAACGCAGCCGGCACGAGCGCCGCCGACCGCGAATATCGTGTCTGCGGAACGTGCTGCAAGCGAAGAGTCTGCCTGCAGAGTAGCCAGAGGGATCAGTGCTACGGGCATACCAGTAGCCTTTTCCACAGAAACCCATGTCGCGCCAAGCCTAGCCTCGATTTCCACGCGTAATAATTCAGTAACAGGAATGGCATGTTCAGCGATGACGTCATGACTCACGCAAATTGAATGATCAGCTTCTTGTCGCCGAACCAGGGCATCGGTGTAGGCTGA
>Ga0326727_10011220_pt1 | contig 20978 bp, 21 predicted proteins | sample MB2enrmetagenome_FD_207643 | JGI IMG/M metagenome (GOLD analysis project Ga0326727, IMG submission 207643) | Lab enriched peat soil microbial communities from McLean, Ithaca, NY, United States - MB29MY | ecosystem: Environmental > Terrestrial > Soil > Wetlands > Peat | place: USA: New York...
ACGCGGAACCGCAGTCTCCTGGTATACCTGTTTCGTATCCACGCGTATCCTCGCCTGAGCAATCAATGATGCGATCAACTAGGCCTGCGGCGGTAAGCGCGTTGACTGCCTTCGTGATCATAGGAGGGATCATCGACATTTGCATGGTGCTTTTGTTCCTCGTTCTTTCAAGGTTCTCGTTTCATGTCCTTGGAGTCATCGTTTCGCTTCCTCCGTTGGGTTGGATCATGCTAATGCTCCTATCGAGCGCATTAATTATCTCAAGTGCATTTTCCTTCGTACTTGCATATGGTATTTGGAAAGGGCGTAGATGGGCGTGGACTTGGATGTTTATCTCGTGTATCATCAATCTCATTACGTCCGTAGCCGGAATCATCGTCGGGATTGGAGTGATAGGGCTCGTAATCTACCCGATTATCATATATTATTTGACCCGACCTCGAATAAAGTCGTATTTTGGTAAGTAGATTGATTGATTCTTCATGTCATTGTCGAATAAGGGGTGGCGATTAGCTTAAACGCTGGTTCAAACTCGAAAAGATATCTGATCGCAGGAGGCACGAGAGTTGAGTGAAAAAGAAGTTCCCAAGGATAAGGGTAAGCGAATTCTGCTTCCTCTTTGCTTACTTTTGGCCGTCATCTCGGTTGCAAGCGTGGGTTTATACGCGTATCACAGCTTCAATCCGACCACAGTTACTACTACTCAAACTGCCACGAGTTTCCAGACTGAAACGTCCATCAGTGTTTCCGTTTGGACTTCGGTAAGTTACGCTACAGTAACCACAGCGATAGGTACCACTACTGCTTTGTATGGATCTGCACCATGTTACGGAGGGTATTGCACACCTTATGAAAGTCAGTTCAACAACTACTGTTACAGTGCTAACTCGGTTGGCACACAATGCACTCTCTACGGTTTCGTACAAACGAGCAGCAATGGGTGTATATTGCTATCAGTCCCAAGCGGCTATAACAACAACATATACTATGCATTGACAAACTGGCAGTCATCCTATCCTACCTTTGGGTATGTGACAGTAAACGGCTACATCTCCGGTCCGAGTTCAAATTGTTCTGCAATAGGATTCTACGTGAATTCGATCCATCAATAGTAACTTGATTTGGTTTCTGTTCTCTTTTTCGGAGCTTTAATTTGCAAATAATCTTTTACACATCTAGTGCCTTCTAGGCTAGTGATTTAAGATGGCGTTGATCGATGATTGTGGGTTAATGCTTGAACCGCAGTTGGGGATGGGCTTTCATGAAGTCGTCGCGTGGGCCGCGTACGCTGAAAGCCATGGGTATGGTTATTTTTTGCGTTCGGATCATCTCCTGCCGACTCAAGGAGAAAGGGACAGAGATTCTCCGGAGTGTTGGGTTACACTAGGAGCCGTCGCTGCGGCTACAAAGCGGATCAAGTTCGGTCCCATTGTTTCGCCCATAGGGTTCAGAAACCCTGCGCTGCTCGCCCAAATGAGCTGCAATTTGCACGCCTACAGCCGCGGAAGGTTCCTGCTAGGGCTCGGTGCCGGTTGGTATCAGGAAGAATACGCGGCCAAGGGATTCGAGTTTCCTACACTCAAAGACCGCCATGATCAACTAATTGAGGCCCTTAAAATCATCAGACCGTTAACTGAAGGAAAACGAGTTACATTCAATGGCAAACACTACAACGCCGACACCATTTGCTATCCAAATCCTCAAGCTAAATTGCGTTTGGTGTTGGGTGGATGGAGTCAATTCATACGTCACGCTGCGAACGAATACGCTGATGAATGGAACTTATGGAACGGCGTTCCCGCCGACTTCAAAGAAATCAAACAACAAATTAACAAGAATCGAAAGAAACTCGAAATTTCACGCGCAGGGATATTCTTTCTGGCCGAATCATCGAAAAAACTTCAGAAGAAGTTGAAAGCAAGAGCACGTATGCTAAAAGAATTGAGCCTGCCAACAAACATAGATGGATTAAGGAAAAATGAAGTCCTCTGCGGTGACGTTGAGGATTTCGTCGCTCAACTAAAAGAGTTCAGGAAAGCTGGTGTCGACAGATTCTATTTCGATGTTCTAGACCCACGAGATAAAGAAATGATTGATCTTCTAACGCGCATCCTGCGATACTAAACTGAGCTGCTAACGAATTAGCTCGCTAGGCTGTCTGTATCGTAGAAATTGCTCTGAAAGTTGAATTGTACGACGGATTACCTTTTCTTTACGGGAACCTGAACCTCTGCATTAGCCCATGCGTGCGGATTTGTCCATGGGTTCGCCGCGTACACTTCCCTCGGTGGGCTGTCAGTGGCTTCGAAGTCGCTGTATCTTATCCACCCATAGATCCCAGAATAGACTAATCGTGGTGAGACTTTTTCCGGATCGAATGCAACGGTTAGTACGGTATGTTTCGGGAATGTCTTAATCATGACCTTACCCTCTAATCGCGCTTTTCCTTTGATCTCCAGGCATGCTTCAGAACGTATCTTGTTAGCAGGTTTGCTGCCGGGTTCGTCAAGCCACCGCATGATCCATTTCCCGGTTCCGAGTTTATTCTTCTTCGCCCACTTTACTAGATAATCAAATTCCGCGCGGAACATGTTCGGGCCATGGGGTCCATAGTGAATTAGCGAGGCTACTCTATAACTGGGAGACTGCTTTACTTTGATGTCGACAATCATATTGAATCAACAATTGTAATCACTCGGATCTTGCACTTGAATGTTGTGACTTTCAGGCAGGACCTGATCCAATTCCGAAAAGTTGAATTCTGCCGTTGGCAGGCAAGGCCATCATGCGAGCGTTCTCCTTAACATACAAGTTCAGTCAACGGTTGCCCATCCCGGCAAGACAGGCCTACCGCTGGTGTACGGATTACAAACCAAACGACTTGTCTTTGATGAAAATGGAAGGCCTACGAAAAATTGAAAGAATCTCAAGCGACACGATAATTCTAAGAGAAGTCATCGATCGGGGCAAGAAGAAAGTAAAAAAAATAAAACTCATCAAATTACACCCAGCTACGCTCTCTTGGCATAACGTTCAAATTTCTGGCCCAAACAAATACTCAGAGTTTCTCTACCAAATCGAACCGATCAACCATCAAATATCCAAACTAAATTTTACTGGAATGATGGTGATCTATAGTAAGCTCAAGCTTACCACGCGCGCAATCAGGAAGATCGGTAGCACAGAAAAACGAAGTGACTCAACCGCGTGGAAACTCCTTGCGAAAGTTATGGCACAACAAGTCAAGGTTATATGATGACAAAACCTAGGCGAGTTCTCGTTACTGGAGCCACCGGACAGATCGGATCCGAACTGATTATAGAACTCCGCAACATATGCGGAAAAGACGAAGTTGTGGCGGTCGGACATAAACGACAACCCAGCGAAACGTTGCGCAATTCAGGCCCGTTTGAGGTGGCGGACACCTCCGATAAGGAACAGCTGACGGCGATAATTGAGAAACATGATGTAGGAATTGTCTATCATTTAGCGTCTTTACTGTCAGCTGTGGGGGAGAAGAACCCTCAGCTTGCCTGGAAAGTGAACATGGAGGGACTATACAATGTGTTAGATCTTGCCAGGGAACATGGCATCCAAGTCTTCTGGCCAAGCTCTATTGCGGTCTTCGGTACAGACACACCGCGCGTAAATACCCCCCAGAATACGATTATGATCCCTAATACGATCTACGGCGTGAGCAAAGTTGCAGGAGAGCTGCTTTGCAACTACTACTTCTTGAAATACGGGGTTGACGTGAGAAGTTTACGGTATCCTGGTATCATCAGTAGTGAAACCCCTCCAAGCGGGGGGACTACGGATTACGCGGTGGAAATTTTCTACGAAGCAATCAAGAAGAAAAAATACACTTGCTTCTTGCGAGACGATACGGTACTTCCGATGATGTACATGCCCGATTGCGTTAAAGCAACTCTCAATTTAATGAGTGCCGAGCAAACACATGTTAAGCGTCGAACAAGCTACAATTTGACCGCGATGAGTTTCTCACCGAGAGAACTCGCAGCTAAGATCACTCAGCGTATACCGGAATTCAAATGTGAATACGCCCCGGACTTCAGACAGAGGATCGCTGATTCTTGGCCAATGTCAATCGATGACAGCGAGGCTCGGAAGGATTGGGGATGGCAACCAACATACGATCTTTCCGCCATGGCAGAAGACATGATCAATAGGTTATCGAAGAAATTCGAAACCGGACTTTTAAGCTAGCACTAATACTATTCTTTGGGCGTTATCGGTTGAGAAATCCAACCGCGTTCCTTACCGACGAGTATGAGGCACTTAAGAGAAACGAACTTGACTGGAAGCTCCGTGAACTCCAAGGACCTAGCAGCACATGGTGTATAGTAGACGGAAAGAAAGTCCTCATGTTCTGCTCAAATAATTATCTTGGACTAAGCAACCATCCTAAATTGAAAGAAGCAGCAATCAACGCGGTGCGATCTCACGGCGCCGGCTCAGGCTCTGTGAGAGCGATTGCAGGCAACATGGACCTACACCTGCAGTTGGAAAAGAGACTAGCCAAGTTCAAAGAAGCGGAGGCGTCTCTGGTCTACCAGACCGGCTTCGCAGCTAACTCCGGTTTAATCCCGCAATTAGTGGGGAAAGAAGACATAATCATAAGCGACGAGCTAAATCACGGAAGCATAATAGATGGTGTAAGGCTATCACATGCCGAAAAAGGCGTCTACAAGCATGGAAACATGGATGATCTCCAACATGTTTTAGAGGAATCCGAAAAGCACAAGCCATCCTATAGACGCATTTTAATCATCACGGACGGCGTGTTTTCTATGGACGGAGACATAGCGCCCCTAGACAAGATTGCTAAACTGGGCACGGAGCATGGCGCGATGGTCTATGTTGATGATGCACATGGTGAAGGTGTCTTAGGTGAAGCCGGAAAAGGAATTGTATCACATTTTAAGCTCAAGCGGGGCGAGGTACATGTCGAAATGGGGACCTTCTCGAAAGCCTTCGGAGTCGTAGGCGGACACATATCCGGGTCTAAAGCTCTGACGAATTTCGCCTACAACAAATCGAGAACCTGGCTGCTCAGCGGATCTCATCCTCCAGCTGTAGCCGCTGCATGCATCGCTGCCATCGATGTTCTCGAAAACGAACCGAGTCATCTGCAGAACCTGTGGAGGAACACAAATTATTTCAAGAAAGCCATGAAGGATCTGAAATTCAATATTGGTATGAGCACGACTCCGATTACTCCGATCATGGTGGGAGACAGCGATATCGCCAAGAAGCTAAGTGCCCGTCTGTTCGAAGAAGGAGTATTCGCTTTACCAATAGTGTACCCCATGGTTGCGAAAGAAAAGGCTAGGATAAGAACAATCATGAACGCTGCTCTGACTACCGATGACTTAGACTTCGCGATAAACGCCTTCTCGAAAGTTGGGAAAGAACTACACATCATCTGACTTATCCCCCGCCTGGTTTGGACACTCCGTTCTTCCGATTATCTAGGCTAACGCCATTGACTAGAGCATCAGACTACCGAATTAGCGCAACACTGTCATTATCAAATGTTCATAAATTCTTGCGGCAAGTATCAATTCGTTTATTGATACGAATTCATTCGGTGCATGCGCTTGTGCTAGATTTCCAGGTCCAAGTAGGACGGTGGGAATCTTTGCTCGATTCACTAGAGTTGCCATGTCGCTTGTCGCTATAAACCCAGTAATTCCAGGGTCGATGCCTGTTACTTCCTTCACTGAATTTCTGCAAAATTTCACAATTTTTTCATTTTCGCTTATTTCCGCCGCGCCACGGATATTTACGATCCTTAAGTTATACTTGAAATTCTTATCTGATATTTCTATCGAGTCGAATAACTTACGAATTTCCTGGATCACTTGATCTGATCGTTCACCCGGCATCATCCGTCTCTCAATCATTGCTCGACAGTTGTCCGGTACAACGTTAGGTTTTGTTCCGCCGGAAATTTCTCCTACGCTGATAGTTGGATTTCCTACAAGCTTATGCCTTACCCTCTCCAGGACAGGCAGATAGTTTTCTGTAGCCGAAATTGCCTTGCACATTTTATAGATGGCGTTCACCGTGTCCCCTCGATCGTCGGATTTTACCGTGCTGGCGTGCGCAGATTTTCCGAATGTCGTCAGTTCAACCCAGATCAAGCCTTTATGCGCGGTAACTACTTGGAGTCGCGTTGGTTCGCCGATAACTGCCATATCTGCGTTATATCCTCGTTCGACGATGTCGTTGATTCCTTTTCCAAGACTCTCTTCGTCGGCTACGAACGTGACGAGTAAATCTCCTTTGAGTTGGGTTTTATTGTCGACGATTGATTTAACCGCGGCTAGGATGGCAGAGACGCCACCCTTCATATCACATGATCCACGGCCGAACAATTGTCCTCCCTCGACATGAGGATCAAAGGGCGGATGCCTCCACTGATCCAACTCTCCAGGCGGAACTACGTCTAGATGGCCGTTGAGCATCAATTTTGGGCCACCCCCTCTTCCTTCGATTCGGCCTATCACATTTGCTCGATCAGGTTCTATTTGACGCACTTGAACCTCCATGCCTATTTGAGACATCAAATGTCCAACGTAGTTAGCGGTCTCTGCTTCACGTCCTGGAGGATTTACGCTCTGTAGCCTGATTAATTGCTCTGCGGTCTCCAGAATATATTTCTCGGATGGGAGGGTCAAAGATCAACTAGTTATTAGTACCGGACATTTAGTTATGAATAATTCCAATTCTGAGTTTGATTTGTTTTGCCATCAGTTGTTGTCTACAGTAAACCCGGATGTCACCTCTGCGAGAACGTTATCGCGGAATTGGAGAGGATCAAGGCGATGTCCGTCGAGATTGATATCCTGACAGAAGACATCACTACGAATCCGATTCTCCTAACCCGCTTCCATAATCTCATACCCGTCGTGTCTGTTGACGGGAAGATCAAACTCGCTGGAGAAGCGTTGTCAAATCCGAGAACTTTGCACGATGTGCTGAGCAAGGCTATGCTCGATGAACCGACCTGAATGCATTAGTACGCTGATGTACCGGTAACAGAACATTGATATACCGGGATGCTGTAGAGCGATGGCAGTGAAAGACTTGAATGCAAAACTGAAAATGGCTTACTTCGTCCCGCTGCTCGCCCTAGCACTAGCCGGTTTGACTCTCCCTGCACCGGTACACGCAACCGGCCAAACAGGAACTGTCAATGTGACACTAACATACCAAAATGGCGTAGCGACACCCGGCTTCGTAACAATCGAATACGGATGTGTTAACCCATCAATTCCAGGAATCGTTTCAATGCAATCACAGAACGGATGGGTGAGCTCAGACGGTGCAACATTCACTCCTACCTGCGGCTCCTCGGCCAGCGCGTTTGCTACATGGTTGCATGTCTATGGACAGGCTCAAACGAATTACGGGGCAGTGTACTACAACGGAATCCCAAGCGATGGTAGTTTCAACGTAAACATCGTCATATCTCTCGGACAAACTCTGGGCCAACGTCTCCATAACTAAGTGCTGCACCAAACTGCAGTACTCCTCCACTTTTTACCACTGACAGCAGACTCTAGACGTGTAGTCACAGTGACGCTGGAATGTGCTGTAATGAAGACTTAGATTGCCGGTCGTTCATGACATTCGCATGATTACGGATGGCGAATCCCGCTGAACTTGGATGTAAACCGATAGGAACCGTTGAAGTCGGTCTCTCCGAAAACAAGAAAGAAACTAATTCTAGATATGAAACCATATCACGAATACGTATTTTCGAGCAGTATCGCGAGGGTCTTATTGGACTCGATGAATACTCGCATGTGGTAATTCTTTGGTGGATGCAGAAAGCAGATCGTACAGCTCTGAAAGTCAACCCGTTCCATCAACGAGAGAATTCGGTCGGAATATTTGCTTCGCGTTTTCCTGCAAGGGTGAATCCGATAGGGATGAGCGTCGTCGAACTAGTTGCTGTCGATGGTTGTTGTATCAACGTCAGAGGATTTGATGCATGGGCTGGAACGCCTATTCTGGACGTAAAACCCTATGATTACTACGATATCGTTAAATCGCCTCGAGTTCCGGAGTGGTTCAGAAGATTTTGGGAAGAACATAGAGCGATGAGGCGCTATTCTGAGAAAGTTCGCTGGTTAGGGCCTTGACAAGACCGTCGGAGACCGACAGATTCGCCAAATCAACGGGTTCGTGACGCAAGAGGTTTGTTGCATCCGAATATCTTAGTTGGGAAAAGCAGTATCGACGAACTCGGTCTCTTTGCTGAACAGCCTATACGCAGAGGTGAAAGGATCTGGCAGCTCGACCCGAATACAGAATTTCTAACTTGGACTTACGCGAAGCGCTTACCGCGCAGAAGATGGAAGCAAATCTACCAGTGCGGCATTGACACCTATGTTATCCTTACGGACGGCAGTCAATACATGAATCACTGCTGTGATCCAAACACATGGCCAAACGGAGATACGACGTTCGACGCGCGGTTAGATATTGCAGCTGGTGACGAAGTAACCTGTGACTATGGAACATTTCTAACTGACATGCGCTGGAAGGGAATGATATGCCACTGCAATTCCGGAAATTGCAGAACGAGGATCACGAGTCGGGACTGTCTAAACGCCGATTTTCAGAGAACGTATGTAGGGCATCTGCCTAGTTGGGTTACGCAATTCATCAATGAACACGCTATCGCTTTGAGTGATGAATTGAGGTAAGATAACGTTTGCAATTGTCGGCGAAATAGGTATTACTGATCAACTTTATACGTAATACTTGTCCGATGTTTGCTGAAGGCGTTTGGCGAACGTTGTACATGTCGTTGGAACAGGCACCATAGGAGAACCGTTGATCGAAATTCTGAGTGTTCTAAAGAAGCCTCTTGGAATCGATGAGGTCACTTTCGCGAAAAATACACCAAGTCAAGTCGAGCGACCAAAAGTTCTCTCTCTGATCCGTGACGGAGCAAATTTCGCTGCCGAAAAAAACAAGTGGCCAGAGTTCAGGGAAGTTGGAATGGAACCCACATATGATTATGAAGAGGCCATCGCTAGAGCTTCGGTAGTAATTGATTGCACTTCTGAAGGAACAGGTCTTGCACACAAGGAACAATATTATCAGCGATACTTAGACAAAGTGACCGGTTTCCTAGCACAAGGATCAGAATTCGGATTCGGAAAACCATTTGCATACAGGATAAATGATGAAGCGATCCGACCCACGGATCAGTATGTGCAGATTGTCAGCTGCAACACTCATAACATTGCAGCAATGCTGAAAACTCTCGCCTTTGACCACAATTCTCCATTTCTGAAAGAGGGAAAGTTCCTCTGCATGCGACGCTCAAGTGACATAAGTGATCCTGGAGATTTCGTTCCTTCTCCAAAGGTAAGCAAACATGAGGGCCCGTGGGGAACACATCATGCAAGAGACGCTTACCATCTCTTCCAGACTATCGGAGCGAATGTCAACTTATTCTCTAACGCAGTAAAACTGAATTCGCAATACATGCACTGCATATGGTTCGATCTGGTGCTTGACAAGGCGATAACGCTAAATGAAGTAACAGAGAAAATTGTAGCCAATCCTCTCGTAGCCGTGACGTACAAGGACATGGCTAGTCTCGTCTTCTCGTTCGGCAGAGACCATGGCAGGTTCGGAAGAATTTTGAATCAAACGGTCGTAGTGCTACCTACGTTACATGTTAGAAACGAAAATGAAGTCTTAGGCTATTGTTTCACACCACAGGACGGCAATAGCCTGTTAAGCAGCATAGCTGCCACCCAGAGGTTTCTATCTCCAGATTCAGATCCAGATACTATACGAACAATGGGCGCCACGTTATTCAAGGAAGTTTAGTGGATCAGGAGGACGACTAGTACATTAATCCGTCCTGCTCAACTACTGTTAATGGTTAACTTTGGATCGTCCAGAAAGACTGCATGACTTGCTTCAACAGTACACGCGAAAGAGCATTACTAGCGAAGACATGGCTGCAATTGATGAGAATTCTCAGTATCTCGGGATACCCGCGTCGGTCTTGATGGAGAACGCGGGAGCAAGTGTGGCCAAAACGATAACTGAATTGTATGATCTGAAAAACAAAGTTGTAGTCATTATTGGCGGAACTGGAAACAACGGCGGAGACGGATTTGTTGTTGCAAGACATCTTGCTAACCTGGGCGCAATTGTGAAGGTAGCATTACTAGGGCGACATGATGACATAAAGACCGAGGAGGCTAAGCGGAATTGGACAGTTCTCTCGAAAATGGATGTTGACGTAGAAAAATTATCAATCCAAGACAACCGTGAAATTGAGTCACTCCAAAAATGGATTGAATCATCGTTCGTCCTAGTCGATGCAATATTGGGAACTGGAGTCAAAGGAGTGTTGCGGCAGCAGATTTCAAAAGTTGTTCAGTTAATGAATGACTCTGGCCGCTCTATTGTTGCGGTAGATACGCCGACGGGACTTGACCCTTCCAACGGAGACGTCCACGGAGTAGCCGTCAAGGCAGATGTGACGGTAACGTTTCACAAAACAAAGGAGGGATTCCGAGGAAAAGAAGAATTCACTGGCAAAGTGATTGTGACGGACATAGGGATACCGATCGAAGCAGAATTGTTCACCGGGCCGGGAGATGTCAGACGTGTTGTGAAAGCAAGAAACTTGTATGGACACAAAGGAACTTTCGGTTATGTTCTCATAATTGGAGGCAGCGCAGTGTACTCGGGAGCACCAGCCTTAGCAGGGCTTGCTTCGCTCCGCTGTGGAGCAGGGCTCTCAATCATAGCCTCACCCAAACCAACCGCTTCTACGATCCGCTCATATTCACCTAATCTTATAGTGCACGCCTTAGATCACGATCACATCTGCCTAGAAGACTTGCCTAAAATAACCGCTCTCCTCGAGAAATGCGATGCTACCGTCCTAGGACCCGGCATCGGACTCGAACCTCCAACAATGTTAGCTGTTCCAAAAATCGTCGCGGCTTCAACCGCAATGAAAAAACCAATACTTATTGATGCTGACGCGTTGAGGGCTTTTGACGACACAAGTTTTGAGAACGCTAAAGTCGTACTGACTCCGCACGCTGGCGAATTCAAATCAATCACAGGAGTCGAACCACCACTGAAATGGAAGGAGCGGGTAAGTGTCTGCACTGAATTTGCGAGGAGCCGTTCGTGCGTGCTACTGCTGAAGGGGCACGAGAGCGTTGTCACTGATGGGCATCGACTCAAAGTGAACAAGACTGGAAATCCCGGTCTAGCTACCGCAGGGTCAGGGGATGTATTGTCCGGTCTAATCGGAGCATTGCTGGCACAAGGCAACGATCCGTTTTACGCGGCAGCAGCTGGCGCCTTTATGCATGGCGCGGCTGGAGATCTCGCGGTTAAGAGCAAGGGTTTTCATCTCCTCGCCACGGACATAATTAACGAAATTCCTGCAGTTCTTCGTCATTTTGATATTCAAATCGCCGATGCTCATCCAAGTAAAAAAGCAAAAATCTAGGATAATGCTCGTTCTTCGCGGTGTAACTAGTGAAAGTTAGCGAACTAGAAACTCCTGCCCTGTTAATTGACCAACAGAAACTCATGCGGAACATAACATACATGCAGGACCTTGCCGATTCTTCCGGCGTGACATTGCGACCCCACATTAAGACACATAAATGCCCGGAAATTGCGAAACTCCAAGTGAAAGCCGGAGCTAGAGGAATATGTGTTCAAAAACTCGGTGAAGCCGAAGTTATGGCGCAAGCGGGGTTTCAAGACATTCTCATTCCAAATGAGATCGTACAGCCCACAAAGATCACGCGTCTGATAGAACTTCAGGAGAAGGCCACGATAAAGGTAGCAGTGGATTCGCTTGAGAACGCTGAATCCATCGGCAAAGTCGCTGCGTCCCGCGGACGTACCATTTCTGTTTACGTCGACGTGGATACCGGAATGAAACGCTGCGGTATTCCCCTTGGTCCATCCGTGGTAAAATTCTCAAAGAAAGTAGCGTCGATTAAGGGCCTACATTTGGAGGGTCTAACTACCTACGAAGGTCACCTGTATAAGATCAAGAACGCGAAGCAGAGAGCTGTAGCTGCAACTCGCATAATAAAACAGTATGTGGAAGTAGGAAATCGACTTCGAAAAGCCGGAGTCGAAATACCGAAAATCTGCTGCGCCTCAACTCTCACAGCAACGGTCACTGCCAGAGTCCCAGGGGTCTCTGAACTGCATCCTGGCAATTATATTTTCTATGACCTCATGCAAGTTGACCGCGGGTCTGCGGTCTTCGAGAACTGCGCACAAAGCGTGTTAACCACAGTGATCAGCACACCGACGAACGACAGATGCGTGGTAGACGCAGGAAGTAAGGCATTTGTTAACGATCAATGTATGTTCCCGAGAGCATTACACCATGTTGATCTGGTCCCGTACTCGATTACAGAAGAACACTTAGCTTGCACAACGAAGAAAACCAAAGTGCGTGTAGGCGATAAAGTTCAGTTCGTACCATATCATGCATGCACCGCTACGAACATGTTCGATCAATTGTATTTGGTGAATGGTGATGAGGTCGTGGAGAATTGGTCAATAGCTGCAAGAGGAAAGATGGTGTGAATGAGGTTGAGGCTCATCAATTGATGTGTGTCGGGTGTATGAGAGTGCCGTTCTGAAAGACTTTGATCCGTTTTCAACGGACAGGTCAAACGTCGCCGCCTGCTCTATGAAGGAGGTTTCGGTACCAATCTGCAACCTCGTACTGGTTCGGCCTGTAGGATTCTCGATATGGTTTAATGTCAAGTACAGGCGTACCGTCAAAACAATCCAATCCGAAGACAATCAGCTTATCGGGGGCCTCAATCCGAATCAGCTTGACCACGCTCAACCCGATAGGGTTTGGTCTAGTGGGAGAGTCTAGAGCGAATACTCCAACAAGTGGCAGCTCCTCGAGTTTGAATCCCTTTCGTAGCAATCGTCTTGGCCTAACTTTGAGTGGCCCAATTTGGTCGGGACGAAGTTTATTCAGATAGCTCAGGACGAAAACGTGTGAGAATCCGTCCAATCCCTCTAGAGCTTCTTTGAATTCTGGGAAAATCTCTACTGTAGCTTCATGTTCGTGATTATGGGCTCGAACTTCATCATCCGATGCATTCACTCTAACTGTTCCAATCGGATGGAGTGTTATTTCCTTTCTTTCGGACGTGGAATAATCACCTGAATATCATAGCATGCTAAATTGTTCAGCGATTTTTATTGTTAAATTCGTTCTGTATTTGGCATCAATTATGATGCTCAAGCCAATAATCACTCCCGTGATTATATCAATGCCCGACGTGTGACCTCGAGATGCCAGTGACTCCAGACTGAAGATGAACTGGTTCTCATCAGCACATGTCACAGAGCGGATCAACTGTGTTACCTCTTCATCGAGAATTCGCAGCTGCATGCAGTCTAAGAGTTTTGCGCTGATCCAATTAGTCTTATTTTCAAGTGAATCAAAGCTAAGAACGATTTGCGGTCTCTTTAGTGAATTGGCAAACGTGTTGTACGTAGCGAGAAAGCCACCAAGGAAATCATCCCCTGACGGTGTGAAACCGGACCCGAGTCCAATCAGCGCAGGCGCTCGCGCATAAAATTCATCATGCGCGGGTTTGATTCGGAGGAGTAAGATAGTGGATTGGATGAAGTTGGCGATGAGTTCATGTGTTAGAGTATTCTCGTCGAGGGCGCTCTTGCTGGTGTCTATGATTTCCAACATGAAGGATCCGATTTCGAGCATGCGTGAGAGTTGCGAAAGTGGATTTAGTTGGTGAGGGTTGATTGCTTGCTGATGAAATATCTTAGTGTCTTTGATATGAATCAGAACGCCTCCACAATCGATATGCCCCGCTTTACTGGTGAGTTGTTGGAGTGGATGTATGTTGCTGTAGTTGGAGGCCAGGTTTACTGTGATTGGTGACGGCGTTGAATTGCATGTGAAGAAGATGATGTCGCCTTTCATCGTTTTTATGTAAAAGGAATTTGTGAAGACATTTGTCACTGTGCCTTGGAAATCCGGTGATTGTATCGCTTCCGCTGCCAGAGATCCTATGGAAGTGGTTTGCAATTCAAGTGTCAATAGCTCGTGTCCCGAATTTGCGTTCCTTTATTGCGTATAGTGTTCCGCGTAAGACTTCAATGCTTTCTTGAATAGTTCCATTGGGAAAGATGCAGTTCCAGCGCCGATTTGCCCTATGCCGGGTAACTTGTGGGCTATTCCAGTATTAACCATGGGTGCGATCCCAAGCCGTACAACCTTCCGTATGTCTATGCCTGTCGGAGTACCCTGAGAGTCTAGGAATGGGATCAGGAAATACCTGTGTTTCGTCTGCGTGATTTCGTACATTTTCTTTGTATTCTGAACGGCAAATGCTGTTGAACCGCCAACCCAAGACACTATTGCCGGGGCAGCAGCCATAGCGAAACCGCCGTAGCCGGCTGTCTCCGTAATTGAGCTGTCTCCTATGTCGGGATTGGCGTCCTCTTCTCTGAATCCTGGAAACCAGACTCCCCTTGGAACGGGGGCCGGAGCGGTAAACCATTCCTTACCCAACCCGCTGACCCACATTCCCGCGTCCGTGCCATTTCTGGTCAATACTGTTACGATAGTGCTATACTCGACATCTTGTGCGGCTAGGCACATTGCCTTACCGTTTGCCATCGCGAGGTTTAGGAATGTAAAGTTGTTTTGATTCATGAAGTTGTAGCATGAGATGAGATTCTTCTTGTCTATTCCTGATCCTAGCATGTGGGGGGTGAGTTCTCTAAGGAGTAGCGATGTTGCTGCGTTATGTCTATTGTGACATTCGTCCCCCATTGCAAGTGCTTGACTGATAATCGGTTTCAGTGCAATTCCGTTTTTCTGCTTTTTCACTGATTCAATGGTTTGCTTCAACGTTGGTGCAAGTGTGTCACGCATCCAGTATAGCCTTTGTATCACCTCAGCTGAGTAAGCACCGTAACGCAGTACTTTCCCAAGTCCTTCGTTGAAGTTCGAATACACGTTGTTGCCATGTTTGCTATCTTGGATGACGAACACTGGCATGTTCGGGGAAATTATCCCAGCCATTGGTCCGACCGCGTTGTAGTGATGATTTGGTGCAAATGCAATATGGTCTGATGCTACGAGTCTCTCTGCTTCGGTCTCATCTCTAGCCCACCCTTCGTAAATCATGGCTCCGATGACGGCTCCACGCATAGGGCCGCTCATTTTTTCCCATTGGACTGGTGGTCCAGCATGGAGCAGCATCTCTTCTTTCATTCCTGGAATAGTGCTGCGTGCGAGTCCAATATCCACCCAAACTGGATCTGCTTCCATCATTAATTCTACGGCATTCCGATTTGCTTCCTCGATCGATTCCTTAATGTTGGCCGGATCCATAGTGTGCTCATTCCTGTGAATTCTCTACTACGATTGTTTACTAGCCCGCTAGGATTTAATTACGCATTGGATAAAGGCGATATGCTATTCGAGGGAAAGCTGTTGAGTGATGTTCGGAATGTCGTAAAGCCGAACTTTTACCGAGATTCTGTTCAATTGCTCCATCTTTCGGAAGAATCCAAGCGAATTGATGGAATCGAGGACGCGGCCGTTGTGATGGGAACTACGACTAACAAGCAGATTCTCGAAAAACTTGGACTTCTTACGGAAGAAGGTCGACGCGCTTCGGAGAATGATATGATTCTCGCCGTTAAAATTGCCTCACCCACGCAGGCTGAGGTGTCTTTGCAGCATCTCGAACGACTCATTTTGAGGCCCCCTCGAACGGATCATGAACTCCTCAACCTTGACGAAGGATTGGAGATTCTGCCGGACGCAAACTTCGCGATAGTATCACTTCCAGGAGAATCGGTCAAAGAAGTGACCCTGAAGCTTCTCGCGAAAGGGATACATGTTCATTTATTCAGCGATCATGTACCGCCTGAAGACGAGCTCGAGCTAAAGACCTTCGCTAAAGAGAGAGGGCTATTGGTCATGGGTCCTGGAGCTGGAACATCGATAGTGGCTGGCAAAGCGATCGCTTTTGCTAATGTCGTGAAAACTGGTTCGATAGGAATCGTTGCGGCGGCCGGGACTGGATTACAAGAAGTCAGTGTCCTGCTGAGCGAAGCGGGCATTGGAGTTTCCCAGGCCTTAGGTACCGGAGGCGGTGATGTCAAATCAAAAATCGGCGGAATAACGATGCTCCAATGCATTGAAGCACTTGAGCAAGATCCGAACACTAATACAGTGCTTGTGGTTTCGAAACCTCCGGACGATGACGTACTGGATTCCATAATCGGACGGTTGATGGAGTCTACGAGAAAATCCTATGTCACGTGCTTCATTGGCGCCAAAGATTACACATTACCCAGCGAAATAAGAGGTCGTGTGAGACAGGTCAAGACTTTGCATGGGGCAGTGGCAGAAATTATGAGGATTACAAACCATAATGAAAAGCTCGCAAATCTCGGGATCTCCAAGGATGAAATGCGGTCCCTTGCAGCGAAGGCCGCTGACGGATTAACTGGAAAGCAGAAGTACGTTCGCGGTCTGTACACTGGAGGAACATTAGCGTATGAAACGCTTGTCATACTTCAGCCACTCATCCCAAACGTGTACTCGAACGTCCCCCTTGATCCAAAGTTCAAGTTGCCCGTAGCGTCTCGCAGTACCGGGGATTCAATTATTGATCTTGGCGAACAAGAGTTTACGCAAGGGAGAGCTCATCCAATGATCGATCCAACTATTCGAAAGATTAGACTGGCTGACGAGGCTGAAGATCCTGAAGTGGCAGTTATCATGATGGATTTCGTACTCGGATATGGGTCTAACAAAGATCCAGTCGGAGTCATGCTCGGCGCAATTAGGGAGGCGGAGACTGCGAGACATGACGGAAGGAAACTTCCAATTTTCGCGCACGTGTGTGGGACTGAAGAGGATCCCCAAAAGCTTTCCAAACAAACTAAGATGTTGCACGATGCGGGTGTTGAAACTTTTCAAACCAATGCCTTAATGGCTCTTGCTGCTGCAATTGCCTCCAGAAAGGGAACGCTTGATTCTGACATGGTTGACGAGGTGTGGAATCGGATAACTGGGTCGTAAACCGGCTCTCTAACCTGCCTGCCATATTGCAAGTGATTTTAGTTTTTAATTCCTGCATGCTACGGCTTCAAGCTCGATAAGTAATTTCGGATTCACCATTCCCGCTTGAACTGTGCTGCGTGCCGGGGGGTTCACCTTGAAATAGTCGGAGTAGACGCGATTCATGCCTGCAAAATCATCAGTTCGCTTCAGAAAGATAAGTACCTTCAGCACGTCCGAGAGGGAATAGCCAGCCGCGTCTAGTAGGTTCTTCAAATTTTCCATCGTTTGTTTTGTTTGCTCTTCAATAGTCGCTCCGACGACCTCACCCGTTTTCGGATCAAGAGGGATCTGCCCGGCTGTAAAGAGTAATGCACCAAATTTAGTGGCTTGAGAGTAAGCAGCGGTAGGTCTTGGAGACCTATTCGTTGAAATAACTTCGAAAGGCATATCCTTCAAAAAACGAAGTTCAGGATATTAACGTTGCATCAAATCAAAATAAAGTCAAGATTGCAGTTCTGATCATGAAAGGAATATGGGAGTTCTTTTTTCAGGTTAAGACTGCCTTGGGCATTATTTTCCGGTGAAGATTGGTTTTCGTTTTTCCCGAAATGCACGGATACCTTCCTGATAATCAGCGCTCTCGTATACCTTGTGACGCAACTCTTGGATACGTTCGAATACCTCGGGGGGTACAGGATGCGCTTCGACAAGTATGCGCAACTGTTCTTTTACCGTGGACACAACTAGAGGTGCTTTTGCCACTATCTGTTGGGCAAGGTCATATGTGAATTGCTCTAAGTTCTCGGCGGATACAAGATGATTCAGGATACCCCAGTTCGCTGCGTCTTCCGCTTTCACTGGATTGGCAGTGAAGAACATTTCTTTGACTAGGTTGAGTGGGAGTCGCCTCATAAATTGCAGGAGGCCAGCCGTGTTGTAGGCCAGTCCGATATTGGCTGGAGTGATTGCGAAGGAGCAGGTTTCATCTCCTATGGTGATATCGCAGCTTAGGACTAGGTCTGTCGCTCCTCCCCATACGGTGCCATGTACCATTGCAATTATTGGACCAGGAAAACGTTTGACGCTGCGTAATAGGCGTTCTAATGAATCAGAATATGGTAAAGGGTCCTTTCCTTGTGGTAACTCTGAAATATCATGGCCTGCCGACCAAACTTTAGCATCGGCAGCTGCTCGAATCACGACTGCCCTGATGCCGTTTTTTTCGAAACTAGTCAGCGCCGAGAGCATTTCTTCTACCAAGGGTTCGCTCAGTGCGTTCCTTTTAGCGGGTTGATTGAGCGTGATTGTTCCGATGAATTCTGTCGTTTGTGTGAGGATCAGCATCAGATTCCCCTAGGAGTTACGATTCATGCGTTCAGCCGTCGGTACAGTATATTCCAGAGATAATTCTTTTAGTTTTTCATTTGTCGGAATGCCTGATTCGTTATTCCAGTTTCTGAGTCTATAGTAATCGTCAAGCATCTGTTTGAGGTAGACCACGTGCCCTTTAGCTCGCCCTGTGGAAGGAGATTTTTCTTCTAGTAAGCGACGCGGTTGCGTATCGTCCTTCCTGGTTATTCCTTCTCTGACATTGAACATTCGTTGTAGGTTGACGATTCTTTCACCAATTAGCTTCAGTTTAGTGACGTCTAGGTCGAATCCGGTTATGAGAGATAGAGAAGTTGCAATTCGGTCCCAATATAGCGCCGGCGGGAAGAATGTTCCGAATTTGCATATACCAATCGAATCAATCACAGTCCCAAACTCTTCCCCATCCTTGACTACCATTGCCTTGTACTTGGTCTGTATGCCGTCGACGATTTCGGGCAAGTATTGTTCTCCGTAACGCTTCACAGCTTCCGTCGGATACCCTGTTTCGTCTATTGTCGGGAAGCCCTTCAGATGATCTGCGCCTCGACTTGAGGTAGCTTGTGCTAGGCCCATCGACTGTTGCGATCTCGGATCCTGAGATGGGATCTCTTGGCCTTTGATGTGCATCGCATAGTAATCCGACCCTTTGCCGATTTTTTCGGAAGCTCGCTTAACTCCTTCGGCGAGAATATTGCCAAGTTCCTTTCTGAACGTAATTCTCGTGATCATTTCGAGCATAACGTCGGGGTTTCCCCAGCTCAGATCCAGATCAATGTCATTGTCGGTCAGTATTCCTTTCTCCCATAGCTCCATGGCGAAGGCTATGGAAGCGCCTGTCGAGATCGTGTCCAATCCGTAATCATCGCACAATCTATCCGCTTCGATTATCGAGGGGAGGTTTCTGTTCCAGACTCTGGCTCCGAATGCATTGACTGACTCGTATTCGATGACTCGATTTGCTGATCCCGCATATTTTCCATCTTTCACTTGCACGACGTGGTGGCATCCGATTGGACAGGCGGAGCATGCAATTCTACGCACGAAATATTTGCTTTCAATGGCGTCGGCACCGATGTCTTCAACGAATTCGAAATCTCCTTGCTGGAAATTCTTTGTAGGGAAGCGTCCGACCGTGCTCATTGGAACGCAAAGCTGTGCGGTTCCATACTTGGATAGTCCGGGTGTGAAGGGGTTGTCGAGGATTTCTTTCCTTGCTATTAGTGCGTCCTTGATGAAGTCTTGAGACTTTGTAGCAGTTGTCCTCGCATCCCCCTGGGCGGCTATCGCTTTCAGCCGCATGAAACCCATCAATGCTCCCAAGCCTGACCTTGCAGCAGCACATCCGTCATTCATGACTGCCGCATACCTGACCAGGTTCTCGCCTGCCTGACCTATACATGCGGATTGTAATTGTGAATCTCCGACCTCTTCCTTTAGAATTCTGTCAGTCTCCTCGGTTCCGTGAGTCCAAACTTTTCGGGCATCCCTTAGTTCGGCCTTACCGTTGTTTAGGAGAAGATACACTGGTTCGGTCGATCTTCCCTGGAATACTACGGCGTCGAATCCTGCCTGCTTAAGTTTAGGCGCGAAATGGCCTCCAGCATTTGCGTCACCGTATATTCCGGTTAGCGGGGATTTTCCGATTACTTCGAATCGTCCAGCCGTTGGATAAATGGTACCTGTCAGCGGACCTATCGCAAAAATTAGTCTGTTATCCACAGAAAAGGGCTCAACTCCAGGACCGACTTCATCCCATAAAATTTTAGTTCCAAATCCGCTTCCACCCAGGAAGTTGTAAGCGAGGTCTTTTCGAAGTTCTTGAAACGTGATCTTTTTGGTGGACAGGTTTACTCTTAGGATCTTACCTGCATACCCTGGGATCTCCACCATTAATAGACGACTCCGTCGGAACGATTCGACAGTGTCGAAGGCCTATTTTGATGTTCTACCCTATTCTCAGAACTGGTAGGCCATCATAAGAAAGGGGAGGTCGGTACTGGGCTATGCAAGATTCTATTCTGGGGGTATTTCCTTGAAGGCTAGGCCGATGTCGATTCCTTGCTTTGAGTAGTATGATTTTGAGGCTAGGTAAATTACAATTCCCAACACGAATGTGAAGGCTATGTAGCCGTACGCCAGATTGTTTCCTCCCCAAATTGCTGGATACGAGAGGAATTGATAGCTGAAGTACGCGAAAACTATTGCCATGAGAAGGCCGGATACTATCAGCACAATTTTCGATGTTCCTGTTTCCCTCTTCACCGCGTAGACTGCAGCGCCAATTCCGATGAACATGAAGTAAATCATCGGCGCAACGATTGTGCCGTACAATGAAACCAAAGTACCGTACAGAAATGCCGCGCCAGCCATAAGCACTATCGAGATGGCGAAATCAACGAGCAGCGCTATGTCCGGTGATCCTCGTTTATCGTTTACCCGCGAGATTATGGTTGGTAGGAACCTGTCAAAACCGAAC
>Ga0326727_10011221_pt1 | contig 20977 bp, 17 predicted proteins | sample MB2enrmetagenome_FD_207643 | JGI IMG/M metagenome (GOLD analysis project Ga0326727, IMG submission 207643) | Lab enriched peat soil microbial communities from McLean, Ithaca, NY, United States - MB29MY | ecosystem: Environmental > Terrestrial > Soil > Wetlands > Peat | place: USA: New York...
CGACAGAGCTATCTCTTTGGCGGGCATGTTCTCCTTCGGGCCTTGGCGGAGCGGGCAGCGATCCTGCTCTACGTCAAGGAGTATCCAGCTGCGATTGACAAATGGAATCGTGGCTGGGGGCAAAAGGAAGCTCCCAGCCTTGCCACAATGCTCGAAATGATTCAAGCCAAGCAGCGCCCGGATTCGCCAATTCGATGCGATTGTCTTGGGACCGGGCGCGGCGGGGTTGATGTGCGCGGCGACCGGCGGTCGGCGCGGTCGAGCACTTGCGGGGAATCATCATCGTGAAACCTCGCCTGCCACAACAGTCACTGCCGGATTCAACCTCTAGCCCTGCCTGGTTCTACTCGTATTGCGAGGATGAAAACACTGGATATCCATTTGGCTCCGACGCGAACCTCCCCGGCGCACATGGCAACCTGAGCAAAGTACAGCGCGACAACGGTGGGACTGTAACTGCCATAATCTCAATATGCTGATTCTGGCCTCAGCTTCACCACGGCGCCGCGAACTCCTCACCCAGGCGGGCTTCGCGTTTCAGGTCCACCCCGCGCACATTCTCGAAGATTCTCACCCAGATGAGGACCCCATCGCCTACGTCGTCCGCCTGGCCCGCGAAAAAGCCCAGGCCGTCTTCACCGAGCTAATTGGGAACCCCGAAACCGCCGCCAATCTGGCGGTGCTGGGCGCCGACACCACCGTCACCCTCGACAACCACATCCTCGGCAAGCCTGAAGACTCCGCCGATGCCGCCCGCATGTTGCGCCTGCTCTCCGGCCGCACTCATCGCGTCATCACCGGCGTAGCCCTAGTCACAGCGGAGCGCACCGAAGTCGCCGCCGAAGTCACCGGCGTTACCTTCCGTACTTTGTCGGATGAAGAAATCTCCGGCTACGTCGCCACCGGCGAGCCCATGGACAAAGCCGGGGCCTACGCCATCCAGGGCCGGGCCGCCCGCTGGATTCCGCGCATCCAGGGTGACTACTTCAACGTCGTGGGGCTGCCGCTGGCGCTGGTGGCGACGATGCTGGAAGGCAATCGCTTTTAGAGTTGGTTGCAAGAGCGCCGGCCGATCAGAGCAAAACGTCCTTCAAGGGGCTAAACGGGCTGCGGAAAAACGGGGAACAGGAGGCGAATTCGCCGAAAAACGTCCCTCGGGCTAAAGCTCGCGTTGATTCTAAGCCACTTACGGCACGGCTAAAGCCGTGCCCTTTCAAAGCAATGAGTTTTTCCGCAACCTGTAAAGCCCATGTTCCTTTCGATGGCGATTGCGGCACGGCTGAAGCCGTGCCCTTTCAAAACACCGCCCGTGTCTTGGAGGCTCATGCGGCTGAAGTCGCGCCCTCTCAAAACCCGGTTTATGCCAACGGTTCCAGCGCCTAAAAGCCGGCAGCGGTCTTCGCACCCATGTACGTGACGGTCTTATCCTCTGTGACGGTCTCGCCAATGGCGACGCCGCGGTTTTTGGTGACAAGCACAATGCGGAAGGTGCGCTGCGGCAGCATTCCTGGGAAGCTGCCCTGGCGCGCGCCAATAGTCAAGGTCTTTGCCGCATCGTCCCAGTGCATGGCAATGGTCGCGTGCACGCCCTTCTCATACGCATATCCGTCGTTCTGGTCCTCATACAGCGTGAAGTCCCCATCCGCCCCCGTGTAGATCCGCAGCTCGATCAGGTCGGCAGGTTTCTCGGTGGACCACTCCATCGCCGGCCCCATCGGCACAATCGAGCCGGCCCGTACATAGAGCGGCAATTTGTTCAACGGAGCGTCCGCCTGAATCCGCTTTCCGCCATCCACTTTTTCGCCGGTCCAGAAGTCGTACCACAGCGCCTTGGGCAGATAGACCGTGCGCGAAGTTGCTCCCTGTATCGTTACCGGGCTCACCAGGATCGACGGCCCAAACAAATACTCGTCCCCGGTGTTCTGCGCCTCCATATCGTTGCGCCAGTCCATCACCAGCGGCCGCATCAGCGTTCCGTGGTTGCTCGTCACCTGCCACGCCTGGGAGTAGATGTAAGGCATCAGCCGATAGCGCAGCGTGTCGTAGTCCACCAATATCTTCTGCGCGTCCGCCCCATAGGACCAAAGCTCGTTCTGGCTCGGATTGCGCGTCCCATGCACCCTGAAGATCGGCGAGAATGCCCCGAACTGAAACCAGCGCACAAACAGCTCGCGGAACTTCGCATCGTTCAGATCGCCGCCGGAGATGAACCCGCCAATATCCGTCGTCCAATACGGCATCCCCGAGATTGAGTAGTTCAGCCCCGCCGACACCTGGCGCTGATATGAAAGCCAGGTGCTCAGCACATCTCCCGACCAGGCCGTCACGCCGAATCTCTGTGCTCCCGCATACGCCGACCGCGACAATATGAATACCCGCTTCGCATCTGAAGCTGCCCGCTGTCCCTCGGACACGGCCCCGGTGTGAAACAGCGGATACACATTCGCAAACCGCGCGCCCGAACCGATGAAAAGCTTGTTGGTGGTGAGAATGTTGTCTTCGCGTCCCTCGGTCTCCGGCTCGTCGGTATCCAGCCACCACGCGTCGACGCCCTTTGAAAACAGCGCCGCATTCGCATTGGCCCAATACTGCTTCCGCGCCGCCGGGTTGGTCGCGTCATAGAGCGCCTGGCCGACGGGATGAAAGCTCGGCTGTATTGTCTTGGCGATAAACCATCCGTTCTTCTCGAACTCGTCGTAGGTCGCGCTCCCCGGCCTGAAGTACGGCCAGATCGAAACCATCAGGTGAAAGTGCTCGGCGTGCAGCTTGTCGATCATGCCCTGCGGATCGGGATACTGCGGGTTCCACTTCATCTCGCCCATGGTCACCCACCAGAACCAGTCCTGCACGATGTTGTCCACCGGAATATGCAGCGCGCGGTACTTCGCCGCCACGCCCTCAATCTCCTGTTGCGATTCATATTTGTTTTTGCACTGCCAGAACCCGTAGGCCCAGCGCCCAAAGAGCGGAACTTCCCCGGTCAGCTCGCGATAGCGTCCGATAATCCTGTCCGGCTCCGGCCCATAGATAAAGTAGTAGTCGATGCGGTCGGCAACCTCTGCGGTCAGGTAGAGTGTATGTACAAATCTGTTGTTCATCTCGCTGCGCGAAGGGTTGTTCCAGAAGATTCCATACCCATTGGTCGAAACCAGCAGCGGAATGGCGATGTTGGTGTTCTCCTGCGACAGTTCAACCGTTTCCCCGCGATAGTTCCAAACCCCCGCCTGGTGCTGGCCCAGCCCATAAAGCCCCTCTTGGGACCCGTAGATCGGGAACACCACTTCGGCACGAAACGTCTTCTCCCCGTTCACCTCCACCGGCCGCAGAGACCGGTATCCGTCCGTGGTCAGCATCCGGCCCCGCATGCCTCCGCCGCTTGAACCGGGCCCAGTCGCTCCAGCGTCCGTCATGCCCTCCGCGGCAATGTAATGCAACGCGCCGCTCTCCTTTTCAATCACCACTTGCAGCTTCGCCGTGGAAAGCGTAACCGTTTTATCATTGGAACGCACCTCGAATGCCGCTGCCGGCCAATCCTTCTTCACCATCACCCAATCCGACGCCGGCTCCGGCACGGCTGCATCCAGCGCCGAGTAGGTCACGTGGAGCAGGTCTTCCGCCTTCACCTCCAGGCGCAGCACTCCGTCCTTCTGCCGCACCTCCAGGCCATCCGCCTGCTTCTCAAAGCTGACCACCGGATTCGGCGTATTCCACTGCGCCAGCGCTGCCGGCGTCGCCAATGCTGCTATGCAAACGCAAACCCCAAGAATGCCAAACCGCCTCATCGCAAAAACCCCTTCTCGAACGCTTTGCCCGCCCGCACCAGTCTACCGCTCGCCATGCCTGCGCCGCGCACGGCTCCTTGCCACCGCATTGTGACCACGCTCACAGGTCATGTACTTCCTTGCCGATTGCCCTTGCCTCTCCGCGTGTTTCCGCCCAAAGTAGAGGTAAGAAAAACTGATCAAAATTGCACAGGCTCGCGGTAAACTGCCTGTTGCCTTCACACAAAGGAAAACCCGGTGCGTATTTTCGTCTTCATGCGTAAAATCCCTTTGCTTCTCGCCATCGCATCTCCTGCCCTGCTCTTCGCCCAGTTCCAGCAGCCCACGGACGAAGAGCTGAAGATGACCTCCGACCCCAAAGCTCCGGGCGCCGCCGCCGTGTATCTCAACATCGACGAAGTTACCGACGACGAGATGCACTTCCACAGCTTCTACGCCCGCATCAAGGTTCTTGAGGAAAAGGGGAAAAAGCTGGCCACTGTCGAGATTCCTTATTGGCACGGAAGCTTCAAAGTGACTGACATCAAGGCCCGCACCATTCACGCGGATGGCACTGTCGTCCCTCTTGAAGGCATTCCCGACGACCTGTTCACCGCCAAGTCAGGCGAGGCACAGCTCAGTCGAATGGTCTTTACCCTCCCCAGCGCTGAGGTTGGCAGCATCCTGGAGTATCGTTACGAGCTGCGCTACGAAGAATTCCTCTATTCTTCTCCATATTGGGAGATTCAACGCCCCTACTTCGTCCACAAGGCGCACTATTCCTTCAAGCCGGCGGCGACCTTCAGGCATCAAAACTGGGCTCCCGAGCTGGTCACTGCCAGGGGAGGCACGGTCAACGCCCTCGTCTGGCAGGGATTGCTGCCGGTCGGCACAGAGCTGAAGGTCGACTCCGTGTGGCGCTACGTTGTCGATCTGGTTGACATTCCACCCGCTCCCAATGAGGAGTGGATGCCTCCGATTCGGAGCTATCTCTATAGGGTGGCTTTCTACTACTCAAACGCGACGGACGCCTCCAACTTCTGGGTCACTGAAGCCAAATTCTGGACAAAGGATGTAGATCGCTTTGCCGAGCCCACCAAGCCCATCAAAGACGCAGTCGCGGGCCTGATTGCACCCGGCGACAGCGATATGGACAAGGCGAAGAAGCTCTATAAGGCGGTCCAGGCCCTGGAGAACACCGACTTCTCCCGGCGCAAAGGACAATCGGAGCTGAAGCAGCTCAAGGTCAAGGCCGCCAAGCGCGCCGAGGATACATGGGCGCAGAAAAGCGGCACCGGCAATGACATCGCCCTGCTCTACCTGGCCATGCTGCGCGCCGCCGGGCTCACCGCCTACGACATGAAGGTGGTCAATCGGGACCAGGGCGTTTTCGACCCCGGCTACATGACCTTTAATCAGTTCAATGACGACATCGTCCTGCTCAGCACCGGCGGTAATGAATTGCCGCTCGATCCAGGCCAGAAGATGTGCCCCTTTTTGATGCTGGACTGGAAGCACGCCGGGGCCGAAGGGGTTCGTCAGGCCCCCAATGGCAGCGCGCTCGCGCACTCGCCGTATCAGCCTTACGCGGCAAACACGCTGGTCCGCTCCGGCGACCTCGACCTCGACCCGCACGGCGTCATCACCGGCGACTTCCGCTTCATCATGTCCGGCCAGCAGGCTCTTTATTGGCGGCAGGCGGCTCTCAAAAACGATGTCGACGAAGTGAAAAAGCAATTCGACAACTGGCTCGCCACCTTCACGCCTGAAGGTACCGAGGCCCATCTCGATCACTTCCTCGGCCTCGACGATACAGATGCAAACCTGATGGCCATGGTCAATGTTCACGGCTCGTTAGGCGTGGCAACCGCCAGGCGCCTGCTTGTCCCCGGCTTCTTCTTTGAAACCCGCGGCAGCCATCCATTTGTCGGTCAGGAAAAACGGCTCGAGCCCGTCGACATGCACTATGGCGAGCAGATCAGCGACCAGGTCGTCTATCACTTGCCCCCCGGCTTCACCGTCGAGGGCGCGCTCCAGGACAACCGTGTCTCCTGGCCCGATCATGCCGTCATGAGCACAAAATCCAAGATGGACTCCGGTCAAATCACCGTCACTCGCACCCTGGTTCGCGCCTTCACCCTGGCCAAGCCCGAGGAGTACCAGGACCTGCGCGGCTTCTACCAGAAAGTAGCCGCCGCCGATCAGCAGCAACTCGTCCTCACCACAACCCCCGCAGCGAAAGGCAACTGATGACTTCGCGTATTTCCATTCTTCACGCCCTTTTTATTCTCGTCTTCCTTGCAGCCGTTACTTGCTCCGTCCCTGCCGCGGCCAAAAGCAAGCCCGACCCCGCGCCGCAATGGGCCGTCGACGCCGCCAAAACACCAACCCCGGCCAGCGCCAAAGACGCCTCCGCCGTCATTCTCTTCGACGAGTACCTGATCACCGTCGACGAGCGTTACCAAGCCGTCGAGCGCGAGCGCTATGCGGTGCGAATTCTCAAGCCGCAGGGGCGTGTTCACGCTCACTGCGAAGCATGGTATGACATCGACGAGAAGCTCAACTACTTCCGCTCCTGGACCATCGCTCCCGACGGCCGCCAGTTCCAGGCTATGGAATCGGACTTCACCGACCACGGCGCATATGCAGCTCCGGAATTGCAATTCACCGAGCGCGTCCGCATCGTCAATCCCCCGGCCAGCGACCCTGGTTCCGTGGTCGTCTGCGAAACCGAAGAGCACCTTCGCCCCTATATGGACGAAGAAGAATGGGGGATTCAGTCCTCCGTTCCATTCGTCTTCGAGGCCCTCGAACTCGCGCTCCCTCCCGGCGGCCACTATGCGGAGTCATGGGGCAAATTCACCCCCGTCAAGCCTGTCGAAGTCGCTCCCAATCACCTGCGCTGGGAGATCAAGGATATGCCCGCGCTAGATCTTGAGAACATTCACGCCACTCCAGCATGGGGAGCGCTGGCTGCCCGCATGTCCGTCAAGTGGGGAGACGCAGCCGTCAAGGGCACTGACAATCAGTGGCGCGAAATCGGCCTCTGGCAAGAGCAATTGGAGGAGCACCGTCCCGATCCCACCCCTGAAATCACCGCCAAGGCACAGGAGCTCATCGCCGGCGCACCCGACTTCTACACCAAGCTCAGCCGCATCACCGACTACATCCAGAAAAACATCCGCTACTTCATCGTTGCCAAAGGCATCGGCGGCTGGCAGGCGCACTTCGCCGGCGACATCTATCGCAACCGCTACGGCGACTGCAAAGACAAAACCACCTTGCTCATCTCCATGCTTCAGGCCGTCGGCATCCGCGCCCACTACCTCCACGTCGACAGCCGCCGCGGCGTTATCGACCCGGCGCAGCCATCCCTCACCGGCAATCACATGATCACCGCCATCGAAGTCCCCGACGGCATAAACGATCCCCGCCTGCTCGCCCTCGTCAAAGCGATCAACGGCAAGACGCTTCTCATCTTCGATCCCACCGACGAAGAAACGCCTGTCGGCCTCATTCGCGCCGCCTTGCAAGGCGCCTACGGCAACATCTCCAACGGGCCCGACAGCCAGGTGCTGCCTCTGCCCGTGCTTCCGCCCGAATCTTCCGGGCTCACCCGCAAAGGCTCATTCACCCTGACTGCCGACGGCGCTCTGGCCGGCGATGTGTCCGAGGTCTTCACCGGCGACAATGCCACCAATGAGCGCGCGACCATCAAGAACAGCGACTCAAAGGAGCTTCACGAAAAACTTGAAAATGGCCTCGGCTCCGATCTTCCCGGCTTGAGCTTCAAGGGTTTTGAATTCCACGGTGCCGCCGATCTCGACAAGCCCCTGGACCTGGATCTCCACCTCAGCGCATCCGGCTACGCCCATCCTGCCGGACCCCTGCTTCTCCTGCGTCCCCGAGTCCTCGGCAGCGATGCCCACGCAGTTCCCGATGTCATGGAGGGCAAGCCCCGCGCCTATTCCATCGAGATCGGCCACCCCGGCCGCTGGCACGACTCCTACGACATCGCCATTCCTCCCGGCTACGCGGTCGACGAGACTCCCGACGCCACTAACATCGATCTCGACTTCGCCAGCTATCATTCCTCCGTCTCGGCCAAGGGAAGCGTCCTCCACTACGACCGCGAATACACCGTTCGCCAGGTCGAGATTCCGCCCGCCAAGGCCCAATCTTTCCGCCAACTCGAGAGTGCCATCCTCACCGACGAAAAGGGCACGGCCATCTTAAAAAAGCAGTAATGGCCGGCGGGCCCGCGGAGTAAGCGGAGTTACGGATTGAGCGAAGGCGGCGGTTAGATGGGCCGGCGCTAAAATGCGGGTTACTCAGCAATAAGGACCTCACCATGCGGAAGCGTGCTTTTGTTTGCGTTGCGATAGCGTACATGATTTGGTCCGCGCCGATGGGGCGTGCGCAGTTTCAGGCGCCCACGGACGAAGAACTGAAGATGACGGCCGATGCGAGGGCTCCTGGCGCGGCGGCTGTTTATTTAGAGATGAAAGAGATCGACAGCAGTGTCGCTCGCTTCCGGACCTACTACGCGCGCATCAAAGTGCTGACCGAGAAAGGCAAGGAGCTTGCGACTGTAAGTGCGGTCCATGTCAAGGGCGATTCCGAGATTAGGGAGATCCATGGCAGGACCGTTCTTCGGGACGGAACCGTGATTCCTCTCACGGTAAAGCCTGAGGATCTTTTGGAAGAGAAGACCGTAGACGCGGAAGTGGATCGCAAAGTGTTTACATTACCGGGCGCAGAAGTGGGATGCATTCTGGAGTACAGCTACGACGTCTGGTACCACGACAACGCATACATTGACCCCCCGAGATGGGAGATTCAGCAGCCGTATTTCATTTACAAAGCCCACTACCAGTTCACGACAGTCGGCAATGTGTTCTGGTCGGGGCGTCTGCCTGAAGGCGTGGCGGTGAAGAAAAGTGTGAGCGGCACCTATAGCATCGACTTGGCCGATGTGCCGCCGATTCCCGACGAAGAGTGGATGCCGCCGCCCGGAAGCTTCGGGTACACTCTGTATTTTTATTATTCAGACGCGCTCGATAGGACGGAATTCTGGAACGAAGCCGTTAAGGCCTGGTCGAGGGAGGTCAACAACTTTTCCGAAACATCGAATACCATCAAAGAGGCCGTTGCGAGCCTGGTGACAGCGAGCGACAGCGACCTGGATAAGGCAAAGAAGCTATACGCCGCGGTGCAGGCGCTAGACAATACCGACTACTCGCGCAAAAAGACGCATGAAGAACGCAAACGCCTGAAGCTGAAAGATGAAAAACACGCCCAGGATACCTGGACGCAAAAAAGCGGATCGTCGAACGCGATAGCGTTGCTTTACCTTGCGATGGTGCGGGCGGCGGGGCTGACGGCCAACGCGGCGGAGGTTGTAGACCGCGATAAAGGCGTGTTCGATCCGAGTTTTCTCGATCTGGATCAGCTGGATACGATCGTGGTCTCGGTGAGCGTGGGCGGCAAGCAAATCGTGACCGATCCAGGGGAAAAGATGTGCCCGTTTGGAACGGCGAACTGGCGGCACTCGCTCGCGGGCGGCATTGGGCAGAGTGCGCAGGGGCCCTCGTTTACGATCACTCCTGCTGCGCAGTATGCGGAGAATACCATCCGGCGGACAGGGATTCTGACCGTAGACGAGCATGGCGGCGTGACTGGGCAAATGCAGATTGCAATGACGGGGCAGGAGGCGCTGCGCTGGCGCCAGTCCGCGCTCAGGAACGATGAATCCGAACTGAAAAAGCAGTTTGACGCGGAACTGGAGCCGATGACACCCCAGGGGGTCTATGCGCAAACGACGCGCTTCGACGCGATCGACGATCCAGCGGCGAACCTGATCGCAGTGGTCAACATCGAGGGAACGCTCGGTGCCGCGATGGGCAACCGGCTGGTGCTGCCGAGCTTCTTTTTTGAAACGCGGGGCGACGTCTCGTTTGTGAAGGAAGAAGCGCGGATGGAGCCCGTGGACATGCACTACGGCGGCCGGGTGACCGATCAGGTCACGTACCGCTTTCCAGCTGGCATGACCGTCGAAGGCGCGCCGCAGGACGCCACCATCTCATGGGCAGGCCACGGACTTCTTGTTGCCAAGAGCCTGGCGCAGCCTGGGCAGATCACGGTGGCGCGGACGCTTACGAACGCATTTACGCTGGCCAAACCGGACGAGTACCAGCAGTTGCGGGGTTTCTATCAGAAGGTGGCAGCCGAAGATCAGCAGCAACTGGTGCTCGTGGGGTCTGCCGGGGCGGGCGGGGGCAGGGTCAAGTAGTAAACAGTTGCGGGGTTGAGGGACGGTTTTTGCATCCGAAATGGTGCAATTTCTGACCTATGCCATGTTTAGATGCCGGGCGACGGGGGCTCCAGATCTCGATTCTGGGACCTGTGAATCATCAAGCTGTTGCATCCCCCGTCACGCCCACTCATCAAACAACCCATGAGCCATCCTCTCTTTTCCTCATTTCAGCTTCGTTCGGTCGTCTTTCCCAATCGCATCGCCGTTTCGCCCATGTGCCAATACTCTTCCGAGGATGGTTTCGCCACCGACTGGCATCTCGTCCATCTGGGCGCGCGTGCGCAGGGCGGCGCGGGCCTGGTCATGGCCGAAGCCTCTGCGGTCACTCCCGAGGGCCGCATCACCCCCGGAGACCTCGGCATCTGGAAGGACGAGCACATTCCAGCCCTGGCGCGGATCGTCGATTTCCTCCACTCACAAGGCGCCCGCGCCGGCATTCAACTGGCTCACGCCGGACGAAAAGCCAGCATGTCCGTTCCGTTCAGTGGAGAACGTCTGCTGCTCCCGGGCGAAGGCGGCTGGCAACCCGTCGCGCCCAGCGCCGTGCCCTTTTCATCCAGCTACGCCGAGCCCCAGCCGCTCGATCAAGCCGGCATCGATGCCATCATCGACGCCTTTCGCCAGGCCGCGAGCCGCGCCCTCAAGGCCGGCTTCGACCTCGTTGAGATTCACGCCGCGCACGGCTATCTCCTCCATCAGTTCCTCTCGCCTCTCGCCAACCAGCGCGCCGACGCCTACGGCGGCAGCTTTTTGAATCGCACCCGCCTGCTCCTTCAGGTCGTCGACGCCGTCCGCGCCGCGTGGCCTGCGCACTTGCCTCTGTTCATTCGCATCTCCGCCACCGACTGGGCAGAGAACGGCGCCGGCTGGACCATCGACGACTCCGTCCAACTCGCCCATCTCCTCCGCGAACATGGCGTCGACCTCATCGACGTTTCATCCGGCGGTCAGATTCCCAACGCCAAAATCCCTGCCGCTCCCGGCTTTCAGGTGGGCTTCGCTGAAAGAATCCGCAATGAAGCCTCCATCCCCACTGCCGCGGTGGGCCTCATCACCGAGCCCGCCCAGGCCGGCGCCATCGTGGCTCAGGGCCAGGCCGACCTCGTATTCCTCGCCCGCTCCTTCCTTCGCGAACCATACTGGCCCGTCCACGCCGCTGCGGCGCTTGGCGAGTCAGCCAGTTGGCCCGTCCAATATCTGCGCGCCGCGCCTGCAAACTCGACCGCTCGGTTGTCTGTCGCCCGCCCCGACCCGGCCTGACTCCGAAACCGGGCGGTAGGCCAGGGATTTATCCCTGGCATTAGATCAAAGAGAATAAACGATGGGCTTTACAGGCTGCGGAAAAAATGGGAGCAGGAGGCGAATTCGCCGAAAGACGTCCCTCAGGGGCTAAAGCCCGCGTTGATTTTACGCCACTTACGGCACGGCTAAAGCTGTGCCCTTTCAAAGCAATGAGTTCTTCCGCAGCCTGTTTAGCCCCTGAGGTATGCCTTGCACCGCTTTTGGCCGAGAACAGGGTGTTTTCCGCAACCTGTCTAGCCCCTGAGGGAAATTCACCCCTGGTTTTCCACCACCTGTTGTATATCCAGGCTCCCTTTCCACAACTACTTTGGTTTTGCTCCACTTTTGGGGCAGTTTCAGGCCTATACTGCCCCTAGACGGAGGCCTGCGCCACAAGCGCGGCGCACTCCTTGTTTCCCTTATGGCCACCCATTTCGCCCACGCGCATGCCCTCGAAAACACTCCGGCAATCCCCGACCGCCTCTACTTCAAAATTGGCGATGTAGCCCGCATTCTCGACCTGGAAACCTATGTCCTCCGCTTCTGGGAGACGCAGTTTCCGCAGCTCAAGCCCAACAAGAGCGGAACCGGCCAGCGCCTTTACCGCCGCCGCGATGTCGAATTGATCCTGGAAATCAAGCGCCTCGTCCACACCGAGGGATACACCCTGGCCGGCGCCCGCCACGCGCTCGGCCAGATTTCCGCTCAGCGCCGTCCCCCACAGGCAAATGAGGCGCAACGCGACGCTCAGCACCTCCCCCGGCGCGATTCACAGTCGCGCCTGCCCTTGCCGGCCAACGCCTCCACCCTGCGCACAGATTCAGTCTCCGCGGTCATCGACCAGATTCGTGCCGAACTGCGCGAGATTGCCGGCATGCTCGCCCTGCCGGTGGCCCAGCCTCCCCGCCGCCGCATGCGCATAGCTGCCGTCGCGGCTGCCTCGGACTCTCTGTTCTCTTCTTAGTTGCCCACCACCGCCGCCAAGCCACAAAGAGGTAAACAGCGTTCGACAATCCCGCCGCTAACTCGCTATCCCCGCATCAGTGGGAGCTAACTCGCTAAATTGAACTGCACACCCTGTTTCCGCCTGCATGGTTCAACGAGCAACATGATCGGAATTTAGCACCTTGTTAGCCATTCATGCCGCTTGAACGCAGTCTATCTCCAGGCGCCCAACCAGTCCGCGGCATCCCAGAAAGCAGTTATTCACCAATTCAACTATGTTCATTCAGCAGGATTCCGTGCTAACTTATAGCCAATGTTGGGTGCAGGCGATCCCGGCAAGCAACTAACTCCACGTATTCGCTCCCCGGGCAATCGGTCTCTCACCCCATCGGAGCTGGGCTTTGTATTGCACCTTTTGTAACTCGACGGACTTTCGCACATCCAGGTTGCGTCCATCGGATATCTTCCGATTGATCTTCTTGCTATACCCCGTGCGCTGCCGTAACTGCGACACGCGTGCGTTTGTCTTTGTCTTCCGGGCTTACAAGCTTCACCGCGCCAGAGAAATTCGCCGTCAGCAAGAGCGCCGCCGTCAGAGTTCGCGGCAAAGGCCGACCGCGCCCCCGGCATGAGCCGGCTCCCGCTACAAATACCGATACAAATAATTGTCCGGCCGAGGAACTTCTAGAATCGCCAAACCAACCCAGATGAAATGCGGGCGAAGTTGTTGGGCAAGCCGGGTATCTTGTATGGAATCGAGCCGAGCACATACGGGCCAACCAGGCCGAAGTTGGAGTACTGATAGTCGCCGCTCATGCGCAACGCGATGCGCCGCGTAATCCGCGTATCCAGCCCGCCCCCCATCAGCACAACGATCGAGGCGGTCTCGCCTTGAATCTGCCCCGCCCCCCAATATTCGTTGATGCCGGCGTCTCCTCCCAGAAACTCCGCAAAGACGGTCTCTCTTTTAAAACGCCACTCGTACTGGGCTCCGCCCACGATCGAGTAGAGATGTTGCGGCGCGCCCAGGTTGATCCCTCGGTATGCGGCAACATCGATCTTGAAACGGAGGTTGTGCCACGAAGGAAAGCCTAGCGACGCATCCCAACCGTTCAGCGGCTGGCGCGATCCGGGCACCCCATTCATCGAATTGGAGAGGAAAGCATAGCCGCCGTAGATCTGGTAGTGCGCCGGCGGTTCCTGCTGCGCGCATAACGCCGTCGACAGGCAGAGCAATGCGATTAGGGAAAGCAGACGAATTGGCATCCATGACCTCAAGTTATGGAGTCTCTACATATTAATCCGGCCGGGTAACAGGTCGGAAATTGGCAGCCGCGCGAAGATAGGCAAGCCTTCTCCAATCCAACGGCCTGATTGAGCACTCGCGCCAGGATTCTCGACACGGAGACGATTTCTATACGCTATTGATTCAAATGGTCGGGACGGGCAGATTTGAACTGCCGACCCCTCGCACCCCAAGCGAGTGCTCTACCAGGCTGAGCCACGTCCCGACATGATCGAACCGGCTCAATGGAGTCGGTCAGGGTCCAAATCAGTTTACACCAGCCCGCCGCTCGACGCGACCGTTGCCCACTCGCCCGCCTACCGGCTACACTGTCCCCCAAATGCAAACCGCCGCTTCCCATCCCATTCGCCAGCGCCGCCTAACGCGGATCGCTCTCGTCTTCACCGCGCTCTGCTGCGCCGTCATCTTTGTCCAGGCGCTGCCGGCCGCCGCGCAGTCACCCGCGGCGAACCATCTGCTCATCTACTCCATCGATGTCGAGGGCGGCCAGGCCACGCTGCTTGTCTCCCCCAGCGGCGCTTCGCTGCTGGTCGACACCGGCTGGCCCGGCAACGATGGCCGCGACGCTACACGCATCCAGCAGGCCATGCGCGATGCCGGCATCTCCCGCATCGATCACCTGCTCGTCACCCACTTCCATGTCGATCACGTCGGCGGCGTGCCCGAGCTGGTCAAGCGCGTTTCCATCGGCGAGTTCCTCGACCACGGCCTCAACCGCGAAGACTCCGACATCACCCGCCGCGACTACGCCGCCTATCTCAAAGCCATCGAGGGCAAGCCCCGCCGCATCGTCCACCCCGGCGACACCATCTCCATTGCCGGCCTTGACGTCGTCGTCCTCACTGCCGACGGTGAACACATCGCCTCAGTCCCTGGCGTCAAGCCCACGCCCAATCCCTACTGCGCCACCGAGCCCAAATGGGAGCTCGACCAAACCGAGAATCCCCGTTCCGCCGGCGTTCTCGTCACCTTCGGCAAATTCCGATTCCTCGATCTCGGCGACCTCACCAAGGCCAAAGAGATTCCCCTCGTCTGCCCCGACAACCTCATCGGGACGGTCGACCTCTATCTCGTCAACCACCACGGCTTCAATCTCTCCAACTCGAAGGCTTTCGTCGACGCCATCCATCCCCGCGTAGCCATCATGGACAACGGCGCGCACAAGGCCGGCAGCCCTGAAGCCTGGCAGACCGTGCATGAAAGCCCCGGCCTCGAAGATCTCTGGATGCTCCACACCGCCGAGGACTCCGACGCCGCCCACAACAGCGCCGACAGTTTAATCGCCAACCTCAAAGGCGGCGCCGACGGAGCTTATCTCAAGGTCATCGCCTCGCCCAACGGCAGCTTCTCTGTCACCAACACCCGCACCGGAAAAACAAAAGAGTATCGAGCCGCAATTACGGTGGCAGGCCGCTAGCCGAACTGAAGTACGGCTCTCCTTGAATGGGGCCACATCGCGGAGACCATCCACACAAGAATGAAACGATTCGTCAAGCGATGGAGTATAGGCAGAATGATTGCGAAAAGCCTTGAGGGCTTATGAACGTTTGGCTGAAGATCATGGTCGCCACGCTGGGGCTGGCCGCCCTGGGCGCTATTGCACTGTTCGCATCCCCCGGACCGCTTCCGTCAGACGAGGCGCTCCGGGCTCGCTTCCTCGCTCATCGTGCCGACTTTGAAAGGCTTGTAGCGATGGCGAACGAAGATAATCATTTAATTCGCATTGCACCCGACTTTACTTGGCTGGACGACGACTCCTCGTGGCCTAGAAAGAATGTTGGGATTTCGGAGCAGCGCTGGAACGACTATAGGCGGATATTTCAAGTGGTTGGCGCATCGGACGGGATCCTCAGATATACCAATCCTACTTTGATTTTCTTTCCGATCATGTCAGTGGGCTTAGTTCCGAGCGGCTTCGAAAAGGGCCTTGTATACAGCGAAGCACCTGTGAGCCCAGTCCTGAAGTCCTTAGACAAAAAGCCCCCTCAAGAATTTTGGGACGGGCCAGACCGGAGCCATGTGCTTGCGTACAAGCCCATCGAGAATCATTGGTACATCTATTACAGACAGTGGTGACCGCCCTCACGCTTCTCTCTCACCCGGACAACTTCCGCGGCCGCTTTTGGTTCAGCTCTCTGCGCAATTCGTCAACCTTCACCTTGGCCTTTTCCAGCGCCCTCTTGCCCATCTTGGTAATCTTATAAACCCGCCGCTGGCGTCCTCCGGCACTCACGGGCGCAGATTTCAAAAGCCCGTTCCGTTCCAGCCCGTGCAGCAGCGGGTACATGGTCCCCGGCCCAATTCTATATCCGTGATGGCGCAGCTCCTCCATCATCGCCAGTCCGAACACCGGCTCATGAGCAGCATGCACAAGCACGTGAATCCTGATCAGCCCGAAAAATAGTTCCTGCTGTTGTTTCAACACAACATGAATATAACCCCTGCGCCCAAAATCCGTATTGGCTGTTATCGAATTTCGATATATCATTTTAAAACCGGGTGCTTCCCCCGGAACAAAAAACCATCGAATCGTAAGAATGAACATGCACCTATGAAATTCCGTGTAGATTTCTCATGCCTGGCGCTTCTTCTCCTCTTGCTGCTGGCCGCGCCAAATGTGTGGCCGCAGGGCCCGCCGTATCAAACCGACGATCCTGTACCGGTCGATTTACATCACTACGAGTTCTATATCTTTGGCGGGGTCGACGGCACGCCGGCGGAACTCGACCCAACCGGGCCGGCCTTCGAGTTCAATTGGGGCGCAATTCCAAGAGTGCAACTGCACGCCATTCTTCCCTGGGGCGGCGTCTTCCCATCGAACAACCCGGCCTATCTCCCCGGCGGCACAGGGCCAAGCGCCTACGGTCTCACCGATATGGAGTTGGGCGTGAAACTCGCCATCATCAAAGAGACCAAGCATATTCCGCAAATCGGCACCTTCACCATGTTTGAAATGCCAACTGGGAACTTCAATAACGGCCTCGGCGTTGGAAAAGTCTGGTACAAGCTTCCCGTCTGGCTGCAAAAGAACTCCGGAAAGTGGCTCTTCGATGGCGGCGGAGGCTATCAGGTGGTTCCGCAAACCAACTACCGCGATTTTCCATACACCGGATGGTTGATAAAACGAGAACTGAACGAGAGGCTTGAACTGGGCGCGGAACTTTTCGCCCACGGACGCGAAGGTTTTGCCGCCGCGCAAACCCAGAGGTCCGCGATGATCGACGTTGGAGGCTACTACCACTTCAAACACAACCCCAACGAGCAATTCCTCTTTGCCTACGGACACTCCGTCGCCGGACAAACAGAGAACTACGCCTACGTGGGCATGTACTGGACCTGGGGAAAAGATGAAAAGAAGGACACAGCAAAGAACGACTGGATGCAAGGCCCAATGACCGGAAGCAGATTTGAATAATCTGCGCGGCGGCCTGCCTGAAGTCAACGGAGGAAAATGGAAATCACATCACGCGCTCTCTGGACAATCCTTCACGGCATGGGGTTCGGTGCGCTCTATCTGCTCGCGTGTTCCGGCGCGCTGGTGGAACTCTATCGCCTCACCTGCTCCTCTGCCCCGTCTCAACCCTCACACGGCGAAGCGCGCTTCCTGAAAATCTATTTGCTCACCATGACGGTCCTGGCCTGGGCAGCCGTGCTCACGGGCGCTTATGTCGTCTACCCCTGGTATCGCGCAGTCCCGCCGCCCGGAACCACCGATCTCGCCCTGTTTCCGCAGCGCCTCCTCATGTCCAGCCCCACGACCATCGGCTGGCACTCGCTCGGCATGGAATGGAAAGAACACGTCGCATGGTTCGCTCCAATCTCCATCACCATGGTTGCTGCTGTCTTTATCCGCTACGGTCAATCGCTGTCTAACCACAGGCAGCTTCGCGCCGCGGTCCTCGGCTTTGCCACAGCTTCGTTTCTTGCCGCCGGCATCGCGGGCTTCTTCGGAGCCATGATCGACAAGGCCGCTCCCGTCCAGGGAGGCCACGCCATTCAACTCACCATGGGAGCAGAAAAATGAATGCCACCGGTCCAGCAGCAAATTCCAAACTTCAAGCCATGACCAACGGCTCCGGCGCCGCCGCCATTCTATCCGCCGGCATCGGTGCATTCGTTCTAGCAGTCGTCGCTCTGGCTGCCGATAATTCGGCCGCACTCAAGAGCATGCTGACCTTCTACAAGCCAACCGGACCTCTCTCCGGCGTAACCACCACTTCAATTCTTGTATGGCTCGTAACCTGGGCCATCCTTGAATGGCGCTGGGCAAAGAAGAGTGTCGCACTCGGTCGAGTCAGCATCCTCGCATTCACGTTGCTGGCGTTGAGCTTCCTGCTAACATTTCCACCCATCGCCGACCTCTTCTAACTCTACCGCGTCTTCCTGTAAAGCTCCTCTAGCGCATCGCACGCCGCCCGCGTCCCATCCTCATGCTCCAGCCGGTGCGCAACCTGCTTGGCCCGCAGCGCAAACCTGGGCTGCTCCATCATGCCTCGCAGCTTCCGGGCCACTCTTATCGGCGTGTAGTTCGCACGCTGAATCACCCGCGCCACCTTCTGCCGCTGCATCCTTCGCGCGTTGTCCGGCTGGTCGTGCGAGTAGGGCATAATCAGCATCGGCTTGCCCGCCTTCATGCACTGCGCCGTGGTTCCCACTCCACCCTGGTGCACCACCAGCGAAGCCCTCGGAAAGATCTTCGAATACGGCGCATACTCGGCCACGCAGATCGAATCCGGGAGCGCCTGCCGCGGACGGTTGCGCGCATCCGCGCCGATCAACAGCACCGCCCGCACCCCAAGCTTCATCGCCGCCTTGGCTGAGAACTCGTAGAAGCGTCCGGCCGCCAGCACCGCCGCCGACCCCAGCGTAAATACCACAGGCGCATCGCCCGAGGACAAGAACTTCTCCAACTGCGGCGGCAGCGCCCCATTTCCCGACTCGGCGTCGTAGTAGCAGAACCCAGTTATCTTCGCGTTCTCCGGCCAGTCCTTCTGCTCCTGGCCCAGCACCCGCGAAAACAGAGCCAGCACCAGGTGCGGCGAGTGCTTGGCGTCGAACAACGGATTCCTGCCCCGCTCCAGACCAAGCTCGGCGCGCAGTTCGTAAATCGGCTGCGGCCACTTCCGGCTTACAAACCGGGCCAGCCGCTTGATCGCCCGGCCCATCCCCGGAATGGTCTTGTCCGCCCGCGCCAGGCGCCGATACATGGGCAGAACCGGCGGGTCATATGCGGAGAAGAACGACAGCGGCGCAAGCACGTAACTCGCCCAGGGAATCCCCGTGACCTCGGCCACCAGCGGCCCCGCATAGTTGAGCTCGCCCATCAGCAGCAGGTCGGCCCGCTCCGGCTTGGTGGCCGCATCCAGCAGGTCGTCGTAAGTTTGGCGCAGCGACGGAAACAGAAACTCCCGCAGCCCCCGCTCCGTCCCCTTGCGCACGTCGTAAATCATCTCCACCATCAACGTGTTTTCGGGGTCGATATCCGGCCGCACCTCGTGAAACTCCAGCCCCAGCGGGGCAATTTTCGGCCCAAACACCGCCGGCAGCGCCATCACCGGCACATGTCCGCGCCGCCTGAGTTCCAGCGCGATGGCAATCAGCGGATTGATGTCGCCAAGCGTGCCGATATTCGATAGAACAATGCGCAATCCAAACATCCCTGAGCCAAGACCGGCCCGCAGCTTAGAGGTTATCGCATGAGCCTCAGGTTGCCGAAAATCCCCAGTCCCTTGTCCACCAGTCCCTAGGCCCTAGCCCTTGTCCTTCCATGCGGTCCTGAATACACCCTCAACCTTTCCCCACTTCACGCCAAATGCGAAATGTTATCCTTAGCCCATTCGAATTCGCCATATGCTTGACCACTGACCACTGACCACTGACCACTGACCACTGACCACTGACCGCTGCTTTTATGAAGATCCTGCTCGCCATCGTCGTCGTTCTGGTCGTCGCCGCCTCCTTATACGCCGACTACAAATGGCGCCAGTGGATGACCGCCCGGCGCCGCGACCGCCAGTAGACGCGCCGCCCGCCGCCAATCTCCAGTTACAATCTGTTATAGGGAGCCGTCCAATACCCATGCTTCGTTTCGTTCGCCTTGCAAATCTCTTCCCCTCTCGCCCCAACCGCGCCGGCCTCGTTGTGTGCCGCGGCAGCCTTTTCCTATCTTTGGCCGCGCTCGTCCTCGCAGCCGCGCCCGCCGCTCGCGCCCAGTTTAACGCGCCTTCTCCCGGAATCCAGGTTAAGGACACCTCCGCGCTCCATCCGCCGCCAGGATCGCGCGTCGCCATCGTCGAATTCATGGACATGGAGTGCCCCGTCTGCGCCACCACTAATCCGATTCTTGAAGCCGCCGCAGCCAAGTACAGAATCCCCTTGGTCCGCCACGACTTCCTCATCCCCTACCACGCATGGAGCCCTATCGCCGCCGTCAATGCCCGCTGGTTCGACTCCAAGAGCAAGAGCCTCGGCGAAGAGTACCGCGACCAGGTATTCGCCAATCAGCAATCTCTCTACAACAACCCCGAACTGCTCCGCCAGCTCACTGAGAAGTTCGCCCAAAGCCGCCACATCGCCCTGCCCTTTTCCCTAGACCCGCAAGGCAAGCTCGCCGCCGAAGTCAAGGCCGACAATGACCTCGGAATACGCATGGGCATCAACGCCACCCCCACCGTTTTCGTCGTCACTGCGGGCAGCAAGGGCGCACCATTCATGCAGGTCCAGCATCCCGACCAGAATCTCTACCAGGTCATCGACCAGGCCATGGCCGACACCGCCGCACCGGTGAAGGCCGCGTCGGCCAAGCCCGCCGCCAAGCCCGCCGCCAAGCCCGCCGCCAAAAAGCCCACCGGCAATTAGCCTCCGCGTAGTTCAAGCGCGCAAAAACGGCGTCCGCCATGTCGGACGCCGTTTCGCTTGTGTGAAGGAGACTCTGTTTTGAAAGTGCACGGCTTCAGGCGGCAGCGGAATGCTCGCCTGGCTAATTGCCGTCAGGGCGCGCAAGCGCCGTCTGCCCCACCGAAGGTGGCTGTATATTCACCAACCCGCCCTGCGAAGCCGTCCCCGGCGAAACCATATTCTTCTGCGGCGCTCTCCAATGGTCGATATAGCTGATCCGGTGCACGCATCCGATGGTGCAATTCGGCGCGCAGCTCTTGGCCGTTAAAAACTCCCGCTTCACGTCCGCGGTTGTATAGTCGGCAATCGGCACACCGGGATAACCGCGCTGCTGCGAGCAATAATGCACCAGCCCATCCTCGCAAATGTATAGGTACCGCGACCCCGCGCGGCACCGCCAATCGTTCGGCCGGCCCTGCGCAATCGCCTCTTGAAACTTGTCGAACTGCGCGTAGTTGGTCTTCCTTCTGT
>Ga0326727_10011222_pt1 | contig 20977 bp, 20 predicted proteins | sample MB2enrmetagenome_FD_207643 | JGI IMG/M metagenome (GOLD analysis project Ga0326727, IMG submission 207643) | Lab enriched peat soil microbial communities from McLean, Ithaca, NY, United States - MB29MY | ecosystem: Environmental > Terrestrial > Soil > Wetlands > Peat | place: USA: New York...
CACCACCACCCAATCATACCAACTTGCGTCGATTGGCAATATCAGGTTCCCACCTCCTTCTCAGACCCGCTCAAACTAGCGGGACTCGGTGCAGAATTCTACACAATTCTCGGCGACTTTCAACCAGTGCCGCGACTAAGCCACGGAGAACCCGGAGAGCATGGCACGGCATGGTATCAGTCAGCAATGTTGCGGAGGCGCTGAGCCAGACGACGCGGCGCGTCATTCGATCGGCGGTTGCAGCCGCAGGATGTATCGCTGGAAATCGGTTTCCCATTGGTTGCTGTCCCGGCCAAACCGACGCTGGAAGCTGGCGATATCGTCGCGGTTGAACTTCAGGTCTGCGAGGTAGTGGCGAAAGCGGTTGCTATAACTCGATCCGTCACGCGTCATCAAATAATACACAAGCGCCCAACTCATGGGATACGCGATCTTCGCGTTGCCGTAAAACGTTGCCCGGTCCATCTGGAGCAGATCGGGCACCGGCAGGGATTGTCCCGTGCGAATCAGGTACTGCGCGCCCCGCAGTTTCGAGTTGTTGATCAACCCCGCGTGCAACCGGCCGCCGTCGACGTAGCTCGTCTCGAAATACTGCGCCATGCCTTCGTTAAGCCACACCGGCACTTGTGTGCCCAGTTCGTAGCCGAGAAACTGGTGGAACCCCTCGTGCGCCAGCACCTGCCAGAGATTGGCTTGCTCGAAGGTGACCAATTCGTAAAACGTATTGCCGTCCTCGTCGGTCTTGAGGTGGCAATAACCCGCCACGCCCGCATGGACGAGCGCCGTTGGGCCAGCCGCGTACGCGCGGAAATCCTCGGCGTTGCTGAACACGATCACGCGGGCGCCATCTTTCAGCGTCCAGTTGGAGAAATACCGCGAGTACTGCCGCAGCATCTCGTTCATGAACCGGTTCACCTGCCAGCCGATCTCCGCCCCGCTTTCCGCCAACACCTGATAACTGCCCGCCGTCGCGAGATAAAACTCGCCGATCGCCGGCGGGGTTTTAGTTTGCCCCTGCGCGCGCCCGCTGACCGCCGCTAGCAACAGCCCGGTGACGACAATGACTTTCCCATTCATAGTGGCATTTTAACCCAACTGCCTGCCCGCGACAATATGCAATCTGGGGATGTGTTCGACGCCCACGACTCCAGCACTCCATTTCTCCGCGCTCACCCTCTGGAAATCCAATTGACTGACAGAGATGGCGGGTTTAGTCTCGTCTTGAGTGGGGCGAAGATGAAGCGACTGAAGTCATCGCTCAAGAAGTTCGCCATCGGGCTTGGTGTTCTGACCGCTGTCCTCATCATTTTCTTTCTGGAGGAGAATATTTGTGGCAAGATCGCCCGCCATTCCCAAGTTGGACAAGCCAGAACCAAAAGTTGTCTTTCTTCTTGTCGCCTTGGAAGCCATAGAAATCTGCCCTGCACGGTTGCGCCTGTAAAACGTTGCGCGACTTGCGCAGGATTCAAGAAATAAGGGATTAATTGGCATGTGGACGTGATCGAAATCTACAACGGCCAACTCGTGTGAACGAACCACTGCCACTGAACGAATCGCAGCACCGCCGACGATGGCCGGCCGTGGACCGGATCTGCAAATACAACCACCTGCCGCGCCCGCTGATCAAGGTGCTCGTGGACGTGATGCGGCAATTCCCCACCTCTGGCGTGTTGGTCACTCTAGGCCGTACACGAGGATCTTGAAAATGCCCGGAGTCATCCTTGTACGTCCGCCTCGACGCCCGCCGGCTGGCTGCCCGGCAGGCTGCTCCGCAGGCGCCTCGTATTTGGCTGATGCCAGGTAAATCTCGTGTGTCTTCGGATCGAGCGCCATCGTGCGCGCACCGCGTTCGGTAGGCAACGTCTGCACGACCGTAAGTCTGTCCGGAGCGTCTTCATGCGCGATGGTGACCGTCCCAGTGCCACAGGAGGCGAAGGCGTACTGGGTGCCGGGATCAAACGCATTGGCGTCCACGCCATGTCCGATGGGCACCGAGCCGAGGACCTTGCCGGTCTCGCTGTCCATCATGACCATCAGGTTATTGCCGCAACCGAGAAAGAGCCGATGATGCGCCACGTCAATTGCCATCCCCGAAGCCCCCTTGCCCGGGGCGATCGGCCAGTGGTTTACGACCTGGTGCGTCTTGGCGTCAATCACCGCGACTTCGCTCTTATCTTCGAGGTTGTCATAGACGCGACCCGCCTTCGGATCGGCGGCGGCAAACTCCGGCCGGCCTCCCAGCGGAATGGTGGCAACGACCTTGCCCGCTTTCGCGTCGATCACTGTCGCGGATTGGCCGCGCCCGTTGAACATATAAACTTCCTGTTGCCCCGGCTCGTAAAGCATCCCATCCGGGTTCTGACCCGTGTCCACCTGCGACAGCGTGGTCAGTGTCTTCAGATCAACGATGCTTGCCGTGTTCGAGCGCCCGTTGCTGCTGAATCCCCGTTGAAGATCGGACGCGACGGCCAGACCGTGGCCGCCCGGAGTATTGGTGATCTCGCCCGCGACCATGTCCTTGTCGATATCGATCACGACCACCTTGGTGGCATGGCTGACGTACAGGCGGCGACCCGCTGTATCAACCGACAGATAATCCCAACCTCCCTCGCCGCCGACGGGAATTTCCTTCAATAAGTGATACTGACTGTCCGCACCGTAAGGCGGAGCCGCTGCGGCGCTTGCGATCCCGAACGCAATCGCACCGATGAACCGCAGATGCCCCGTCTTCATATGGCCACTCAATCTCCCGTTAAGGTTTGGCAGGAGAGTAAGACTCGGAACATCTCGTACACAAGGGGAAAAGACCGGGTCAATTACGCGTGCCGCAGTCCTCCACACTCCCGCCGCGTGTTCTGTTGCTTGCACGAACTCGCTCCGCCGCCGGTTCGTGAGTTGGTCTCCCGACCAATCTTTGCCAATGATGTCAGGGGCAACATTATGGGAAGATTATGCGCTCGGCAATTCGTTGCCATCTTCCATCCGCGCGCCCAGAGCTACGTCCTCCGTAGGCGCGCGCATGAATCAGTTTCGTCCCGTAATGTTCCCGTAACTTGGTTTTAGGAAGGATGCGCGCCGTCGGTCAGAAGACGACCTTGCGGCTTTGCAAATACAGCCCGCAACCAACGCCGCCGCTAGCAGCCCGTTAAAGAACTCACTGGTTTTGACAGCGGCGTGAATCGCCGGTCGACGCCGTCATACCGTGGCGATGACGATCCAAGGACGAGCGATTCCGTCCAACGCTCGCGCAGAAGTTCCCACAGCCAATTCAACAGAGCCCAAAGTGCCCGCAGCTTGTCGGCCAAGCTGCGCGGCTTGGTCAGGCCCCACACCTTGCGCAGCAGCAGCCCCAAGTTGTACGCGGCGCACTTCAAGGTGTACGCCTTGGTCACATTGACCAATCCCCTCAGCCAACTGCGTCGTCCTCCGCCGGTCTCACACACGTGAGCGAAGCTGCGTTCCGCCCGCTCGCTTCTCCACCGATTCAGTCGCCGACCTTTCGCGCTGCGTACCCGCCGTCGATTCGCCCGAAACGCCACTTCATATTCCACCGGCTTGTTGGTCCAGCAGCGGCTCTTTTGCCGACGTTCGGGAATGTAGGTCCGGATCCCCCGCTCCGTGCATTCGGTCAGCAGCCCATTGTCGTGATAGCCCTTGTCCATCACCGCCTCTTTCACCTGCGGTGCCCGATCCGCCTGCGAGCTGGCCAACACCAGGTTGGATTGCGCCAAGCTCAACGTCAGCGGGGCGCTCTCCGAGTCGGCACGATCGGCGTGCGTCACCAGTGGCGCCACAATCGCTTCGCTGTCCAGGTCCACCGCGTGCTCCGCTTTGTAGGCCAGATGGGTGCGCCCATCCTTCATCTTGGCAATCCGACTGTCCGCATCAGTGCGGCTCTGCCACTGCTGGTTGGAAACTTTCTTGCCCTTGCGCCCTCGATCCAGTCGTCGCAGATCTTCCTCGGTCGGTTCCTCGATCCCCTCCGCCTGTGCCAGCCGTCGCAAATACCGTTTCCAATCCTCCGCCGTGTCCTTGCGCACGATGCTTTTCATCGCGGCATTGGCTTCCAACGTGGTGGCATCAATGGCCAGCGTCTTGCCCCGCAACAGCCCCTTCTGTTCCAGCAACCGCAACACGAACCAAAACACTTCATCGAACACCTTCTCGGGCAGCCGTTGGCGGATGATCGTCATCGACGCATGCACCGGGGTCGTTTCGGTGGGCAACACTCCCAGAAAGGCCCGCAACGCCAAGCTGTCGGCGCAACGCTAGGCGATACCGCGTTGACTGTCCAATCCCTCGAAGTAACCGATCAAGACCATGCGAAAGTAAACGCCCGGCGGAATACTGGGTCGGCCACCCTCCTTGTAATAGGCGGCGCAGAGCTTCTCCGCGAACCCATCGAAATCTGCCTCCCCCAGCACTTCATTCAGCTTGCTGTAGAACGGATGGCCGGGACCTTGTGCGAGTTGGTTGGCGGGGATGAACATCTCCGACTGCTCGATCGTGCGTTTGCCGAGTGCCATGTCTTCGTGTAGCGAACTCGCCCTCAAGACGCAATCACCAATGAGACTTTTCCGGACTTTTTTAACGGGCTGCTAGGCGTGTAAAGAATAAAACTGCTTTGTAGCGGAGTTTTTCTATGTCTGATTTCCTCGACGAGAGCGTTTCGTTTGATTTAAGCCGGAAGCCGGGAGTGGAACCCGGCCAAATACCCATAGCGATCTTGAGGTCTTCTTATTGCTTGGCCTTTGCCACCTCGACCGCGTACACGTGTGTTGGGCCGAACATATTCGACCGAAAAACAATCCACTTGCCATCGGGAGTGAACTGGCCGTTCGGCTCCAATGCATAGTCATGCTTGGCCAGATTGACGAGCTTCTCGGCCACGAAATACCCACTCTGGATCAACGTCGACGGGTCGCTGGCGCCGCCGGTCACCGGCGGAATAAGATGCGGCTGGAAGAGGTACATCCATTGACCGTTGTTCGGCGCCGCGACGCTGTCCGGTCCGCCGCCGTCGCCGCAGAAGAGCGATTGGTCGGGGGAAATGTTGTAATGCACCGACCACTCGTCCTGTTTCAAGTTGTACCAGGTCCGCATCTTGGTCGCGATGTTGTAGCACCCGACCCAGAAGACATGGCTGCGGGGCGTCTGCAAGTCGTACAATATCTCCTTGCCGTCCGGACTAAAGAACTCGTGGCCGTTGATTTGCATGTTCATGAACCGCGGCTGGACGTTGACCAAGTCGGTGCCGTCGGTGCGGATGATCCAAGTCCGGTCCATAAGCTGCCATGTCCCTTCGTGGCAGAACAGCATCTGCTGTGTATCGGTCGGTGAGAACTGCACGTGATTCAGCCAGGCGTGGCTCTCGTTGAACTTGTTGACCTCGCCGGTCTTCAGATTAAGCGTCACCAGTTCCATGTCGCGATTCGTGTTGGGTGAGCCGAAGCCAGACCGAGGCCCGCCACGCTGACCGCGACGCCCGGTCGGCGGCACGGCATTGGTCGTGTCGCCCCGGCCGCGGATGCCGAAGAACCCCTGCGGTCGCAGCAGGTCGAACGTGCCGCCGGCAAGCGTCTCGTCGCAGTTGATGTTGGCGATCGACAAGCCTTGGGGAACTTCGATCACCTTCGTGTCTGCTCTGGTGTTCGGGTCGACGGTGTGGATCGCCGCCCCTTGATCCCCCCTCGACAGGTAATAGACCAAGCCGGTCTTGCGGCCAACGCAGATCATGCCGCTTCGACCCGTCCGGATCTGTTCGATCGCGTGCGTCTGCAGGTCCACGGTGTAGAGCCCGGTCGGCGAGGTGAAGACCAGCTTTTTGCCATCGGGGGTAAACTCGTTCTGGTGAAAATAAGAACTTTCGCTGCCGTCCTCTCTCGACAGCCGAACGACTCGATGTCCCGTGTCCGGATCGATCCAGTCAGTCGGAATGGTTGTATTGGTTTGGGCATGAACGCCGGCGCTCGTCACCGCCAGCGCCGCGATCAGGGAAATCCTGCTCCAATTGCGCATGATGTTTGTCCTCCGTCTTAACGTTACCAAAGAGTCTCCATTGGGGTTGATGATTGCAGCGACTCATTCGGTTCATCGAGAATTCTCACCTCCGACAGAGTCAATATCAAGACTATTGATTCCCGATATGATTTGAGCCAGAGTCTGGATCGAATCGGCGCCCGTGGATTCGCCCGTGTCGCTGGTGACAGTGATGCGCGGGGCGGGGCAATGCCTGCGTCGCGTCGGTAAGTGCTTCATAATAGGCGGAACTGCCGGAGGCCTGTATGTATTGTACCAAATGCTGAATCACAGTCGGCGATGATCACACGTACTGCCACCGGTGCGGAGGCACTCTCGTCGCAGAGGAGCCACCGCCTCCAGTAACGACGAGCGCGACAGATCCGGATGTAGGGATGTAGACGAGTTGCTCATCCGCATCACCATCAGGGCGGACTAATCGCTCCCCGCCGGTAAACCAAGTATATAATCCCTCAAATTTCTGGGGGTTCTAAATCCGAACGGATGGGAGGTAGAACGCTCTGGGGCAATTGGAACCCCGACCGTAGCCTTTGTTTATCGGTGTTTCAATGCCGAAAACATGAGATCACGTGGTAAGTGGTACGCCCGGTGGGATTTGAACCCACAGCCTTTGGCTCCGGAGGCCAACGCTCTATCCAGTTGAGCTACGGGCGCAGAAGCGAAACGATTGCCATGACAACCGCCACAACGAAAACCAAGTGGTGGCCGCCGTCCCACAAGCTGACCTATACCAGCGGAGAAGCCGCCTGGCAAGTCGCCCGAATGGTCACCTTAACTGCACAGACTCGGCTTCTCAGTCTCCGAACGGGAAGACCACCCGTACGCCAACGTAGGGTCGACTGCGCAGCATTTGCAGGTCGAGTTTGACGTAGCCATTTTCAAGCGCGTCCTTCCACAGGTTGCCCGAAGCTCTAAGCGGCGGCGTGACGCCGGGCGGCACGCGGCGAAGTTGGCTCCGGTCGAGTCTGAATTCTGAATTTGAGTTCGTTTTTGTTTTCATCATTCAAGCCCTTCGTTCGCCGCGCTGAGCCCGAGCACGCGGCACACCGAGCGCGCAATCATCAATTCTTCGTCCGTGCGGATGACGCGAACCGTGGCCCGGCTGGCGTCCGTGGAAATCACCGCCGCATTCTCCGCATTGCGCGTTTCATTCAGTTCGATGCCGAGGAAGCCCAGTTCATCACAGATGCGCGCGCGAATGGACGGGCAGTTTTCCCCAATGCCAGCGGAGAACACCAACGTGTCCAGTCCCCCGAGGGCGGCGGCGAATGCACCCATCCACTTCTTCGCCTGGTAACAGAACAGCGCCACGGCTTCCGCCGCACGCACGTCAGCGGTTTCCCGCGCGAGCAGGTCCCGCATGTCGGAGCTGACCTCCGAAACACCAAGCAGACCCGACTGGTGGTTGACCATTTCGTAAAACTGTTTGGCGGTGATCTGCTCGGTGCGCGCCAGATACGGCGCCAAGCCGGGATCCAAATCGCCAGAGCGGCTGCTCATCACTAATCCCGCTGTCGGCGTGAAGCCCATGCTCGTGTCGATGCTTTTTCCGCCATGCACCGCCGCCAAGCTGGCCCCATTTCCCAAGTGAGCCAGAATCACGCGCCCTTGGGCCGCTTTTGCGCCTGCCACACGAGCCAGTTCTTCCATCAGATACGCATAGGACAAACCGTGGAAACCGTACCGCTGAACCCCTTTTGCCTCGAAGCGGCGCGGAATCGGAAGCAGCCTGGCCACCCGCGGCATGGTGCGGTGGAACGCCGTGTCGAAGCAGGCCACCTGGGGCAATTTCGGATGACGCTGGCGCAACGCCTCGATCAGTTCAATCTCCCGGGGCAGATGATCCGGGTCGTACGGCCTGAGGCGATGCAGTTCGTCCAACAATTCCTGGGTGACAAGCTCGGGCGCGGTGTGTTGCATGCCGTGGACCACGCGGTGTCCCACAGCCCGGACCGAAGCGAAACTATTCTGCTCTTCGAGCCAATCAATCACGGAATTCGCTGCCGACTTGTGATCGGAGGCGGCGATGCTGCGGCTGTCCTGCTGATTCCCGGTCGGGTCGTTGAACGTCAGATTCGTGCCGAGCAAGCCGATGCGGTCAATCTTTCCATAAAGCCTTCGCTCCAGCAGTTCGCCTGTCTGATACAGCACGAACTTGATGCTCGATGAGCCGCCGTTGATCGCCAAGACACAGGCTTGATCGAGTTTCTTAGCCATTCGGTATCAGCCTCGTGTGTGTTCGCTATTCTCAATGGTTGCGCAAAAAGCGCAGTTCGGCGCGCAGGCGCTCCACCTCATCGAGCAGATCGAACATGGTTTTGAGCCAGGCCAAATCGATGTCGTGAACGGTCCGCAAGTGCTCGATCCGCCGAACGGTATGGATCGCCTCTTCCGTGAATTCCATCACCCCATACGGTGGTTGAAAGACAGGTCGTACAAGGCCGGCGCGACAATAGATCAGAATGGAACGGCGGGGGACACCCGCGAGATGAGCGGCCGCATCGAGGCTGTAAAGAACGTTTGGCTTCGGCTGAAACAACTCCAGAGCCAAGGGCGAGGGGCTGTCCGGAACAAATCGTTTTCTCATGAGGTTTTCCTCGGGTTGAACGTCGATTTTGCGGCCAACTGCTCCCATAGGACTTTTTGTTCCGGCGTAAGATCCGACGGGACCTGGATGGACACAATGGCATACAGGTCACCCCTCGTTCCGTCGCCCGTGGGCAAACCCTTCCCACGCAAACGAAATTGCCGTCCAGCCGTTGTGCCCGGCGGAATCCTCAAGGACACCATTCCATCAAGAGTTGGGATGTGGACGGTGGCACCCAGCGCCGCTTCCCACGGGGACAGTTCCAAATCGTGATACAGGTCGGCACCTCGCACGCGGAAGTCGGGGTGCTGGGCGAACTTGACGCGCAGATACAGATTTCCCGGCTCGCCCCCGCCAATACCTTCCTGTCCCTTGCCTGCGAGACGGATGAGCTGCGCTTCCCGAACGCCGGGTGGGATTCTCACCCGCAAGGTCTGCATGGTCGATTGCCCTGTGCGCGGATCGGTGCGCTGCAGCCGGATCGTGCGCGTCGAACCGTGCAAGGTTTCGTCAAGCGTCACCAAGATGTCGCCCTCGATATCTTGGCCGCGTTGGGCGAATGTCTCACCTCCCATGCCATCCCCCCGCGTTCGGCCGAAACCGCCGAATGGGCGACCGCGACTGCCAAAGAACTGCTCGAAGAAATCGCTGAATCCCGTCCCATCGAAATGGAATTCAGAACCCTCTTCGGGACCGCCACCGAATCCACCCTGCGGCTGCGCTGCCTGCCGCTCCGGATGGTTCCAGTTCGCTCCAAGCTCATCATACTTTCGCCGTTTCTCCGGGTCGCTGAGGACTTCGTTGGCCTCGTTGAGTTCCTTGAATTTTTCTTCGGCCGTGGTTTTGTCTTTGGCGACGTCGGGGTGATATTGGTGGGCGAGCTTGCGGAACGCCTTCTTGATTTCCTCGTCGGTCGCGTTTCGGGCCACGCCGAGAACGTCGTAGTAGTCCTTAAATTCAACGGGCATGACTGGCTCCGGGGGAATGGCTGAGATCATTCACAATGACACGACAGACGATGTACTGTGTCGCCGTGGCAATAACCACTGAACCGGTCGCATTCTTCGAATCGGACGTCGAACCTGAAAGATCGGAATTCATGATCTGCACCTGAGAGACCGTGGCATTTATACCGCTTTGCCTTTCCCGAAGTCCACGGGAATGCGGCTATCCTCTGTTTCCGCGTCGCGGCACGGGCTTCGATTAACCACAGCTACCGATGAACTTCACGGCGAAATCTCGATGACCATGTCGGTCGTGCCGGTGTCAGCCAACTCGATCGTTTCATTGATGGAAATGCGCGCGTCATGCCCGAAGGTGTCCACCTCTTGGCACCCGCTCCAACATGAGCCAAACGATCCTTCTATTCAAGAAACCACAGACCGTCGGGGCCTTCGAAATACACCGACATCGGCCTCAATGGCGAGACGGATGATTCCTCCAGCCGCGCGATTCCTGCAAACGCCGTAAACAGTCTCGGTGAGATTTGCCAAACGTCAATGCCTTCTTCTCGTGAGTGGCTTTCATGCCATGACGATAAGATGGGAAACCCTGCGGTCGCTATAGGGTGTCGACCCGTGAAAGAAGGGCCCGGTCACTACAGCAAAAACCGGGGTTAGAATCCAAGCGGTGTCGTGGGCGGCTGGTTCAGTAAGCCAGCTTCAACTCGTAGCGCAGGATATTGTGGCAATGGACCATGTCAATCGTGGTCTTGTTTTGCCAGCCCTGGCAGGACAGTTCGCCGGTGACTCTGGTGCTATGTTTGGCAACCGCGCTGGCCAGTTCCTGGGTCAGATCAAAATCGCCCCGGATGCAATCGTCGTTGGGACAGGTAAAGCGGAACACAGACTTCGCGTTGTCGAGGTTGACCATGTACTTCAGATTCTTGTTCTGGGAGACGCCGTCTGGGCTGCAATACGTTAGGTTCACAATTAGAGACTTCAATTTCTGGAATCTGTCGGCAAGACTGGGCGAGGCTTTCACACGCGCGCCTTCTTGATCGCGATATTCCGCCCGGAGACCTATTTTATGTCGCTGCATAATGGCGAGCTTCGTAAATTGAGGTTGATGGCAACCGGTTGTTTGCGTTCATGCTTTCGGCCATGACGATACGATGAAACGCCCGGCGTGGGCTATGGGGTGTTTACCCCATCCCCTATGTGATTTCAAAGTTCCTCGACGAACCGCCCGCTCTCGATCCGACGGCTGAACTCTATTCGTGAAAGTACTCGTGGACTTTCGCCGCGACCTGACGATCCGTCATCTTGTCGACCGTTTGAATGGCGACGATGCGTCCACCGAGCCTGTCTCTCTCGAGACGCTTTTTCAGTTCGCCCTTGGCCTCACCCGGACCAAACAGCAGAATCGAGTCGGCTTCACGAATCGACGCAATCACCTCATCGTAGTACCGGTGGAGTTGTCCCGTGAACTGTCTCTCGTGCGAATCATCTGCCGAAACTTGCTGCGGCTCATACGGAGTCGTCGAACGCACGCCAGCAAAACGCCCGGGCTGTTTTTCAATGTTTGACCTGATCTCCCTGGTTTCTTCCCCGTCCTCCGAGACAATCGCGATCACAGCCTTCCGATGGTCGATCCACAAGCCCACGGTCGTTTTCATGGAATTCTCCTTTGTCGATTTGGTCCACCCAACTTTTTGAAGAAAATCATCAATCCCGAATTGTTAGCCGATTTCTGGCAGGCGCCGGGTCAGACTGCGTTCGGAGGCGCTGACTGAGCGCCAAGCAAACCGACCAGCCCCCATGTTACACCGGGCAACGGTAATGGAACTGTTCCTGTTCCGTCTCGTGCCGTACTGCCCGACCGGACAAAGGGATCTCACTTTTCATTGTCATCGCGCGGGCGGTCATGCATTTGCGCTTCGTTCTCCCACCGATCGATGTCAATTCTGGTCTCGTCCGAGTCCGTGGTCGGGATTGGCAATCGTGGGCTGGCTGATTTGTTCTTCACGATATAACGGTAAGCCGGGAAACCGTGCGGGCGCTATAGGGTGTTCACCCCACCGGAGATTCTGTGAATTGAAGCGGTTACTGCGCGCGGCGCTGGCAAGAATCCGGAAAGAAGTTGGGCTTGATCAGATGTCCCGGCCCACATAGCAGGCAACCGAAGACCGCCTTTGGCGAAATGCGCTGGTTCTCCGCAGTCTCGTTAGAGCTTATCTCCGGAATGGCCCTGCGCCTCATTGCTTTTCTATTGTTACGTCAATGAGGCCGAGAGCAGGGTCGGCCAGCTTCACGAAGGCGGCTCGACTCAGGTCGATCTTCCGACCCTCGTTGACCAAACGTTTGGCTGGTCCGCGATCCGTGATTTCTACAACCACGCTCCGGTTCGCGTGCGTGACGACAACCTTGGCGCCGAGATCGAAAAACCACGACGCCGCGGTGAGCTTATCGGGATTGAACCGTTGGCCATTGGCCATCGGCAGGTCGCGATGCTTCTCCCCATACCACGACGCCCGGTCTGCGGCCTGACAGGCCAGGCACGAGAGAATGAGGAATGCCGCAAGCCATACCGTTGTCGGCGCTGGCGGGCTGGCCCCGAAAGCATTCGTGGCAGGCTGACTCTCCATTTTGCAGAGTCGATTCACTGCCCGACGGTAGGCCAGGAAACCGTGCGGACGCTATGGGGTGTTCACCCATGGGGTATTCACCCCACCGGAGACTTCACGAATCCAACCATTCCCGGCGCGCGGCATTGACGCTGGCACACCGTCTCGGGGAACGGTGCAGCCGGAATCACGGAGCAGGCCGGACGCGATACGGGCGATCTTCCTTCGGTGTTTGATGACCGCTGGATGGCTAACACTCAGTTTCCGCGCAGTCTCGCGCACGCTGAAACCATGCATCAGGAGAGACAGAATCTGTTGCTGCATGTCTGTCAGTTGCGAGATGAGCAGGTCAACGATGTCCTGCGCGATTAATTCGCCATGCAGATCGATCGGATCGGCAGCTTCCCAACAAAACCAGAAGCTGCCATCCCTGTCGCCGTCGTTCGGATCCAGCGGCACGAGGTTGTTGCAGCGCTTGATCGAATCAACGCTGCGCCCGTGCTGGAGATAATTGCGAGCGCGAAACTCGCAACTCTTGATGTACCAACTCCGTGTCCGCCCTGGAATGTCTGTCTCCACCCGCACAAGGTGCATGAGCATCTCTTGCGACAGGTCTTTCCGCGGTTCGAAGTCGCAGGTCAGCCTGGCCGCAACCCTGCGCAATTGTGCAACGATTCGATTATCGCTTGTCACCCGACACCCTTTAGCCTTTCTCAGAATTCAATTCGTCCTCATTTGAAATGGTTACGACGCAGGCTGAACACGACCTGTGTGCCACTGCACGACACGCTTCTATGGCACCCCCGAAGAAATGCGACCCGTCGCCTCTTCTCCTAGCGGTCGGCAATTGCCTGATGTCTGCTTGAGCAATCACAAAGCGCCGTTGTCCCGAAACATGAGAACGGCGCATTGGCCGCAAGGACATGTCGAGGATGCCGTGCTATCATCTAGACGAGGTTCAAAACTGGCCGAAGCTGTTCGTCAGGCAGCAAGACCACCCAATGCTCATTCGGAGCATACCATTCCAGCTTCAACGGCTGGCCCTGCAGCTTGCCGCCTTCCCTGGGAAACTGAAGCCCAGAATCAGCCTGCGAAGGTTTTCCGCGAAATCCAAACGCACTGCTCAAGAAAACACAGAGGGCCTCCACTCCAGACCGCCTTTCGCCTGCCGTTCCCTGTTGAACATGCCGGCGGAAGGCTGCGGGTGAAATGGCGCAAGGGGTATTCTTCGGCAAGATTGTTCTTACGAAGGCGGATGTCCGGTAGTCACTTGAAAGCTCAATGAGCGTGCCCATGCGTACGGCATCTTTAATGGATTGAACGTTAATAACTGTCATGGACTCAGCTCGACAACCTTATGCAATGGCAGAAACTGGTTGAGTTGCTCATCTGCCTGCGTTCTTAATCACCTCGTCTGTCGCCCAAAGCAGCGGCGCATTATGTTCTGTCCTGCTGCCCTTTGTATGGCGCATCGCTGTGACGCCTTGTTCTCTGCCCCATGCTCCTTCAGAGATCACACGTCGCAGTTGTCCCCGAAACACAACAACGTGGGCATCGACGGCAAGCCGGATCATTCCTCCAGCTCTGCGATTGCCGCAGGCGTCGTACACGCTCGCGATGAGATGACCAAACGTCAATGCCGTCTTCTTGTGATTGGTTTTCGTTTCTTGAGAATAAGCAAGGAGCCGCGCGGGCGCTATGGGGTGTTTACCCCATGGTCGGGCTGCCACCTAACAAACACAAAGGCAAGCGGGGCGCTTCCACTACCCGATGTGCGTAGTCTCCCGACCCGCACAAGCCTTGAGTCGAGATTTCCGATCAGTTTCGGAGGCCTTTCGGTCGGTGTGTCGGCGCGGTCTGGAGACCGTGGCCGAACCAGTGTGGAGCGACGGATGGAAGCGCGCAGTGCCGCTACTCGATGGTGATCTGGACGCTGCTTTCGATGATGCCCGCAGCGATGGCGTAACGGGTGAGACCGGCGACGTCGTGGATGTTCAGCTTGCTCATGAGATGCTGCCGATGTTTCTCGACCGTTTTGATGCTGATGCCCAATTCCGCCGCCACTTCTTTGTTGGCCTTGCCTTCGGCAATCAATTGGAGCACCTCCACCTCGCGCGAACTCAGACGGGTGATTTTCTTCTTGAGCCGTCCTCCTCGATCAAGCGACTTCTGATTGCGATTATTGTCGAGGCGCTTGGCAACGGAGGGGCTGAAAAATGTGTTTCCTTTGTGGGCTTCCCGAATCGCCCGGGACAGATCGTGCGAGGAGGTTTGTTTAAGCAGGAATCCCACCGCACCGAACGTGATCGCTTGTTCGACGTACGCGTCATCGTTGTGTGCGGAGAGAATGAGCACCTTGGTGCCGGGAATGGCTTTGCGAATTTGCCGGGCGGCTTCCAAGCCATTGAGCACTGGCATCGCGATGTCCATCACGACCACGGCCGGACGAAGTTGCCTGGCCAGTTGCACCGCTTGGCGGCCGGTCTGCGCTTCGCCGACCACCTCGAGATCCTCTTCGGCCGCCAACAACCTGCGAAACCCCTCGCGGACAATCATGTGGTCTTCAGCCAGCAGGACGGTGATGCGTTTCATAGACACTTAAAGTTTGGATCGGGCAGAGGCTTCATCGGCGGGTTTGCCGGCCCCCCCCGCACGCGGCCATTGCTGAACGGAATCTGCGCCCGGACGGCGGTGCCTTTGCCCGGGGCGGATTCGACGGCAAAGCTGCCGCCGACCATCTCCACCCGCTCCCGCATGCCGAGCAGTCCCAATCGCTTGTGCCGTTTGGCGAACAACACGCGTTCCACCTGAAAGCCTTTGCCGTCGTCTTTGATTTCCATCCGAATGCCGCCCGGGAGTTTCCGGATGCTCACGTTCACCCGGGTGGCTTGCGCATGCTGCGCGATGTTGGTGAGCGTTGCCTGGGCGACGCGATAGAGCACCGTTCGCCTGGCGCTGTCCAATTGTTCAACCCTGGAAGCAGTAAAGCTCGTGAAGTGAATGTGGATACCCGTCCGTTTCGTAAACTCTTTCATAAAAGAATGGAGCGCGGGAATCAGCCCCAGGTCGTCCAACACCGTCGGGCGCAATTCACGGGCGAACCGATGCACGATGTTCACCGACTTTTCCACCAGCCGTTGCGTGCGGGTGATCTTTTTCTTAAGGCCTTTGGTGTTGACCGTGGCCTCCTTGTTCAATGTCGCCAGATGGACGTTGATACCCGTCAAGGTCTGGGCAATTTCATCATGCAGCTCGCGGCTGATCTGCTTGCGTTCTTCCTCCTGCGCCGACAACATCTGATGGGCCAGATGCCGCAATTGTTCCTGCTGGTGGCGCGACTGCTCCAACAACCGGCTGTAGTGTTGCTCGCTGGTCCGGAGGGATTCCTCCATGGCTTTGCGCCGGGCGATTTCCCGTTTCAACTGCCGGTTCGCGGCGGCCAGTTCAACAGTGCGCCGACGCAGCGTCTGGTTCACTTGACCCAAGTGGACGTTCGCCTTCCGCATGGCGCTGTGATTTTCCTCGATCGGTGTGATTGCCTCAACAAAAAAAAGTTCCGCCCGCTTGATCATCCCATCTCTGGCTCCGGCCGAGTAGTTCGGCGTCACCAGTGCCACCAGTGCTTGCTCGTGAATCCTGGCCAGGTCCAACGTCTCCAGCCCGCCGGCCATGGCCCGGCGTCCCAGTCCATCCGCTTGCTGCAAGCTCGCCCGTGGGCCTTGCTTGAGGTGTTTACGCAACGCCGCCACATATTGTCCCGACAACCTGGTCAAGTTTGGCTTCATAATATCTCCAGAGTTCATGCGCCACTAATCCACTGTGACTTTCTGACAGTTGCTCGAATCTGTCTATAGGGCGAAACCCTACCGTCGGAGCCAATCTCCAACCCGTTGATCCTCAACGGGGTTTGCCTCCCAAGGTGAGTGAGAAAGGGCCAACTGTCAGGGAAACGACGACATGGCGCAGAATCCACCACAATTCGCACGGATTCTGTCAGAGCCGTCTCAGTACACCCTAACACAGGGAGCCTCGCGTCTCCTATCCTCCAGAAAAAGGCACTCATGAAGAATCGGTTCTGGTTCCCCGTTGCGCCGCGGTTGCAGTGGTTCCAACTCATCCACGGTTTCATTTGGTTTGATTGGGTTTGATTCGGGCGAAACGTCATGGCCACTCCGGCCAGCGATGTCGTTCACAGCACGGTGCTTCCGTATCCGGACAAATGGGTTCGTTTCGCAAAAACAGCCTTTTTGCACAGCTCACCATCAATGCGACATCTCCATGCTGATCGGGGGCGGGACGGCTTGCGAAGCGCAAACCCGTTGGCGATGATGATCCGCCAGCGTTTGAGGTCGGCGAGGAACCGTTTGTCGAGTTCGGATTTGTGCTGCTGGTCATACAACTCGTCGATGCGGTTCGCCTCGACGTTTTCGAGGGCCAGCAGTTCCCACAACTCTTCGCGGCGGGCAATCAGCTCGTTGAGCTTGAAGGAAAACGAGGGTGTCTCCTCGTTAACGCGAATAAAATGGAGTTGGGCGAAATTGGTGAGCACGATCCACGTGACTGGCTCGGGCATTTCCGCCTGTTCGGGAGTAACCCGGTAATTGCGGGTGTACCGAGTGACCTGTTCCTTGTGAGCATCAAAAAGATTGGCCGCTGGATCTTTCAGATTCTTCGCCTCCAGAAACATCAAGGGCCGCTTGTGTTTCAAGAGGTAATCGGCTTGATCGCCAAGGATGTGAAACTCCTTGGCGTACTCATCGCGGGAAGAGCCCAGCGATTCCAGAAGAGGTTCGATGAGGTACTGCTTGGTGGCTTCTTCGGGATCCACGTTGCCGAAACCTTCTGCTCGAAAGCCCTTCGCAGCAGCAACGAGTTCGTCCAATCTGGCGAAGAAATCCTCCTTCATACTCCGCGCAGTGTAGCGAAGCAGTCAGCCTTCGACAATCCTCCGTTTCACTCGTGATGGCAGCTCATCCGGGTTTGGGTCGCCAGGTGAACCGTGCAACGCTGGATTGAAACCTTTTCGTCGAATCCTGCTGCGTCGAATTCGCGGCTTGTCGCAAAACCGCTGCGCTCCTACACTTGTGGCCATGAACCAGCCAAAGCCAGCCAATCGGCTGGCGGACTTGGACGAGGCGTTGCGGCTCAATACCGACGATGCCGGGACGCGCGCCAAGTTGCAACTGGCTCGACAGGCGCTCACGAATCTGCAGGAGCACGGGACCTCAGGCCAAAGATGATCGACAGCAGACCAGATCGCAGGGAGGCGAAAATGTCCGGAGCAAAGTCCCGGTGGATGCAGCGCGGAGTCTTGGGCGCGGTGTGCGCGCTGGTCGTCGGAGTTTACGCGTACACGTCCCACTGGGGCGTGTTGGGAAACGCGGCTGACACGTACTACAATTTGTTGGTGCGAGGTTTCCGTGCCGGCCAACTCAGTTTGAAGAAAGAGGTGCCGCCCGGACTCGGGCAGCTTGCCGACCCCTACGATCCTGCCGCCAATGCTCCCTACCGGTCTGCTCCCTACCAGACAACCGACCTGAGCTATTACAAGGGCAGGTTCTACCTCTACTTCGGGGTTACGCCCGCCTTGCTATTGTTCTGGCCGTCCGTCGCGCTGACCGGCCACTACCTTTTTCCCAGACAAGCCGTGGTGATCTTTTGCGCGATAGGGTTTCTGGCCAGCCTGGGCTTGCTGCGCGCGTTGTGGCGTCGCTACTTTGCCGAGGTGGGCGTCGGGGTGGTGGCGGCCTGCGCGCTGGCGCTCGGCTTGGCAACGGGCGTGCCGATGCTCTTGCAGCGGGGCGCGCCTCACGAAGTGGCGATCAGTTGCGGGTATATGCTGACGATGCTGGCGCTGGGGGCGATCTGGTGCGCGTTGCACGAGCCGGAGCGGAGGTGTCGGTGGCTGGCGGCGGCGAGCGCGGCTTACGGGCTAGTGGTGGGGGCGCGGCCCTCCCTGCTGTTTGGCGCGGCCATACTGCTGGCGCCGGTGGTTCAAACGTGGGGTGAGCGGCGACCCCGAAAGCTTTCGGGGCTATTGGCGGCGACCGGTCCGATTCTGGTCATCGGATTGGGGCTGATGTTCTACAATTACCTGCGCTTCGACAATCCGCTGGAATTCGGTCTGCGGTACCAGTTGAACTGGAATCGCCAAGACATGGTGCAATTCTTCAGTCTGCGCTATCTCTGGTTCAATTTCCGGGTCTATTTTCTGGAGCCGGCACGCTGGGGCGGTCGTTTCCCTTTCGTGCATGAGATCGTGATGCCGCCCTTGCCGGCGGGCTACTCGCAGGTTGAGATTCCCTTCGGGGTGCTGAGCAACGTTCCGCTGGTATGGTTGGCGCTGGCGGCGCCTCTGGCTTGGCAGGGCCGGTCGGCGGAGGCGCGCTGCATCCTGCGCGGGTTTCTTGCGGCTGTGGCGCTGCTCTCGGGGATATGCGCGTTGACCGTTGGTCTGTTCTTCGGGGCATGCGTCCGCTATGAAGTGGACTTTCTGCCGACGCTGGTGCTGCTGGCCGTGGTCGGCATCCTTGGATTGGAGCGAGCGCTGGCTCCGACCTCGGAGTCAGGGCTGGGCGGCCGGCCGGTCTGGCGGGGTGCGGTGCGCTGTGGCTGGGGTCTGCTGCTCGGCTTCTCGGTGGCGTTTAACCTGTTGGTGAGCGCTGAGAATTATGCGGAGGAATGCAACAACATAGGGGCGGGCTTGGAGCACGCAGGCAGGGTGCAAGAGGCGATCGGCCACTTCGAGCAAGCGCTGCGAATCAATCCTGATCTCGCTGGGGCGCACTGCAACTTAGGGGTCGCCTTGAGGCGAATGGGCAGGATCCAAGAGGCGATCAAGCATTATGAGCAAGCGCTACGGCTCGAGCCCGATCACGCGGAAGTGCACAACAACTTAGGGGTCGCCTTGGAGCAGACGGGCAGGGTGCAGGAAGCGATCGGGCAGTACGAGCAGGCGCTGCGAATCCAGCCCGATTCGGTCGAGGCGCACTACAACTTGGGGATGGCCTTGCTAAAAGTGGGCCGGGTTCAGGACGCAATCGAGCACTACGAGCAGGTGCTCCAACTCAAGCCAGATTTCGCCGAGGCACGCGCCAAGTTGCAACTGGCTCGACAGGCGCTCACGAAACTGCAGGAGCACGGGGCCTCAGGCCAAAGATGATCGACAACAGGCCAGATCGCGGGGAGGAGAAGACATCCGGAAGAAAGTCCCGGTGGATGCAGCGCGGAGTCTTGGGCGCAGTGTGCGCGCTGGTCGTCGGAGTTTACGCGTACACGGCCCACTGGGGTGTGTTGGGAAACGCGGCTGACACTTACTACAATTTACTGGTGCAAGGTTTCCGCGCCGGCCAACTCAGTCTGAAGAAAGAGGTGCCGCCCGGACTCGGGCAGCTTGCCGACCCCTACGATCCGGCCGCCAATGCTCTCTATCGGTTTGCGCCCTACCAGACAACCGACCTGAGCTATTACAAGGGCAGGTTCTACCTCTACTTCGGGGTTACGCCCGCCTTGATCTTGTTCTGGCCGTTCGTGGCACTGACCGGCCACTACCTTTCGCCCAGACAAGCCGTGGTGATCTTTTGCGCGGTAGGGTTTCTGGCCAGCCTGGGCTTGCTGCGCGCGTTGTGGCGGCGCTACTTTCCAAAAGTGCGCGTCGGGGTAGTGGCGGCCTGCGCGCTGGCTCTCGGCTTGGCAACGGGTGTGCCGATGCTCTTGCAGCGGGGCGCGCCTCACGAAGTGGCGATCAGTTGCGGGTATATGCTGACGATGCTGGCGCTAGGGGCGATCTGGTGCGCGTTGCATGAGCCGGAGCGGAGGTGTCGGTGGCTGGCAGCGGCGAGTGCCGCTTACGGACTGGCGGTGGGGGCGCGGCCCTCCCTGCTGTTTGGCGCGGTCATCCTGCTGGTGCCGGTGGCCCAAGCATGGCGTGAGCGGCGGCGGATTTCGGCTTTGCTGGTGGCTGCGACCGCCCCTCTCATGCTGATCGGGTGTGGGCTGATGCTCTGCAATTATCTGCGATTCGACAATCCGCTGGAATTCGGTCTGCGCTACCAGTTGAACTGGAATCGCCAAGACATGGTGCAATGCTTCAGTTTGCGCTATCTCTGGTTCAATTTCCGGGTCTATTTTCTTGAGCCGGCACGCTGGGGCGGTCGTTTCCCCTTCGTGCATGACATCGTGGTGCCGCCCTTGCCGGCGGGCTACTCGCAGGTTGAGATTCCCTTCGGGGTGCTGAGCAACGTTCCGCTGGTATGGTTGGCGCTGGCGGCGCCTCTGGCTTGGCAGGGCGGGTCGGCGGAGGCGCGCTGCATCCTGCGCGGGTTCGTTGCGGCGGTGGCGCTGCTCTCGGGGATTTGCGCTGTGACCATTGGTCTGTTCTTCGGCGCATGCGTCCGCTACGAGGTGGACTTTCTGCCGACGCTGGTGCTGCTGGCCGTGGTCGGCATCCTTGGATTGGAGCGAGCGCTGGCCCCGGCCTCGGAGTCGGGGCTGGCCGGTCGGCCGGTCTGGCGGGGTGCGGTGCGCTGTGGCTGGTGCCTGCTGCTCGGCTTCTCGGTGGCGTTTAACCTGTTGGTGAGCGCTGAGCGTTATGCCGAGGAATGCAACAACATAGGGGCAGGCTTGGAGCGCGCAGGCAGGGTGCAAGAGGCGATCGGCCACTTCGAGCAGGCGCTGCGAATCAAGCCCGATTCCGCTGAGGCGCACTACAACTTGGGGAATGCTTTGGGACAAGCGGGCCGGGTGCAGGAGGCGATCGGGCACTACGAGCAAGCGTTACGGATCAG
>Ga0326727_10011224_pt1 | contig 20973 bp, 18 predicted proteins | sample MB2enrmetagenome_FD_207643 | JGI IMG/M metagenome (GOLD analysis project Ga0326727, IMG submission 207643) | Lab enriched peat soil microbial communities from McLean, Ithaca, NY, United States - MB29MY | ecosystem: Environmental > Terrestrial > Soil > Wetlands > Peat | place: USA: New York...
CGGTGTGCCAAGGGCCAAAACGCTTGGGCAAGCCACGCCACTTGCAGCCCTGTTCGGCAACATAAAGCAGCGCGTTGAGAAACTGCAGGTTCGTCACCCTCACGTTGCCGCGCTGCCGCGGCAACTCTGACTCTATACGTTGAAACTGCGCCTCGGTGATCTCCACCTACTCACAATATCATGAAAACTCAATTAGTGTTAACACGCCCTAGCACTCACCAAGGGTGCTCCTGGCAAGCGATGTCAGCCGATCGCGAGTTTGGTATTGCGACCGGCCGGAAGGAGTGCTTCAGCACCTAAGCTGCATGCTTGTGTTGGGCATGTTCCGCCCAGTCTACCTTCGACCTCGATTGTCTTCATGTGACGGCGGCAACAGAATCACGCAAACAGCGTAGGTCTGTGAGAACGACGCCGGAAAGCTTCTGTCGGATCTGGCGATGGGGAACGCGGCCGATTTCGAGACTTCCCTCAAGCGATGCATCGAAAACCAGAAGTGGGAGGACCCGGGCGAGAACTTCAAGATCACCGCGCCGAGCGAGCCTTAATCCTGTCGGACAGTGGCGAGACGGGCGGCGACCTCCCGACCGCGTTCCGCCAGGGTTTCCCTCGACTTTGTCAGCACACTAATTGCACACCTGCAGACGCACGTCATCGCGAAACTCGCAATCAGACGGCCTGGGCTGGCTGATGCCGGATCAGCCTAACGGTTCGTGACGAGCCCGAAGTCGGTGCCGGTGTTACTGAAGCCACCCTTCTCTTCCTCACCCCCAAAGGGAGGATTTATCGTGATTACATCGACTCGGTCCTTATCTCCGATCTCACGTAATGGAAAGTGCAGGGCATTGAGAGGATCAATCTGCGGATACTCCATTCCATGCAACAGCAGGTTCATTTCGCAAAGTAGGTAGGGAAGCGATTTGGCTTCAATGCCGCACAAGCTCCGGTGTTGCAGGTGCTCGAAACCCGCCCTGCGTTATATTTGGGCGAACAGTACCTCGCGGACTCAGGAAGTGCCAAGTCTTGGAAGATAACGACGCACAAGAAGTTGTGGGGCCTGCTCATGTACTATGGTGAGCACGTGCGCACTTCCCACGTTAAGGAAACGGGCAATTGCCACTTAGACTGCCGCACGACCAGGATTGACGCGCCTGCGGACCAGGCTCGCTTTAGAGGGAGAGGGGCAATGTACTCCCCCGCGAAGCACCCCATTTGGCCCGCGAGAACATGAGGCCACGAGCTATGAGAATAGCGAGTAGGGTTTGTGCAATTTTGACCATAGCGGCATTTCTTCTCATGATCTTTGATATTTACGCGCATCCGAGCCATCGGGTCTTTTCCAACCCGGGCTTGCGCGGGGAACTGGTTTTCATGTGTGGCGCGATTGTGTTTGCGTTGTTGGACAAGAGCAAGAGCTAAGATATTGCGCCGCATTCCCATTCCCGCGGGATGGCCTTCGCATCTACCCACCAGTAGAGCCGCTATTCACCGGACACTCAAAGATCACATGGCAATCCCACTTTTCAGGTCTATGCTAGACTTCGAGTTGAATCGATCAGCACCGAGCTTATCAGAAGCCGCACGGACCTTATTGTGCCCGGAGGGAGAGCGGAATGACCAGAAAAGTCATCACCATCATAACCCCCTGCTACAACGAAGAACTCAATGTGCGGGAGGTTCATCGGCGCGTGATGGCGATGGCGGCACAGATTCCCGAGTATCGCTTCGAGCATCTGTTTGCCGATAATGCCTCAAAAGATGGCACAGTTGCCGTACTGCGCGAGATGGCTGCCGAAGATTCCAGCGTCAAAGTGATCGTCAACGCACGCAACTTTGGCCCTGACCGCTCGGGAATGCATGCGTTTCTGCAGGCTGAGGGAGATGCGGTTGGATCGATCGCTGCCGACCTCCAGGATCCGCCCGAATTATTCGCAGAAATGATTCGCGAATGGGAAAAAGGCTTTCCGATCGTTGCCGCCATCAAGAACTCGAGCGATGAGAGCGGCCTGATGTACCGTCTGCGCACAGCCTACTATCGCCTGGTCGCCCGCCTCACCAATGTAGAGATCCTGGAGCACTTTACAGGCTTTGGGCTCTACGATCGTTCGGTTGTAGAGCAGATCCGCAACAACTTCCGAGACCCCTACCCTTACTTCCGGGGGATGATTGCGGAGCTCGGACTGCCATGCGCCAAAGTCTTCTACAATCAGAAGCGCCGCGAGCGCGGCATCACCAAGAACAACTTCTATTCTCTTTATGACCTGGCCATGCTGGGCATTACCAACCTCTCTAAAGTGCCCTTGCGCCTGGTGATCGGATGTGGCTTCATCTCCGCCGCAATCAGCTTTTTGCTGGGAGTGATCTACCTGGTGTATAAGCTTGTCTTCTGGAGCAGGTTTACTGTCGGCGTCGCTCCGGTTGTCCTGGGCCTGTTTTTTCTTGGTTCGGTGCAGTTGATTGCGCTGGGCATCATCGGTGAATACGTGGGCTCCATCCATACGTTTGTGCTGAATCGCCCCCTGGTTACCGAGAAAGAACGCATCAACTTCTGAAGGATCTCGATCTTAGTGAAGCCGCATTCGCACAAGTCGGTTGGGCAATTCGTGCGATACATCGTGGTTGGGGGATTCAATACTGTTTTCGGCTATGGCCTCTTTGCGCTGCTCACCTGGTCTTTCAGGGGGCTGGGTGCTTATAACTACATGTATGCAGCGGTCTTGGCGAATGTGATCGCCATCAGCGTGGCGTTTCTAGGATACAAATGGTTCGTTTTTCGAACCCGCGGTAACTACCTGATTGAATGGATACGCTGCTTTGGGGTGTACGGGAGCAGCGCGCTCATCGGTTTGGCAGGCCTGCCCATTCTGGTTCCAATTCTGCGCCACGTTCTGCACAGGCCGGAACAGGCCCCGTACATTGCAGGGGCCCTTTTAATGATAGTGACTGTGCTGTTCTCCTTCTTTGGCCACAAGAATTTTTCGTTCAGGCAGAAAAAGATCGAAGAAGACGCGAAATCGCACTCCGAAATGCCGCCTGCATAAGTGGAGGGTTCCGATCAGATTGCCCGAGCCGCTGTACCGGAATCAGGAGCCGTCACACTGCCGGACACATTGAAAGCACGGCTTAGCCTATGCAGACATCCGGCCGCACTCGTTTGAGAGGAAGAACATTTTGCCTAGCAACTTTACAGTTCAGGATGTGCGGGGTATCCTGCTGGTCCTTCCTTTCTTTTCGCTTATCCTGGTTGCCCCTGGCTACCTTATCGGCTTGGCTTCGAATATCCTGGACTTCAGGCGAAGGGGTTTCTCCGAGCGATTGCTGCTTGCCCTCGCGATTTCAGCCGCGGCGTCGCCTTATGCGATCAACATTTTATGCCGCTTTTTCTCTGTCGGAATTGTATCGGCACTTTTCCTTTTGCTGGGTGTCGCGTTCATGGCGAGACTTCTGCTTGAGTGGAGACGCAGCAATCACACGTTTCACATTGAAATCCATAGGACGACCAAGCTCGCCATCTATTTGGTTTTCCTGTGGATTGTCGTTTGCCTCATCTCACTGCCGGACATGCAACTGGGCCAGAAACTGTACCCTACGGCGGCGATCTGGGACTACTCGGTGCGCAGTCCCTTCATCGCTTCAGCGCTTCGCACTGGTGCTCCGCCTGCTAGTCCATTTTTCTATCCGGGACACTCCGTACCTGCTCGCTATTACTACTACTGGAACGTACTATGCGCATTGCCTGCATTCATGTCGCGGGGCAGCGCCCGGGTTACGCTCTACGCCAGTTGCGTATGGAGCGGTCTGCTTCTGGCTTCAATGATTCCCATCTATTTGAAGCATTTCCTCGAGCAATCTTCCAGATTGCGCATCACATCTCTCGTTGGGATTGCAATGCTTGCGGTGACGGGCCTGGATTTGATTCCGACATTAGGCATCATTGCATTTGGACATATTCATCTGCCTGCCGACATGGAATGGTGGGATCCGTGCGAGATCGCATCGTGGCTGGATGCATCGATATGGGTACCTCATCACGTAGCGGCGCTGGTGGCCTGCCTGGCGGCCTATTTGTTTCTCTGGAAGGCCACGTGCAAAGGAGACTCCTCGACACGGATTTGGTTCATTGCGCTTGCCGCGCTCGGCTTCTCCAGTGCCGCTGGGCTTTCCGTTTACGTCACGTTCTCCTTCGCGGGATTCATCCTCACATGGGTGGCATACCTGCTGATGCGAGGGAAGATTTCCGCAGCCGTAATCCATGGTGCTGCCGGCGCCCTGGCCCTCCTGCTCTCCATCGGTTACATCCGAGACCTTCTTGGTCCTGGATCGAATGCGAATGGCTCCAGCGGCGCAAGCGGCCATTTTGTTGCGTTTGCTCTGCGGCAACTTCCCTTCGTATTCGATTTTCACAACAAGTTAGCGAATTTCAGCCTTTGGGTTCTGCTTGCCCTCCTCATTCTTTCTGTTGAACTGGGAATATATATGTTGATCGGCCTGATTCAGGCGAACCGCGATTGGCGCCGCTGGCGAACCCTTTCAGAGGCACAGAAGGCATTGTGGGTTATGGGCGGTTCTTCCCTCGTGATGATCATGTTCGTTCGCTCGACCGTAATCGGAGCCAACGATCTCGCCTGGAGAGGCGCCATGGTACTGCAGTTTGTACTTCTTCTTTGGGCCGCCATCTATCTCACGAATCGCTTTTCAGCTCATCGAGAAGCACCGGCCAGGGGCCTGTCGGACCAGCAGTTGTTCGACGCGACACTCTACCTGCTTTTGGCAATTGGCGGTGCGTCAATTCTCTATCAGTTGGGAATGCTGCGTGTTTACACGCTTCTGAGCGATCGGTACCATTGGACGGACTTTATGCAGTTGGCAAACGGAGACGAGACCTTTGCCCTCCGCAGCGCATACGCGGAGTTGGATCGTGTGGTACCGGCAAACGCGGTTGTCCAATACAACCCCGATAGCAAACTGACCACTTCGATGCTCATCTATTCTCGCTATCAGCAGGCAGCTGGCGATCCTGGCTGCATCACTCCATTTGGTGGATCAGCGGCCGAGTGCGCGCCCGTGCAGGCCGGATTGCAGGCTATCTTCGATCCTCCTGCTGGTGATAAATCTTCAAAGGCCGATGTAGATAAGATTTGCCAGTCGTTGCACGTCAGTGTGCTGTTAGTTAACAGCCTTGATCCAGTATGGAATAGAAGAGATAGCTGGGTGTGGCAAGATACTCCCATGATCCAGAATGAATTCGTTCGGGTTTACCGGTGCGGAAGCGGTCCCTGATCGGGATGCGAAACGGGTACGATGGTCATTCGGACGGGGATTAGGAATGCGCACCGCAGGGCGGCACGCGCACGGCTGATGATCGATCTTCCGGATTGCGGTCGACGCTTTAAACTGACCTGGTTAAGGTGAACAGAATGGTCGCATGGATCGCAACGGGTTTTTGCCTGCTTTGGCTTTGGACTAGGGCCGTCGGGCTGCCCGTAACCCTCCAGGGATGCGCGTGGGTCATTGTGCGCAAGGCCTTTCCGCGCAGGCCATCTTGGGCGAAGGCCATCATGCCTCGACAGAGAATCGTGGAAATCCGTATCCCCGGCCATCCGTATGTGTTTTACGCACGATGGCCAGCCTCCGACCTGCACATTTTGCACACCGTGGTCAGGCGTGGTGAGTACGCCCCCCTGGGCCACTATCTCGACAAAAGTCGGGAGATTCTCTTCCTCGATCTCGGAGCCAATATCGGCGCGGCGTCGCGGTATATCCTCAATCGCTATCCGGGATCGAGAGTGGTTGCCGTGGAACCCGATTCCGCCAATATTGAAATGTACCGCAGGAATCTCGAACCGTACCGCGATCGGGTTCGTCTGATCCAGGCCGCAGTGTGGAACTGCAATACCACGCTGGTATTCGACAAGGAATCGACGCAAACGGGAACCGAAGCGGGGATCCGTCTTCGCGAACCTGCACCCGGTGAAACGACCGTGGACTCCATGCAGGGTGTCGACATCCCGACTCTGCTTGCCGGAGATGGTGTGACGCTGCACAGCCAGATCGTGATGAAGATGGATGTGGAAGGCAGCGAGGAAGCGATTTTCCAGGGCTCGAATCTGGAATGGCTCGACAAGGTTTGCTGCATTGCGATCGAGCTTCACGATCAGGTTAACCCGAACTGCAGCCGGAATTTCTATTCAGCGGTGCAAGGCCGGATGCGCGGGTCCCTGCAGAAGATCAGTGAAACGCTCTTCGTGGGGCTCAGCGGTGGTTCAACCGCGGCAAAATCTCTCGATTGCTACGGTTCGCAACAAAATTGAGATAACAAATGGCTTTCTGCGCGGTCGTTCTTGCGTTGCGCAGGTTTGGAGGCGATTTGGCCGCCGCGATGTGAGTGTGTTTTTGATGCTTCTGGGGCCAGTATGCGCCAAACGGAGAATTACTCTGCAAAGGGCAGCAAGGATTTTTATGGTGTGTTTTCAGCAACTTACGGGCGGCTTGGGCTGTTGGAAGGCTTGACACGCGGTGGGGTGCACCCCTCGGGTGAGACAGATTGTATTTTGGCAGTTCCTTGAAGCGGCGTGGGAGCCGATTCGCTCAGTTTTTGCAGCATCCATGTGGCTGGGACCGCGGCAAGCAGATCAAGTACGTAGTGCTCGCCGGTCGCAAGGATTGCGAAGGCCGTTAGCAACGTGAAGACAAATGCAGCGCGCCTCAGCCAGACTGGACGGGCGTTCAGCCACAACAGCGCGGCCCACACCAGGTGCATCGAGGGCATACAATTGCGAGCGGCATGGGGGTCGCCGACGTGTATTGGACCTACAGCGGGCACGAGCAAATAACAAGGCAGGGCCAAGATGGCGCTAAAGCACAAGGCCCGCGCCAATTGGCTGCGAGCTTTCCCCTTCGTGTATGCGAACACGATTGCTACCATCAACGGAAGATTTTCGTAGACACAGTTCACAGCGGCCAGCCGCAGTGAGTTTGCCAAGGTCCAATTCCGCAGCGCCGCCCCGATGCCGAAGTCGGCTTTGAGCAAGATAGCGTCGAATAGATTTGGAGTCAGGTTGGCAACGAGCTTGTTGAAAAAGTTCGCATATGCGACGGACAAGGGCAACAAAACTGCAATCTGGAAGTTCTGTTTGGCGATCTGGCTGCCACTGGCGGCCTGAAACGCCAATACGATAGTCCCGCTGCAACCGAGCATCATAAGCGCAGCAATCAACGGCTGAACGTGGCACCAAGCGGCCAAGCAGAACAGCGGAGTTGCTACCGCAAGCAGGTGGGGGACGCGCGACTTGTTAAGGCTGAAGCAGAGGATTGCGCCACCGAAAAACGCCGATATAGCGAATTCAGGCCTCACTCTAAAGGTCACCACGCACGCGGCGAACGTTACATAAAGCAATATGAGAACCGTCCAAAGGCAGGCGAGCGCGAACGATTTCAGTGTAAGGCCGGAGTTTGAGTGCACCTGACGAGGTTCGGTTACGGAATTTGTTTCAGAGCCGGCGCTTAAGGATGCCGTCATGCAGCGATCGGGCGGGACGGCATACATGACGGTCTGGAATCCGTCTCCTTCGTAAGCGCGCAGATACAACCTGTGCTCCGGGAGCATCTCCCGGACGAGGAGCGGGATGCGCCAGATGTCGTTTTGCGTATGGTAAACGCAGATGGCAAGGATGGGCTGATCGCGCCGAATGACCTTTGCTGCGCCGCGTAAAGCATCGTACTCCGCTCCCTCGATATCCATTTTTATGAACGTCAAGGGAGTGTCTTCGAAGAGCTCGTCGATCGGAAAGCACTCTACCGGAAGTCCCTCCGCTGATATCTTCGAGCCAGTCTGGCCTGAGTGAGCAAAGTGTACAACTTCCCGCGCTGCGCCCACTGCAAAGTTAATGAGCCTTAACTTTGCTTGGAGGGGTTCAGGCAAACTGTTACGATACGCTTCGAGCTTTGGAAATGAAACATTGTCGGCTTCAAGCGCATAGAACAGGCCAAAGTGATCTCCACGTTTTCGGATCAGATCTTGCGTCATTTCACCACTTGTCGCACCGCAATCCAGAAAGCGGTCGTGATCCGAAAGACTGAGGATTTCCGTCGGGAGGTATGTGTTTTCGGTGGGTCGGCCCGGGAGGCCGTCCAATTCTCCGCGGGCACGTAGACGAATGTTGGCGTTGAATATGGCTCGCGATTCGAAATCAGACCAAATATTCTCAGCCGCCAACACACTTTCACTTTCTTTGTAGAGTTTGTGCGGCAAGTCATTCAATAGACATGGAAGAAATATCTCGGAGAACCGCCAGTGAAGCGATGTATATGGGGCGACTTGGTCGCATCCATACTCGCGCAACTGCTGCGCCGTTTCATGGAACCAATGAAACTCGTTCCAGATGGTAACGAGAAAAACTGAGTCGGTGCCGTAAAGCTCTGCCGCTCTTATCGGTGGAAGGACCTCTATGCCGTCAACGTGCGTACCCCATCGCTCACGGTTGTTATCGCTGAATGCAAGGGGCCTTACGCCTATCCCCTGCAGGGCGCCAGCCGCTCGCCTGCCGAGGTTTCCGGAGCCGAAAAGAACGACTCGGTTGTTCCGCGTGCAAAGCAGTTCTTCGAGCGCGTGTTGCTCGCGATGCATTACCGATTCGAGAGGCTCTTGAAGTAATTCGCTAAGAGATTCTGATTTCATCCCGCCGGTTCCTCTCGTAGATCCGCGCGAAAGATTCATTCCGGAAGCGGCTTCACGATCATGTTCGCCAGAAACTCCTCACGCGGCAGGAACGGGAACAGATCCTCCAGCGGTTTGGAGACCATCGATCCGTCCGGCTTCTGGTACGACTGGAGGCGCGGCGCGCGCATCTCGTCGGGAATAACGTGCACATCAACAATCACGGGACCGTCCATCGCCAGGGCGCGCCTGACGTCGTCGCGCAGATGTCTCTGATCTTCAATCACAACGGATGGAATGTTGTAGGCCGCGGCCACCTTGCTCATATTGGGGACAGTAAGGCCGGTGCTGCTGTCGCAGCCAATGTTGGGCTTGCCAAAATAACCTTTCTGCGAGGCACGGATGGACGCGTAGCCGTCGTTATTCAGGATGAAGAACTTTACCGGCAGCTTGAGCCGTGAGGCCGTTTCCAGCTCCTGAATATTGAACTGAAAACCACCGTCGCCATCGACGAGGATGGTGCGCCTGCGGCCTCCGCCGATGCAGACCGCAAGAGACATCGGCAGACCGTATCCCATGGCCCCCAAACCGGCCGTGTGGTAGATGCGCTGACCGTTGCGCGTGGGACAGGCGAGCAGGAAAATCTCTATCCCGCTGCCCGAACTGCCGGAGACAAGCAAGTCGTCGGGATTGGATTCAGCGCCGATCAATTCAGCGAGATGAAAGATGCTCACCTTGCTGTCGGGTTTGCGGTGTTCGTCCGTTACCACGGGGTAGCGCGTTTTCCAGTCGGCGCAGCGCGCGTTCCATGCAGTGTGATCTTGCATCTTGATGGAGTCTTGTTGCCGTAGCATCTCCTCAAGAAACGCCTTTGCGTCTGTGCAGATGGGTTGCTGGATATGTGGGTGGAGTTTCTTCAATTCGGCGGCGTCGATGTCCACAGCGGCCTTCCAGGCTTCCCGCGCCAAATTCTGCGGAGCATAGCCGGTAATGGCAAAGTCGAGGCGAACTCCGATGGCGAGCAGAAAATCACTGTTCTGCAGGGCGAAATTAGCGCCGCGCGCCGCGACAGCACCCGGCCGGCCGACAAAGGTCGGATCGTCGCTGGGCACCATGTCGGCGGCGCACCAGGTGGCGACGGTTGGAACGCGCAGCAAATTGCGAAACTCTTCAAATTCCGCAGTGGCATGCGCAAGCCGGATCCCATTGCCGGCAAAAAGAAGCGGGCGCTCAGACTGGTTCAGTTTTTCGACCAGGCGGTGGACTTCCTGTTTCAGGCTGGCGTTGCCCGGGTGTTCTTCCAGCTCAGCTGGATCGAAAGCGCGCAAAGAGGTGGGATCTTCAATCGGCGATGCTTGCACGTCGAGAGGGATGTCGATCCATACCGGCCCGGGCCGGCCGTTGAGGGCAAGATAAACTGCCTTCTCCAGGTGGTATCGGATGTCCTTCGGCTCGAGAACCGTGACGGCGTACTTGGTAATCGGTTTCACGATCGAGACGATGTCCATCTCCTGCACGCCGAGCTGGCGCATGCCGAGCGGTCGTCCATCCTTGTCAAACATGCGATCGGGGCGCTTGACCTGGCCGGAGACAACCAGCATGGGCGTCGAATCGAGCCAGGCGCCTGCAACGCCGGTAACAGCGTTGGTGCCGCCGGGCCCGGTTGTTACCATGCAGACCCCGAGGTGGTTGGTAACTTTGGCGTAAGCCTCGGCGCACATCGCGCTGGCCTGCTCATGCGAGTTGCAGACCGGCTCGATTGCCGCCGCTGCTCCCAGCGACTGGTTCAGGTGCATGGCGCCGCCGCCGGTTACCAGAAACACGTGCTTCACGCCCTGCTCGACAATGAATCGAACAACGTAGTCAGAAAGCTTCATAAGTGGAACCGCCGATGGTTTTGGCTGTGAGTCATGGGCGTGAAAAGACCTCCTGAGCACGCAGGCCTCGCGCCGCCAGTAGCGCCTCGATCAGCTCACGGACCGCACCGTTGCCGCCGGTGTTCCGGGCAACAAATTTCGCCTGGGCGAGAACATCTGAAACCGCGCTGGCAGGAGCGGCGGAGAATCCGGCAATCTGCATCGCGGGGAGATCGTTCACGTCGTCTCCCATGTAGCAAATTTCCGCGAGCTCGATGCCTGCCGATGCCGCAATCTCGAGCAGCGCAGTTGCTTTGTCACGGCAACCTTTTATGACGTAGCGGATGTGCATCTTTTCCGCATAACGGCTCACAAGCGGGCTATCCTCGCCGGAGACCAGCGCCAGTTCGAAGCCTGCTCGCCGCGCGAGGGAGATCCCCATGATGTCGGCGAAGCAGAAGCGCTTCCACTCTTCACCGCCGGGCCCCCACCAGAGCCCGCCATCGGTGAGCACTCCATCGACATCAAACACGACGGCGCGGATGCGTTCGAGGCCGCCGTTTGCAGTATTGGGTTCCATCGCGCCCGGTCTAGACCGCTGCGCCGACACGGCGAAGCTTTTTGATGATGGGAAATTCGCGCTCGTACACGCGCTTAATGCCGTCGCCCTTGGACTGCTCCCAAAGCCGAATGTCACGCACCAGGCGGGTGATGCCGTTCGGCTCCAGTGAAGCCGCTTGATCGGAGCCCCAACCCGCGCGGTCCAAGGTGATGTGGCGTTCGACACAGCAGGCCCCAAGCGCGGCCGCGCAGACACTGGTTGGAATACCAGTTTCGTGCCCGGAATAGCCAACTGGGACGCCGTAACGCGCCGCCATGACCGGGATCGCACGGAGATTCAACTCGTCGTAGTTAGCGGGGTAGGTGCTGGTGGCGTGCATCAAAATCAAGTCATCTTTTCCCAGAACCTCGACGGCATGGTCGATCTCGGCGTAGGTGCTCATTCCGGTAGAGAGAATGATCGGTTTCCCGGTCTTGCGAATGTACCGCAGCAGATTGTCGTCAGTGAGCGATGGGGAGGCAATCTTGTACACAGGGGGCTTGAACTGCTCCAGAAAATCCACTGAGCCCTCATCCCAGGGAGAGGCAAACCAAAGCATCTTCACCGACTTGCAAAATCTGTCGATTTCCGAATATTCTTCCTGCCCGAATTCAAGTCCATGTTTGAGGTCGCCGTTGGTTGGACCGAAGGGATTCTCACGCGGTTTAGCCAGTTCTTCAGGTGTGTACACCACCTCAATTGTGCGCTTCTGGAACTTGACGGCGTCGCATCCTGCCGCGACTGCTACGCTGATCAATCGCTTGGCGAGATCAATGTTACCGTTGTGGTTGATACCAATCTCCGCAACGATGAAACAGGGCTGATCGTCGCCGACCCACCTGTTGCCGACTTGAACCTTACTCATAGTTGATTCACTCCTTGTGCTGTTGCCTGGCGGCGGCCGCCAACGCAACGCATGGAGTCGGGTGATGCGGACCCCACAGTTCTCCGGGAACGACAGAGGCGGCGGCACGGTATCCCAGCCGGAATTTCATTTCAACATGGTTACCGAAGATACCACACTCACACAAAGGTGGAACCTCGTATGTTTCGTCGCCTGGGTGTTCCGCACCACGCTGTGCACGGGTTATGCTGATTGCGTGAAGCCACTGCTAACAGAAGACTTGGATCATGTCTTGGGGCATACGCTGCCGCTGTGGGAGCAGGTGCGCGGCCGGCGCGTATTTATTTCGGGGGGGACAGGGTTTTTTGGAGCCTGGCTGCTGGAGAGCCTGGCTTACTGCAATCGAAAGCTTGACACGGGGATTGCGGCCACGGTTCTCAGCCGCGACCCAGGAGCATTCGCCCGGAGAATGCCGCACCTTGCCAGCGAACCCTGCATCCGGACGCTCCAGGGAGATGTTCGCGATTTCGCCTTTCCTCCGGAGGAGTTCGAATACGTGATTCACGCCGCGGCGCCTACGTCCGCGGCTGCGGCCAGCCAGCCGCTCGAATTGCTAAGCACCCTGCTTGATGGCACGAAGCGCATGCTTGCGTTTGCCAAGGCGCGGGGCGCAAAGAGATTTCTCCTGACAAGTTCCGGCGCGGTCTACGGGCGACAACCGCAGAATATGAGCCATATCCCCGAGGATTACCTCGGAAGGCCGGAGGGGCTCGATCCGAATGCGGCCTATGCAGAGGGCAAGCGGGTATCCGAACAGATGTGCTCTCTGTATGCGCGGGAATCCGGGATTGACTTCATCATTGCGCGATGCTTTACCTTTGTTGGTCCGCACCTGCCGTTAAACCAGCACTTCGCAATCGGCAATTTTATCGCAGACGCTCTGGCGGGCAGGAACATTGCGGTCCGCGGCGACGGCACGCCAATGCGCTCCTATCTCTACGGAGCCGATCTCGCGACCTGGCTATGGACGATGCTGTTGCATGAATCCCTGCCGGGGTCGAATCCACATGTGTTCAATGTCGGGTCTGGAGAGGCAATCAGTATTCGCGATCTGGCTCAGGTCGTGGTTGAGGAACTCGACCCTTCTCTGGAAGTGAAGGTTGCCGAGGCGCCAATCGTCGGCGGGCCACGCTTGCAGTATGTTCCTGACGTCAGCAAGGCGGATGATTGCTTGGGGTTGCGTCAGTCCATCGGACTCAGAGAGGCGATCCGGCGTACAGCTGCATGGTATCGGTGAACTCGCCCTGTTACCCAACCGAGGCACGCTTTACGAGCCCGTGCAGACTTGGGTTCGACGCAAAGCCGGTTATCACTTCTGCGACAAAATCGAGCATCGGTTTGGTCAGTCCGGGATACACGCCGATCCAGAACACGTTGTTCATCACGAAATCGGAATTCGGCAAAGGGCCAGCGACACGAAACTCGCAGCCTTCGTAAGCTGGCTGCCGGAGGAGATTGCCGCCGAAGAGCAGTCTCGTGGCGATCTTCTTCGCTTCAAGAGCGCGGATGAGGTCTTCGCGCATAAATGGCGCATCCTCGCGAACTCCGATTGGGAAGCCAAACCACGCGGGATCCGAGCCCGGCGTAGCCTCGGGCAGCATTAGGCGGTCTTCCATCGGTTTGAGCGCGGCCGACAAGTAGCGGAAGTTTTCCCTGCGGCGTTCGATAAAGATGGGCAGCTTTTCGATCTGGGAGAGCCCCAGCGCCGCCTGCATATCGGTGGCCTTCATGTTGTATCCGATGTGCGAGTAGGTGTACTTGTGGTCGTACCCGCAAGGCAGACTGCCCAGTTGCCAATCGAAGCGCTTGCCGCAGGTATTCTCTTTACCGGGTTCACACCAGCAGTCGCGGCCCCAGTCGCGGAACGATTCGATCAGAACCTGAAGATCGGGCCGATGGGTGAGCACCGTACCGCCCTCGCCCATGGTGATGTGGTGAGCGGGATAAAAGCTGATGGTTGCGATGTCGCCAAAAGTGCCAACATGGCGTCCCTTCCACGTGGATCCGAGCGCATCGCAGCAATCCTCGATCAGCCACAGGTCGTGTTTCTTCGCAAAAGCGGTGACCGCGTCAAGATCAAAGACGTTGCCCAGTGTGTGCGCAATGAACACCGCCCTGGTTCTCTCGCTGCGCGCCGCTTCGAGCTGGTTCACATCGATCTCGTAGGTCGGCACCGTAACATCCACGAAAACCGGTACGAGGCGATTTTGAATAATCGGGTTGACGGTAGTTGGAAAAGCCGCCGCTACCGTGATGACTTCGTCGCCCGGTTTGAACCGGCGGTCGCCGAGTTTAGGCGAGGTGAGCGCACTGATGGCGAGGAGGTTGGCGGACGATCCGGAGTTGACCAGCGATGCGCAGCGGACTCCAACAAAGCGAGCGAGCCTTCGCTCAAACTCTTCGGCAAATCGCCCCGTCGTAAACCAGCAATCCAGCGCTGAATCAACCACAGAACTCAGGTCGCTGCCGTCAATCACCTTGCCCGACACCGGCACAGACGATTCGCCGGGTTTGAACTCGGCCGTTGGAAAGGCTTCTGCAAGATACTCGGTGCATAGATCGAGGATTTGCCGCCGAAGATGTGCTGCTTTATTCGTCATCGACAATTAGTAAGCTAAGCATACACACAATCAGAATCCGGTGGTGTACGCTATTGGCAAGCGAACACGATCTGCAAACGGATCGTGCGGCTGATTTGCCGCGGCGAACGTTAGCCCAAAGGATGCTAAGAAACTGGAATGAAAGCAGTTATTCTGGCTGGCGGGCAGGGAACACGGCTGAGTGAGGAAACCGGTACGCGTCCCAAGCCTATGGTTGAGATTGGCGGCCGGCCCATCCTGTGGCACATTCTCAAGATCTATTCCCAACATGGAATTAATGATTTTGTCATCTGTTGTGGATACAAGGGTTATCTGATCAAAGAGTACTTCGCCAATTACTTTCTCCACATGTCCGATGTGACATTCGACATGCGGGAAAACCGAACGCAAGTGCACCAGAGTGTTGCTGAACCATGGAAGATCACGCTCGTGGATACCGGGGAAACCACAGGCACCGGGGGCCGGCTGCAGAAGGTGGCGCGGTACCTGGAGGGTGAGACATCCTTTTGCGTGACATATGGAGACGGCGTTAGCGACGTCGATATTGGCGCAACGATTGCTTTTCACCAGAGCCACGGAAAGCTGGTGACGGTGACGGCTGTACAGCCCCCCGCGCGCTTTGGCGGTCTGGTCGTTCAGGGAACGGCCATCTCCGAATTCCAGGAGAAACCGAAGGGAGAGGGCGGCTGGATCAATGGTGGTTTTTTTGTCCTCTCGCCCGCGTGCTTAAATGAAATCCGCGACGAAGCGACCATGTTTGAAACAGAACCCATAAAAAATCTGACCAGGAAAGGGCAGGTACAGGCTTATTTCCATCGCGGTTTCTGGCAGCCTATGGACACACTACGTGACAAGCAGAGGCTGGAGGAACTTTGGGCCAGCGGGAGGGCGCCGTGGAAGACGTGGTGAATCCATGGCAGGGACGGCGAGTTTTCCTGACAGGTCATACGGGCTTTAAAGGCGGATGGCTCGCCATGTGGCTAGCTGGCCGCGGAGCAAAGATCAGGGGCTATGCACTCGCACCTGAAAGCGAACCGAATCTATTCACTGCAGCATCTGTAGCATCAGTTCTCGAAGACGTTCGCGGCGATATTCGGGACTACTTCAAGCTGGAATCCTCGATGACGGAATTTGGTCCGGAGGTGGTTTTTCATCTTGCCGCGCAGCCGATCCTGCGGCGCTCGTATACGGATCCGCTGGGCACATATTCGACGAACGTCATGGGCACTGCTCACGTGCTGGAGGCCGTTCGAAAGACTTCGAGCGTGCGCGCGGTGGTGTGCATCACCTCAGATAAGTGCTACCAGAATCAGGAATGGGTCTGGCCTTATCGCGAAATCGACACTCTTGGAGGATTTGACCCGTACTCCTCCAGCAAAGCCTGCGCCGAGATCGTGTGCTCGGCCTACCGCAATTCCTTCTTCCCCATGAACCGTCTTTCTGAACACCGTGTCGCTTTGGCCACTGCGCGAGCCGGAAATGTGGTTGGCGGTGGAGATTGGTCGGAGGACCGCCTGATTCCGGACCTGATCCGTGGATTTCAGGCTGGTCAGCCCGTGCTGATCAGGCGGCCAAAGGCAGTTCGGCCATGGCAGCACGTCCTCGAACCCCTCAATGGATACATGCTGCTGGCAGAGAAACTACTCGATGCGCCTTCACAGGTTTGCTCCTCGTTCAACTTCGGCCCGAACGAAGAGGATGCGTGGCCGGTTGAGCGTATTGCGACAAAACTTGCAGAAATGTGGGGCGGGGGAGCCACCTGGATACGCGATTCCGTTCCCAGCGTGCACGAGGACCACTCTCTGACGCTGGACACCAGCAGAGCTCGAAGGCAACTTGGCTGGCAGCCGCGTCTGGGGATCGAAGCGAGTTTGGAATGGACCCTGAAATGGTACCGCGACTGCCAACGGGGCGCTGATATGAACCAGGCGACCTTGGCGCAAATCGCCAGATATGAGCAACTTGCTCACTGATCATGGTCTGCTGACCGCAGCCAGATAACTTGCAAGTGATCGCGTGCTGTCTTTGCAAGGACCGAGGTCGCCGCCCACCGTGTTAAGGTCACACAGGCCGGGTAATGAACGGCACTGCAAGGCAATATTATGACGTCGTTTTCCGATGCTACCAGTCCGACGCTTCTAATCCTGGAGTTCAGCCTAACAGCGTTCACGCTCGCGATTTCTTTCGGGTGGCCGGGAATCGGTCAAAGTTTTTTCCGGCGAATGGAACGGTGGTTTGGACAGTTGGCGCGAAGAAGATGGCTGGCGGTTATTTCTGTCGCCCTAAGCGTACTGCTGCTGCGCCTGGCCATCCTTCCTCTATTTCCGGTTCCGCTCCCGTTCTGTTCCGACGATTTCAGTTTTCTGTTAATGGGTGATACCTTTGCGCACGGCAGGCTGACCAATCCGACGCCCGCGATGTGGACCCATTTTGAAACCATCCACATCACCATGAAACCGACGTATCAATCGATGTACTTTCCAGGGCAGGGGCTGATTCTTGCCGTCAGCAAGGTCGTCTTTGGTAATTCCTGGATCGGCCTGTTGATCGTGAGCGCATTGATGTGTGCGGCGCTTTGCTGGATGCTGCAGGCGTGGCTTCCGGCCAATTGGGCGTTGCTCGGCGGGATGATCGCCGTTCTGCGGCTGGGGGTTTTCAGTTACTGGACCAACACCTATCACGCCGCGGGGTCGCTTGCGGCGCTCGGCGGAGCGCTGATTTTCGGCGGCCTGCCGCGACTGATGAGAACGACGAGGCTTCGCTATGCAATGCTGATGGGCATTGGCGTCGCGATACTGGTTCTTTCGCGACCGTACGAGGGCATACTGCTTTGCCTGCCGGTTGGGGTTGTGCTGGGCAACTGGATTTGGAAGCGTAAGAACCGGCCGAGCGTCGCTGCACTGGCTCGCCTGGCCGCGGCGACGCTGGCGTTTGGTATTGCCGCTGTGGCGTGGATGGGCTACTACGACTATTGCGCCTTCGGCAATCCGCTGACTCCGCCGTACACCATCGATCGCAACACTTACGCGATTGCCCCGTATTATGTGTGGCAGCATGCGCGGTCGGAGCCTAAGTACAGATATACCGAGATGCGGACTTTCTATCACGAAGGCGAATTGAAGTTCTACAATCATATCCATTCCGTGAAGGGATTTGTGCCGTACACTCTGGAGAAAGCCGGATTTGTATTACTCTTCTACGCCGGTTTTGCGCTGTTTCCTCCGTTACTTATGGTGCGCCACATCTTTCTGGATCGGCGCATACGCTTCCTTGTTGTGTGCGTACTCGTGCTGGCAGGCGGGATGGTGATCGAGATCTATCTTCTGCCGCACTATGTGGCGCCTTTCACGGCGGCTTTTTATGCGATCGGTTTACAGGCTATGCGACACTTGCGGTTTTGGAAGCCGGAGGGGAGGCCGATGGGTTTGGCTTTGGTGCGGCTGACGGTTGTGGTCTGTGTGTTGATGGTTGGAGCACGCGTGGTTGCAAATCCCATGCATTTTGGACCGAACGAATTCCCGCCGAGCAACTGGAACGAAACTTGGTTCGGACCGGAGCATTTTGGTTCGGAACGGGCGCAAATCGAAGCCCGGCTCAGCCAGCTTCCTGGAGGGCAATTGACGATCGTCCACTATAGTCCCGACCACAACCCAGGGGACGAATGGGTTTACAACCGTGCTGACATCGATGGTGCCAAAGTCGTATGGGCACGGGATGCGGGTGCTGCTGATAATTTAGAATTGATTCATTACTACCGGAATCGCCAAGTCTGGCTGGTTGAGCCGGATGTAATGCCAGCGAGAATTTCGCCGTACCCAATACCGGAAAGGGCCGCCCGCCCCACGCAGTAAGCCGTTCACGGGAGGTGTCGGGCAGAACTGGTTAATCTTCTTGTCATGGGCGATACAGATTGAGATGCTTTGTATGGCTTAGGCGGGGAACATGGACGTGCAAGGGCACGACGCCAGGTTCAGAGTCCGATGCGACCTTCGCGCCCAGGAGGATAGGAATGCAACAGAGCGTAGAGGCAACGCTCGAACCGGGTGGCCTGCCGCAGCGAGACCCCGCCCGACCACGGCGATTTGCCTGGGCTCTCGAAGGGGTGCCGGACTCGACGCGTTCGCGTTGGCCGGAATGGGGCACGCTGTTTTCCTACGCGGCGCTGGTTGCCTTTGCAATTCCCTATCATGAACCGTGGGTTGACGAAGCCCAGGCGTGGCAACTAGCGAGAAATCTTTCGCTGGCATCTCTGTTCAAGACGTACATTCGTTACGAAGGGTCTCCGGGCCTTTGGCATTTCCTGCTGTGGATGATGACCCGAATTCACATTAGCTATGCTGGTCTGCACTGGATTTGCGGAGCGGTTGCCACTACGGCAATGTGGCTTCTTCTTTTCAGGTCGCCCTTTCCGCGTTACCTTAAACTCTCGCTGCCCTTCACTTACTTTCTTCTATTTCAGTACGCGGTTGTGGCGCGGAACTATGTACTCGTGCCATTACTGTTGTTTCTCGCCGCAATTGCATGGAAGAAAAGTCCATTCAGTCTGGCGCTGCTGCTTGGGTTACTGGCAAATGCATCGCTCCACGCCGCGGTTATCTCTGGGGGACTAGCTGTAATCTATGCTATCGAGCAGATTCGGAACGGAGAGAGCAAACCTTTCGAGGACCGGCGCAAATTATTGCTTTGCGCGTTCCTCCTGTTTGCCTTCTATGCTTTCGCGATCTGGACAGCATGGCCACCGCGCGACCTTATCCTTTCCTCGGTCCGTGGGCAATCCAGCGTCTACCTCCTGCGAGCGGTCTACTCTTTGCTGGCGCCAATGTGCCAACCGTGGATCGTATCCATTCCATTCTGGACTGCGATGGTAATTTGGTTTCATACGCGGCATAAGCTCTATTGTCTTTTGCCAGTAGTGCTCTTTGCGGCCTTTTCCGGTGAAGTGTCTGTAGCCTGGTGGCATGCAGGCCTCCTGATCCCGCTCCTGATCTTCCTGCTTTGGGTTACCTGGCAGACACCTGCAACAGTCACCCGCGAGCTTGAGGTAGGTGGCCGCATAGCATTGGTCGTCATGGTTGTGACGCAGGTTCTTTGGTCGGGCTATGCGCTCTTCTACGACCACTACTATGCTTACTCCCCCGATCCTGCGGCGGCAAAGTTTTTAAGCCTATTTGTCCGAGAAGACGCATCCATTGCTGTGACATATATCAGTGGTGTCGGCGATGAGCGCGTGCGTGCTTATCCCGCAGTGGGAATTCTGCCTTATTTCGACCATAATATTTATGCCAATACTCCTTATCCGTTCTGGTGGTGGAGCGATCAGGACCCAACTGAGGATCGGTTCAACGCCTTGTTGCCGTCTCGCCCGCGCATTGTGCTTGTTGAAGAAACACATAATAATCCAGTAGTACATATGAATCTGGACAAGCCCAAGTATGTACTGTTAGTTAAGGACGGCTACAGGTTTGTGAACAGTTTCTGCGGATCCCAACCGTGGCAATTGGAACTCGGAGAAACCCTCTGCCATGTGGTCTTCGAGTACTCAGGACAGCCCCGCTCTTCGGGTATGCAGGCGCCAAGATAGTCCCAGATGAAGAGAAAGGCGCGGCGGTTACTGATGGTGACGCTGAACGTGAAACTCAAATTCCAGATTGTTTTCATTCAGGTTTTCGAACGCGCGAGACGTGCAGGCCCCCGCATTCTTCGCTTGCTGTGCACTGCTGCGCAGAAGCGGCGTGATCTGGCGGAGCAGAAAGGGGGCCACCACCCAGATTCGGATTTCATGGAAAGCGGGTGGTTCGAGGGGGCGACGTAGGAGGTTCGGCGCCATCGAGAACCCGCGTTTCGAACCGCATCCCGCTGCGTCCACCATGGAACATCGCCATGCGCTGGGAGCACGATCAAAGTCGTGTAACTGTCGCTCAAACGGGTATATCCCGTCCGCAGCGGGCATCGTGATTCTTTGAGGAGTCCCCAGATCGCGTTTCTCGCAACGCGTATTCGGACGTTGAGGTCGCTCATTTCGGTTCGCTGGTTCGCAGCAATCGATGCGAGTTCCATTGCTGCCGCAAGGGAAACCCCACTGCCATTGCTCGCGAAGGAGACGGGGCATTCGGATCCTGTAAGTCGCCAATGAAAATGCTCCACATCGCCCTCGGTGGTCACCTTAAACCGGCCACTTTGGATGGCGTGAGCGTAATGTCCAGTTTCTTTCGCACTTTCGATCTTTCTTGGAACTTTGACCTTGCCCTCAGAATGCGTATCTCTTAACCGGCCCGGTTTTGAGGATTAAATTCATCCTTGTCGTAGTCGTGGCGGTGGGAATGTGGGAATCGGCTTCATCGATTTCCAAGGTTTGTGGG
>Ga0326727_10011225_pt1 | contig 20968 bp, 16 predicted proteins | sample MB2enrmetagenome_FD_207643 | JGI IMG/M metagenome (GOLD analysis project Ga0326727, IMG submission 207643) | Lab enriched peat soil microbial communities from McLean, Ithaca, NY, United States - MB29MY | ecosystem: Environmental > Terrestrial > Soil > Wetlands > Peat | place: USA: New York...
CGGCTGGCCTGGGAGGGCATGGCAGTGGCGTTGGCGGCGCGGACCTGGGAGAGATGGGCGGCGAGCTTGACGCGCTGCGCCTCTCCGCCGGAGAGAGTGGTGGCGGACTGGCCGAGGCGGAGGTAACCGAGGCCGATCTCGTCGAGGACGGCGAGCTTTTCAAGCAGGCGGGTTTGGCCGGCGAAGAAGCGCAGGGCTTCCTTGACGGTGAGTTGCAGGACTTCGTGGATGTTCTTGCCTTTGTAGGTGACATTGAGGATGCGGGATTGATAGCGGGTGCCGTTGCAGTCCTCGCAGGGCAGCTCGACATCGGCGAGGAATTGCATTTCGACGGTGACAGTGCCATCGCCCTCGCAGGTATTGCAGCGGCCTCCGGGAACGTTGAAGGAGAAGTGGCCGGGAGTGAGGGAGTGACGCTTGGCCTCGGGCTGCGCGGCAAAAAGATCGCGAACCAGGTCGAAGCCCTTGATGTAGGTGATGGGATTGGAGCGGGGAGTGCGGCCGATGGGAGTCTGATCGACGAGGACCACGTCGTTGAGGCGCTCGACGCCGGTGAGAGATTTGTAGACGCTGGAGGGGTCGGCGCCGTCGGACTGACCGAGGGCGCGGGCGACGGCGCGATAGAGGATTTGATGGATGAGCGTGGATTTGCCCGAGCCGGAGACGCCGGTGATGGCGACGAGCAGGCCGAGGGGAATTTCGACATCGAGGGAGTGGAGATTGTTGGCCGTGGCTCCGCGCAGGATAAGGCGCTCGCGGCCAGGCGGACGGCGGCGCGCGGGGATGGGGATGGAAAGCTGGCCGGAGAGATAGCGGCCAGTAAGGGAGTTGGGGTTGGCTTCAATCTCCGCGAGAAGACCCTCGGCGAGAAGCTTGCCGCCGAGTTCGCCGGCGCCGGGGCCGAGGTCGAGGAGGTGATCGGCGGAGCGAAGAATGTCGGCGTCGTGCTCGACGACGATGATGGTGTTGCCCAGGTCGCGCAGCTCTTTGAGAATGCGAATGAGGCGGGCGGTGTCGCGAGAGTGGAGTCCGATGGAGGGTTCATCGAGGACATAGAGCGCGCCGACAAGCTGCGAGCCGAGCGAGGTGGCGAGTTGAATGCGTTGCGCCTCTCCGCCGGAGAGCGAGGAGGCGAGCCGGTCGAGGGTGATGTAGTCGAGGCCGACGGCGTCGAGAAAACTGAGGCGCTGGCGGACCTCCTGGAGGATGGGGCCGGCGATCTCCTCGTGCATGGGCGAGAGGCGGAGCACGGCAAAGAAGGCTTTGGCTTCCGCGATGGTGAGCGCGGTTACCTGGCAGATGCTTTGGCCGTTGAGACGGACGCTGCGAGCTTCGGCGCGCAGGCGCTGGCCGCGGCAGTCGGGGCACTCGGCATAGCCGCGATACTTGCTGAGCATGACGCGCACATGCAGCTTGTACTTCTTGCGCTCCATCTGCGCGAAGAAACCGAGAACGCCGACAAATGCACCCTTGCCGTGGAGGACGATTTCGCGCGCGGATTCGGGCAGATCGCGCCAGGGCACGTCGAGGGGCACACCGAGCTCGGCGGCCTGACGGCGAAACTCCGTAAACCAGGGGCGGTACTTGGGGCGGTTCCAGGGATCGATGGCGCCGGCGGCGAGGGAGAGCGATTTGTCGGGAATGACCAGGTTGAGGTCGAAGTCCATGGTGTTGCCGAAGCCCTGGCAGCGAGGACATGCGCCGAAGGGATTGTTGAAGCTGAAGAGGCGCGGCTCGGGCTCGCTGCCCGGACGATGGCAGCTCTTACATTCGTAGGCGGCGCTGAAGCGGTGGCGGGGGCGCGGGGCAGCCTCGTCGTCACGCGGCAACACTTCAAAGATGACCTCACCCGACTCGCGATAGGCGATTTCGGCGGCGTCGACAATGCGGGCGCGATTTTCTTCGCTGACGACAATGCGGTCGAGGAGGACGAAGACGGGCAGGGTGAAGTCGAGGTCAAGGAGCGACTCGGGAGAGGAAAACTCGAATACGCTTCCCCGCTGGTAGAGGCGGTTGAAGCCGGCGGCGCGCAACTCGATGAGGCGGGCTTTGAGGGCTTCGGTGAGTGGGGACTCGGAGGCAGGTTTGTGCGCGGATTTGGCCGCGGATTTGACGGCGCGGCGGAGGGGTTTGGCATCGGATTCTGGCGCGGGCTCGGCGTGGCGCACCGAGAAGAGCACGTTGAGGCGAGTTCCCTCCCCCAGCGCCAGCGCGGCCTCGGCAATCTCGTCGATGGAGTCGCGCTTGACCAAGCCGTCGCAATGGACGCAGTGAACGGTGCCGCAGCGGGCGTAGAGCAGGCGCAGGTAATCGTAAACTTCGGTGGCCGTGGCGACGGTGGAGCGCGGGTTGCGAGTGGAGTTCTTCTGCTTGATGGCGATGGCCGGAGCGAGGCCGTCGATCTCGTCCACGTCGGGCTTTTCGATGCGCTCGAGGAACTGGCGGGCGTAGGCGGAGAGCGACTCGACGTAGCGGCGCTGGCCTTCGGCATAGATGGTGTCGAAGGCCAGCGAGGATTTGCCCGAGCCGGAGACGCCGCTGATGACCGTCAGCCTGCCGTGGGGGATCTCGCAGGAGAGGTTCTTCAGGTTATGTGTCCGCGCACCGCGGATGATGATGGCGTCAGTCAAAGGGAAGTCACCGGGCGAGAAGTCGCGCCACTCTTTGCCGTAGCCTCAGAGAGGCTTGGGGCACAGAAGGCCATTTTTCATTATAGAACCCGGTGCGCTTGGGGGATCCTACGAGCCATTCGAATTAGGGAGCATGACGATCAGCGCCAGGCATTTCTTCTGCAAACGCTGGCTTTTAGGGCGCAATCGTTCTTTTTTGACCATGCAATCTTCCCCAGGAGCGATACGATTTCATGAAACCGGCGCCGAAATGGGGATTCCGGCCAACTACAAAAGTCCCTATAAGACTCGGGACGAAAGGAAGATCAATGCCCTTCTTGAGGAAATCCTGCTTGTGTTTGTTAGGCGCCGCATTGGCGACTTCTGTTTTGACCACCGGCTGTCAATACACTCAGCCGGCGCAGAATAACAGCCAACCGGCGCAGGACGAGACCGCCATTTACAACAAGTGGGAGGCCGAAACCCACCGCGTCCACAAGGAAATTCATCAGCGGCCCCCGGAGGAGCAGAAAGAGTACCAGGACTATCGCGATCAGCACCGGAACACACGTTAGACGGGTGCTCCGGCGAGCCGATGGGTTATGTGGTATCCCACCCTAGTGTGGTGAGTAAGAAGTTTATTGAAGAACAACCGCAGATCCTTCGACTCACCACCCCCAGGCTGAAGAGTACGCCTGGGGCCCGTTCGCTCAGGATGACAGCGGCGAGGGCGGGGCATCCGCAACAGCGCGGCGATAGCTATACTGCTGCCACGAAGGATCTCTGACTGCATGATTTCGCGCTCTATGATTCTTGGTTTCACACCCTTTCGCCCGACCACCCCAGCGAACAAAAATCGTTCGCCGGGGACCCCGATAGATTACCCCAGCGAACAAAAATCGTTCGCCGGGGACCCCGATAGATTACCCCAGCGAACAAAAATCGTTCGCCGGGGACCCCGATAGCCGCAAAAACAAATACGCGTCGAGGGTGAGGCATCCGCAACAGCGCTCCGATTGCCGCGTGCTGCCTCAGTGGGGCTGGAAGGACTGCTTACTGGTACTGAGACAGGGCCAGTAGCGCCTTGTCGATATGCTCAAGGCTGTGTTCACGCAGCCCATGGTTCTCGGGCAGATCGCGGCCGTGCTCAACGTCAGCACGCGCCTCTTTCAACAGCCTGATCGCGGAGTGAATGGGCCAATTCGCACTGCCCGCGCCCTGCGGCGGCGGCGTGACATCGGGATCCCTGCCATAATCGCGGACGGCCTTTGAAATATCGTCGATGGCGCGGCTGACCTCCTTGTTGGCATGCTTGCAGGCGTCTCTCGCTTCGGGGCGGGCGGGCATTTGCAAATAGCCGCGCGCCGTGCGCAGATCGGAGAGGGCATGAAGGTAAGCGGGGTGCTGGGCGAGCGTCGGAGCCGCCGGCAGCAGACAGAGGAAGGCCGACAGCGCGAAGGCCGCGACCATGAAAGATTTCAAGTTGCGCATTTCAGTAGTTCCTTTCCATGAAAATAACACTGCCGATAAGGATACTCCGTTTTCCTGATCATGGGTCATGGCCTGTTAATGATTCGGCCAAATATGGTTTGCCGGCGGGACGGAATGAAAATGCAGCAAATGAACAATTTCAAGTTGCAAGTCAACATTCCATCCGGGGCTAAACCCGTAATATTTCTGTTGGCATTTTGCGGGGGTTAAAACCCCCGCCTCCCTCCGTTTAGTTGATGAGTTATTTGCCCTGGCGCGTCCAACCAGAAGACATTTTATGGCGTGTTTCAAAAAATGCTTTGCGGATACGAGTGCAACCCCTCAGGGGTTGAAGCCCTGTTCATTTAGAGGTCATTTACGGCAGTCAGTGTTAAAACCCTGACCTACCAGTCGTGCCCTGACACTTCTAGCGACTCAGAACGAGTTTTTCCGCAGCACCTGTCCCCATAGTCCCTGGCGGCTAGGAAGCCGCCAGTACAGCCGGTCAGGAGACCGGCGCTACAATTTGCGGATAATCTCTAAAATTGCGCCCTGACATAAAACTAGTTTATGAAACATGCTCAAAGGATTCAGGCATTGCTACCGTTAAACTGTAGATAGAGGTATTCCGTGCATCGTTTTGCATTTTTTGTGTTGCTGTTGGCATCGGCTGCTGTATGCATCGCGTGTAGCGCGCAGAATTCAGAGAAGCCTGCGCCTAAGACCGCGCCCACGGGGGCCGCAGCCCAGCCGGTGTCAGACGATGTGGCGGAGGCTGAGGCGGCTATCGCCAAATCCGACTGGAAGGCGGCGGAGGCCAAGCTCGACACCTGGCTGGCGGCACATCCGGCGGATGCACGGGCGCTGTTTGACGCAGGCTACGTGGCCGATGCGCAAAACCGGCTGGAGGCCGCAGAGGGGCTCTACCGGCGGGCGGTGGAAGCGAACCCGCAGTCGTTTGAGGCGCACGTGGAGCTGGGGATGCTGCTGGCCCGGCAAAACAAATTCTCAGACGCGCGCAGGGAGTTGGAAGCGGCCACTCAACTGGACCCCGGCGAGGCCGGCGCGAGCGCCAAGGCGCGCGCGTGGAGGGCGCTGGCGGAGATTGACCGCACGGACGATCCGGCCAAGGCGTCAGGAGACCTGATAGAGGCTCTGAAGATCTCGCCGGAGAGCCCGGCGGACACGCTGCTGGCCGCGGAAATTGCCGCGCAGGCAGGACAGTTTGACGCCGCGGAGCAAACTTATCGCCACATTCTGGCGAAGGATCCGAAGTCGGCGGCGGCCAACGCCGGCCTGGCTCACCTGCTGATTGCGCGCAAAAAGTATCCCGAAGCCGAGACGCTGCTGCGTGCGGCGCTGGAGCAAACGCCGGAGGACACGGCGCTGACCACGCAACTGGGCACCGTGCTGGCCGCCGAGGACAAGGCCGAGGCACTGCCGCTGTTCGAGAAACTGCACGAGACCCACCCCAAGGACGCGGCCATTACACGCATGCTGGCCGCGGTGCTGGACGACGCTGGAGACGCGGCAGGCTCGGACAAGCTGTACATTTTGCTGCTCGCGGCCAGCCCCGACGATCCGGCCCTGCTGGTGGCGCACGGTGAGAATTTGATTCGGCAGATGAAGTATGCAGAGGCATATGCAACCTTCAACAAGGCGACCCAGCTGGATGCAAACAACGCCGACGGCTGGAGCGGCCTGGCCTTTGCGGCATCGAATACCAATCGGCCCGCGGTGACGGTGCACGCACTGACCATGCGTTCGAAGTTTCTTCCGGAGATTGCGTCTACTTACTACCTTTGGGCAACGGCTTATGACGCGCTCCACGACAAGGCGCAGGCGATGACCTACTACCATCATTTTCTGGACTCGTCTGCCGGCAAGTTTCCGGATCAGGAGCGGGAAGCGCGTCAGAGGCTGATGGTGCTGGGGAAAAAGTAGTGCAGCTATCAGCTATCAGCTTTCAGCCATCAGCTAGCAGTTGCTAACAACGGCAAACTGTAAGCTGATGGCTGTAAGCTGTACTTAGTGGCTGTCGATCTTATATCCATCTTTCAAGAGGAGTACCGGGCGTTGCGCCCGCGTGCGCCGATGCCGGCGATGACGGTCCGTTTCCGGCGGTTTACTTCGCTGAATACGCGGATACGGCTGCGCGATGGGCAGATTGCAGTAAGCCTGTCTGATCTTTTAGAAGGCGCGCCGGAGTCCGTGATCCACGCCATCGCGCATATTCTGCTGGCCAAGCTCTACAAAAAGCCGATCGATGCCGGGCACAACCTGCGCTACAAACGGTTTTCGTCGAGCGCCTCGGTGAGCCGGCAGACGGAGCTGATTCGCGGGGCGCGGGGCAGCAAGCGGTTCTCGGGGCCGGAGGGACGCTTCTACCACCTGGAAGAGGTTTTTGATTCGCTGAATGCACGGTTTTTCGGCGGGATGCTGGGGCGGCCGGAGCTGACCTGGAGCGAGGGGATGGCCAAGCGCGCGCTGGGTCACTACGACGCCGCGCATAACACCATCGTGGTGAGCCGCGTCTTCGACCGGCCATCGAGCCCGCGGTACGCCATTGAATATCTGCTGTTCCACGAGATGCTGCACCTGAAGCACCCGGTAAAGATGCGAGGGGTGCGGCGGTGCGTACATTCGCGGGAGTTCAAGGCGGAGGAGAGATTGTTTCCGCAGTTGAAAGAGGCGCAGGCGTTTATCAAGAGGCTGTAAGAGGATGTCTGAGCACTTATCCTACCCACCCGTTCCGCAAAAAGCGTGGGATGGATGGGGCACCCGGTCCAACAACCACCATGCCTTAGCCGCAGTACCTCAGGGGTTAAAACCCTTTGCTTTTTATGTATGTATCGGCACGACTGAAGTCGTGCCCTGATACAAAGCGCATTTATGAAACACGTTATATCGTGCCCTGATACAAAACTGGTTGATGAAATACCCTTCACGGCTTGGCGAGAGGAACGCGCACCACGATGGCATCGTCGTTGACATTGTCTTTGGCATGGTCTTTGTCATAGTTCACGCGCACGATTAGGCGGGAGAATTGATTCTTGCCTACGTTGCTCATGGCCTGGTAGCGCGGGTTGAGCGATTCCACGTTTACCGATAGCGGAGCTTTGGGGTCGCGGGGCACGTCGAAGCTGACGCGAATATCGGGCTGGCCATCGCCGTCGATGTCTACCGCGTCGGAGACATGTTGCGGCAAGGCGCTGACGGGAGTCCAGTCGAGCTGTATGAAGGGCTTTTCGCTTTGCAGGAAGTGCGGATAAACAGGGCGGTGAACGTCGATGGAGTAAGCGCCCATGGGAATGGCGCGCCCCGTTGGCCCGCCGGAGTAGACCTCGTCCACGTGGAGCGGGAGGGCTGCAACGCCTTTGGAGAAGAGTCCCATGAGCAGAAATGGAGTGAGCAGCGCAACGAGCAGCGTCGCGCCTGCCGCCGAGTAGCCGAGAATAGGACGGAGTTTCATCAGTACCTCCTAGACGACAACGTGCAGAATGACAGCAATGCCCTGAGCGATGATGGTGCCTCCAAACATGACGGCTAATGCCCAGGCGCCATAGAGAAACATGAGCCGCGCACGCTCCGGCTTCCATGCGATCTCGGTTCCCTTGATATGCCAGATAACCGCGCCTCTGGGACAAGCATCGACGCATGCGCCGCATTTCATGCAGGAGAGCAAGGTCTCGCCGCGGGCGACGGACTCCTTGGAGAGGGAGAGATTGGGGCAGGCATTCTGGCAGATGAGGCAGGGCTTGCAGCGGGACTGATCGATCTTGACTTCAAAGATGCTGATCTTGTTGAAGATGGATTGAAATGCGCCGAAGGGGCAGAACCATGAACACTGGGTTCGCTTTTTTGTCAGGAAGGGCAGCGCGATGACCAACCCGGCAAAAAGCAGGACAAAGATTACGTTTTGTATGAGGCCGATGGTGCTGCGGGCGGCGACGTACTCCGAGACGGCCTTGAAGGGGCAGAGCCACATGCAGTAAGCCGGCTCGAAGAGGGCCAGCGAGAGCAGCACCATGGCCAGCAGCACGGCCCATGGAAGGTAGCGCAAGCGCGGATCGAGCTTGCGGATTTTGGCGCGCGGGGGAATGGCGGCCACGCCCTCTTCGATGCCGCCGAAGAAACATGCGTAGCTGCACCAGCCTTTGCCCATGACCAGCGTGAGGGCCAGCCAGATGCCGACCATGCCCGCCATGCCGCCAGCGATGGAGCCGGGAAAGACCAGCGTACGGGTGAGGGCTGCCGGCAGAATGAGAAGCGGAATGGGCATGAAGCAGAAGGGAGTGCGTCCGGCGATCATCTCTTCGATGGGAATGCCCATGGAGCCGCGCATGACGTAGAGGTTGTGAATAAAGCCAATGGGAAAAAGGATTCCCAGGCTCACGAAGAAGATGCGGCGCCAGCGATAGGTATTATGGGTTCGCATCATCATGAAGAAGAGCGCGGTCATGAAGAGCGCGGTGAGGAGGCCGGAGATGCGTGAGACCGGGTCGGGGCTCGCACCGGGACGATAAACCATCATGAGCAGCGACCAGATGAGCATCGGCAAGGTGAGCAGCAGAGAGCGGAGGATGCCGCGCGGCGCCGGACGGACGGCGAGCGGCAAAATGCGAGCGTCAGTAGCCATAAGTCTTTTTCCCCAGCAGCATGGCGATTCCCATGGAGAGATAGTAGAGGGCGATGAGCGCCATCGCCATCCGCGCAACGGTGATGACGGCCTGGTTGCGCACGACGCAGCCCAAACCAATAAACGGAATAAACCAGACGGAAGTTCCAACAAAAAACGCCATAAAGAAGAGTAGGGCGGCGACCATGCTGCCCAGTTGGGCTGCCCTGACGCCGGCAACGAGAAATGGAGGACAGAGATTCAAGCCGGTGAGGAAACCCAAAGAGGCAGCGCCGGCGAGGCCGCGAGACTTGCTTTCACCGATATGCACCAGTTTTGACTCCGCGCAGGGTTGAGCGCAACTGCGCCGGGCGGAAATTGCGTAACCGATCAGCACGCAGGCAAGCAAGACATAAACTACGCCCATCATCAGCAGGCGCTGCGCAGGCGGCAGCGAGACCAGCGCGCCAAGCTCCCAGGCGACAACGGCAAAGATCATGTAGCCGACAAGGCGCGCCGACAAAAAGGCGGAGAGATAGCGCGCGTGAGGCCGGAAGCCCTCGCGCTCAGTGAGCAAAGATGGGACCAACGCCGGCCCGCAGGATGCGATACAGGCAGGGCCCGACGCCAGACCGAGGAGCAGGGCCTCGCTGAATGAGGCAAATACAGCCATGTATATATTATCTATGGCCTTTGATGCTCCAGTCGGTGATGGATGGCACATGAGGACAGAGAAGCTCTCTGACCTCCGTGACTATAAAACCATCTCATACATGCCATTTTGTCTATGCAAAGCGTCCCTCAGGGGTTAAAGCCCGCAGTTTTATTGGGCATTTTGCGGCACGGCTAAAGTCGTGCCCTTTCAAAACCTGTTTATTAGTTATTTTTAGTATGAGCAACTCGCAAATTGGTGAATAGCGCGTCTGCTCCGTCTGACCAGCAGCAAGGATTCATGCGACCAAATGAAGGTTCGCCGACTCAAATGCAGTGAGGTGCAGATTCATGGCAGGCATGGTCGTGACGATTTTCGCGGTTGGATGGGTATTGGCGGCAACGAAGTTGTCACGGAACGCGGCACTTGTCAGGGGATGGGCACGTAGAACGGCGATTGCATTGCTGGCGACCGTGGTGCTGGCAACGGCGGCAGAGGCCGGCGGCCAGCAGATGCTGCCGGATCTCTCCGGAGCAACTTCGTGGTTGAATTCGCCGCCGTTGAATCGGGCCCAACTCAAGGGCAAGGTCGTGCTGGTCGATTTCTGGACCTACTCGTGCATCAATTGCCTGCGCTCCCTGCCCTACCTGCGCGCCTGGGACGCGAAGTACAGGGGGAGCGGACTGGTGATCATCGGCGTGCACACACCGGAGTTCGACTTTGAAAAGAATCCGGCAAATATAGAGAAAGCTTTGCGGAAATTCGGGATCACTTACCCGGTGGCGGTGGACAGCAATCGCCGCATCTGGAGCGCCTTTCACAATGAGTACTGGCCCGCGCACTACTTCATTGACGCCACCGGAAAAGTTCGTTACCACCATTTTGGCGAAGGAGACTATGAGGTATCGGAGCGTTGGATTCAGAAATTATTAACGGAGCGCAATAGCGCGCAGCAGCTTCCCGCCGGGCCACTGCCGCTGAGCGCCAGCGGCGCCGAGGCGGCGGCCGATTTAGGCGCCATGGACTCACCGGAGACCTATATCGGCTACCTTCGGGCGGAGCACTTTGCCTCGCCCGGCGGGTTGCAGGCCGAGGTAGAGCAGGTCTATCGCGCGCCGCCATCGCTGGAACTGAATCAGTGGGGCTTCAGCGGCGCATGGATCGATCACGGCGAAGCGGCGACGCTCAGAACGGCGAACGGCAACATTCTCTTTCGCTTCCATGCGCGGGATTTGCATCTTGTGCTTGGGCCAGGCTCGGGTCCGGTTCGCTTCCGCGTTCGCATCGATGGACAAGCCCCCGGCGCGGATCATGGCGTCGATTGCGATGAACAGGGGTTTGGAACCGTGACGGAAGACCGGCTGTATCAACTTATTCGCCAGCACGGAACGATCAAAGACCACACCTTCGAGATTGAATTTCTCGATCCGGGGGTAGAGGCATTCGCGTTTACATTTGGGTGAGCAGCGGCGGCGGAATAGCCGGAGTTTCGGGCGAAATCGGCGAAAAGCAGATCGCGGGGGCTAAACCCGCAATTTTATTGAGCATTTTGCGGCACGACTAAAGTCGTGCCCTTTCAAAACCTGGCGGCTGGGAAGCCGCCAGTACAGCCGGCCAGGAGGCCGGCGCTACCAACTTACATACTCGGTGTTGCTGTCATTGCTAGCATTGCTTGCATTGCTAGCGGAATTGCGCTATTCTTGATTCATGGCAACCCTCACGATTCGCAATCTCGACGAAAAGGTTAAACGCAGGCTACAGGTGCGCGCGGCGCTGAATGGGCGCTCGATGGAGGCTGAGGCGCGGGATGCGCTTGCGGAATTTGTAGCGAGCAGCCCCGCATCTATTGAGCCTGAAGAAGATCTGGGAACCGCGATTCGCAAGCGATTTGCCGCCTTCGGGGGCGTAGAACTTCAAATACCGCCACGCCGGAAATCTACCAGACCAATCCCCACCTTCGACTGATGATTCTGCTCGATACAAACGTCATTTCGGAAATCATGCGGCCACGCCCTGATTCGCGCGTGACTGCATGGATTCAATCGCTCCCGAGAAAAGAATTCTGGACGTCTTCAGTGGTTGTGGCAGAATTGCTTTCCGGCATTGAATTGATGCCCTCAGGACGAAGGCAAAAGGGATTACGTGAATCTTTGGAAGCGATGCTTATTGAGGATTTTCACGGTCAAATTCTCAGCTTTAATCTTGCCGCGGCACGCCACTTCGGACAAATCCTCTCTGCACGACAACGCCTGGGCCGCCCCATCAACGAAATGGATGCACAAATTGCAGCTACAGCCAGAGCTCACGGAGCGGCTGTAGCCACTCGCAACGTGAAAGACTTCCAGGCATGTGAACTGGCGCTTATCAATCCCTGGTCTGACAACCCAACTGAATTACAACTTTAACAACGAGCTACGCAGCTTTTCCCGGTGCGTGGGCGGCTTTATCGGTGCTAGTAGCAGGGCGGGTGGCGGCCCAGATGATCAGGGCAATACCCGCAACGACGGAGCCGGCGCTGGCCAGTTGGGCATTGGATAAGCCCCACAGCACCTTGGGGTTGCGGCGGATGAATTCAACCAGAAAGCGAGCGATGCCGCTAAGCAGCAGGTACTGGCCGACGATGGCGCCGTTGTTGTGTTGTTTACCGAGCCGCCACCAGAGCCAGGCGCCGATGAGCAGGTTGGCGGCGAGCTCATAGAGTGGAGTGGGATAAACGGGCACGAAGACCGGCTCGAGGCCTCGAGGGAAGCTCATGCCCCAGGGACGAAATGAGAAGGATAGAAAATGCAGCGTGGTGATGGGAATTCCGTAGCATCCGTCGCCGGAGAGAAAGCAGCCGATGCGTCCGATGCCGTAGCCGATGGCGGCGGCTGGTGCTGCCAGATCCAGGGTGCGCAACATGCCGATTTTGGCCCACCTGCCCTGGATGAGCAGCGCTGAGATGCCGAAGAGCAGGCCGCCGAACCAGGCGAATCCGTCCGTCTGCCAGAGAACGCTCCAGCCCAGATAGCGAAACTCGTCCGGTGAGTCGAGGACGTGCCAGAGCTTTGCGCCCACGATGCCGGCCACGACGGTTATGGCTACCATATTCAGAGCGTCGGCGGAGACGCGCGCGCGGCGGAAGCTGCGGTCCATGACAAAAGCGGCTACCACGGCGGCCAGCCATAGCATCAGCCCGAAGGTGGGCAGGTTAAAACTCCAAAGGTGCAGATAGGGAATCATGCTACTCAAGTATAGACGGGAGCTGGCGGAAGCAGCCCGGCATCCTGCCCTCGAACGAAATAACCGGATTTTCACAGGCGCGCTTGCCTCGCGGAGCGGTATTCAGGCGATACTGTGAGCATGGCAACAAACGCCCACCACCAAGGTCTTGAGGTTCTTTATACCCGGCAACAGATTGCCGAGCGCGTCGCCGAGATGGGCGCTCAGATCACTCGTGACCTGAACGGCGAGAAGCTGGTGATGGTGGGGGTGCTGAAGGGCGCGGCGCCGTTTCTGGCCGACCTTTCGAGAGCCATACAGGCCGACGCGACATTTGACTTTGTAGCCACCTCGAGCTACGGCCAGGGACAGAGAACTTCGGGCGCGGTCAAGCTGGTAAAGGACCTGGATGAGTCGATTGAGGGCAAGAACGTGCTGGTGGTGGAGGACATACTGGATACCGGGCTGACGCTCAGCTACCTGCGCAAGCTCTTCCTGCAACAGAATCCCAAGACGCTGCGCATCGCCACGCTGCTGGACAAGCCCTCGCGGCGCCTGGAACCAATCAAAGCGGACTACGTGGGCTTTTCCATTCCCAACTTGTTTGTGATCGGCTACGGAATGGATTACGCAGAGCGCTATCGGAATTTGCCGGACATCTGCGTGATGTCGCCCGACCATCCGGAGTAGGGGGCCGAGATCATTGATACGAAGCTGACTGAACAGGGTTTCAGCATTTTATAAGCAAGAACAAGATCGACAGGAGCAAGAGATGGAATGGCTGAAATCGCTGTTTGGAGTTAACCGGAAGGTTGACGTTGACCTGCTCGACGCCGCAAAGGCAGGCGACGCTGAAGCAGTCCGCAAGCTGATCGCGGAGGGGGCGAATAAGGAAGCAAAAAACAAGGATGGCTTGACGCCTTTGCTCCTGGCTGTGATTAACGGTCACGCACCGGTAGTCGATGTACTTGTGCGTGCAGGCGCGAACAAAGAGGCAAAACACAAAACGGGTTGGACGCCATTGCATTTTGCCGCGGCAAGCGGTCACGTACCGGTGGTTGAGTCACTTGTCCAGGCCGGCGCGGACAAAGAGGCTTGGGCCGGGGGCGGCGCGACGCCTCTGCATCTGGCCGCGGAAAAGGGACACGCACCGGTGGTTACGTTTCTGATTCAGGCGGGCGCGGATAAAAATGCCAAAGGTTTCAAGAACCGCGCGCCTCTGCATGATGCCGCTTTGGGGGGTCACGTTGCGGTGGTTGAGGCGCTTGTCCGCGCGGGCGTGGACATCGAGGCAATAGAGGAAGGCGGTAATACGCCTCTTCATCTAGCCGTAATAAAAGGCCACCTTCCGGTGGTCAAGCTGCTTCTCAATGCGGGGGCAAACAAAGACGCTAAAAATACAGACAAGTATACGCCGCTCCATGCCGCCGCGATGAAAGGTCACACATCGATTGTGGAGGCCCTCATCGGGGCGGGCGCGGACATAGAGGCAAAGGATGAGAAGGGTTTTACGGCTCTCCACTTTGCAGCGGGTGAAGATCACGCACCTATCGTCGAGGCGCTTATTCATGCAGGCGCGAATAAGGAAGCAAAGAACAAAGATGGCATGACCCTACTGCACTTTGCCGCACTCAACGGACATACACAGATCGTCGAAATTCTTTTACAAGCGGGCGCAGATATTGAAGCAAAGGATAACAAAGGAAATACACCCCTATTAGACGCAGCTACGGGCGGCCAGCAGATCGTAGTGGATGTTCTTCTCCGCGCAGGCGCAAACAAGGAGGCCAGGGAGCAGAAAGGACTTACGCCTCTGCATAGGGCTGCCATTATGGGCCATGGAGCAGTAGCCGAAGTTCTTATAGAAGCTGGCGCGGATATAGAAGCGAAGGGGCCCGGAGGGTGGACGCCTTTGATATGCGCAACGCAAGCGAAACATCAAGACGTTGTGGAGATACTCCGCAACGCAGGCGCGCGCAAATAGGCCGCGGCACAGGGTTCCAGCATTTTATACGCACAAACAAGATCGACGGGAGCAAGGCATGGAATCGTCACCTAACAATCACCCTGAATGCAACGATCAATTTCACGAGTCCTCAGCTAAGTGGATAACAGAGCCACGAATTCTCAGTGGCCATACAGCATTGGTCCGATGTGTAGCCTTCAGCTCTGATGGCCGGACTCTGGCCTCAGGCAGCAATGACAATACTGTCAGATTGTGGGACGTGGCCACAGGGCAACAGCAGCGCACACTTCAGGGCGATGCGGATTATGTAGACTCTGTTGCCTTCAGCCCCGACGGCCTCTACCTGGCCTCTGGCGGCAAAGACGACACCGTGAGGCTGTGGGAGATAGCTACCGGCCAAATCCTATGGTCCCACCAGGGTCCCCCATTTGAACGCCCATATTTCGGAGGCGTGATTTCGGTCGCATTCAGCCCAGATGGCCGCACCGTGGCATCTTCATGGATATATCGGAACAATTCGATGGAAGGAATGGTACGCCTTCTGGATGCGGCCAGCGGTAAGCTGCTGTGGAGCAAGAGCGGCGGCAGGTTGATAGACTTCTCCGTCACCTTCAGTCCCGATGGCCGGGTATTGGCCTCGGCTGGCGCAAGCCATGCAATCAAACTGTGGGATCCAGCCACGGGCAAGTTACTGAGCCTACTCAAATGCGGCAGCACGCCATTTTCCCTTGCATACACTCCCGATGGCTGCACACTGGCTTCGGGACAGACGAACAAGGGTGTCAGAACCGTTGAGTTATGGGATCCAGCCAAAGAGAAGCTGCTGCGCACTATCGAGGGAGCAGGCAGCGACCACGAAATATCATTTAGCCGCGATGGCCGCTATCTGGCCTCCGAGGGAGATAATGGAACGATTCAGATCTGGGACGCAGCAAATGGCCTTCTGGTACACTCCCTGCAATGCCCCAGTAATTCTGTTTCCGGAGCCATCTTCAGCCCCGTCAGCCACACCGTGACGTCAGGAGGCAAGGATATGCTCATCAAGCTGTGGGATGCGACCGGCGCATAAGATCAAACTCGTTCATCACGACAGAAAGGAAAAGTATGGACATTTTGAATTCGCTCTTTGGATCAGGCAAGGCTCATGACGCGCAAGATTCATCCGCGACTGATTGGTATTGCGCGGACAGCCCCGACCGATCGGTCCACCAGATTGTGATGCCGTTTCCGCCGGAGTCTGTGGCCGAGACCAAATTTGGCCTCATCATCCTGCCGCCAGACAAGTATCCGATACTGGCCATGCAGTCCTGGTGCGCCGGCCTGTGCACCATCAATGACGAGAGCGTAGCGATGTTTCGCGCCGGCAACTTTGCATCCGCGATCAAGCCGGCGGGCGTGACCATGGCGATAAGTTTCTGCCATATGCCGTCTCATGCGTTCCTGCTGCTTTCCATACGCGCCGAGACGCCGCAAATAACGGCAGCAGTACTCCGCAAACATAGGCATGTGCCCCCACTCACGCACCCGGTTGCCGAATGGATATCCGGACTCAGCTCATATGATCGAGAGCTGATACCAGCGGTATTTTCCACGGATACATTTCGCCTGACGCTGGCCGAAGACAGCGGAAGCACAACGCGGGCACTTCAGCGAGACGGCAGTTGGCAGGAGAGCGCCATGCCTCACGTCATCTGCGAATACCATAAGCCTCTCAGCGCCGACCTGAAACAGGCCTTTAATGAACGGTGGCGAGCTTTGCTGGCGTACAGCGACACCATACCCAGCTATCGCCGCAACTTTCAGGCCGCGGTCGGCGAGGAGGTGGTGCGAGTGCTGCCAACGGATAAAGACCCTATCCTGCCACGCAGGAAATAAGCCATTGCGCGGCATTGAAAAGATCGAGACGGACGTGATGCCGCCCGGCCACGCGGAGTAGATCATCTCCATCGCCGTTACCGCGTAGTTCCGTGATATCCCAGGTCCCAAAATCGGGACCTGGGGCACCCAAATTCGAGAGGTTGATTACAAAATCACAACCTCTCAGTACTAGCGCTTGACGACCTCCACAATTTCGCTATCCGGCCCGCTCCAGGCATCCGCGCCTTCATGGGAGAACTTGCCTGCCGCGTCATCCCAGCGTAGATGAGTGATCGCCCCCGCGCCCGTTTCATAGGCGTAGGTTGTGCCGTCGTCGGAAAAGAGCGTGAAGCTAGCATCCGCGCCCGGATATACGCGAATCCTGGCGATGGATTGAGTTTGATGAGTGCTTTCGACGGGCGAACCGAGTGGGATGATTGAGCCGGCGCGCACGAAGAGCGGAATTGTATCAATGGGCGCGGCCACGGTGATGGCCTGGCCACCCTTCACCCGCTCATTGGTCCAGTAGTTGTACCAGTCGGTTCCGGCGGGAAGATAGACCTCGCGGCTAGCAGCTCCCTGCTCGGTAACCGGCGCAACCAGGAATGCCGGGCCGAACATATATTCATCGCGCACATCAGCAACTTTGGGGTCGCTGGGGAAATCCAGCGGCAGAGCGCGCATGAAGGGCGCGCCGGTGAGCCAGGTCTGATAGCCGAGCGAATAAATGTAGGGCATGAGCTGGTAGCGCAGGCGCAGATACTTCTCCAGAATCGGTTGCGCCTCTTTGCCGTAGGACCAGACTTCGTTGGCCGGGCGGCTGCCGTGCGTGCGGAAGATGGGCAGGAAGCTCGCGTACTGGAACCAGCGGGTGTAGAGCTCCGGATAGTCGTCGTAGCCACCGACAACGGCGCGCGCGTCGGAGGGGTCGAGCAGCGGCTTGTGGGCGGGATGATGCGTTTCGGGAAGAGACTGCCAGCCGCCGGTGTCGTTGGACCAGTAGGTGATGCCCGAGGCAGCAACATCGAGGCCGGTGGGAATTTGGCGCTTGAGCGTGTCCCAGGTGGGATAGACGTCGGAGGACCAGAAGATGGTTCCATTGCGCTGCACGCCGATATAGGCGTCGCGGGAGAGGATCAAAGCCCGTTTGCCGGGCTCATCCTTGCGGAAGCCGTCAAAGAGCGCGGCGGTGTGGAAGAGCGGATAGACGTTGAAGAACTGCGTGCCGGGACCAATGTGGAAGTAGGCGCCATTGGGAGGCAGGTCGGGCTCGGTCTCGTCGGCCCAAAGCGCGTCGAATCCCTGGCTGATGATGTTCTCGTGGATGGTCTTCCAGAACCATTGCGCGGCTTCAGGGTTGGTGGTGTCGATGTCCGAGCCCGCGCGATCATAGGGCAAGCCGTCGACCGGCTTGCCGTCGGCGTATGAGATCAGCCAGCCCTTCTTGAGCAGCTCGGCATAGTAGCGGTCTGCCGGCACAAAGCGCGGCCAGACGCTGATCATGGTCTCGAAGCCCATGGCGTGGAGCTGCTTGTTCATCGCCGCAGGATCGGGCCAAAATTTGGGATCAAAGTCGAATTGGCCCATTTTGGTGTAGTAGAACCAGTCCACCACCAGCACATCGGCGGGCAGATGGCGGTCGCGATAACCCTGCGCGACGTCGAGCACCTCCTTCTGGCTGGCGTAGCGCTGCTTGCACTGGATGTAGCCGTAGGCGGCCTTGGGCAGCATATGCGTGGGGCCGGTGAGCAGCTTGTAGCCCGCGTAGATCTCGTCCGCGGTGTAGCCGGCGATGACAAAGAAAGAAACGCGGTCGCCCACCTGCGAGGTCCACTTGGTTTGCTCGTTGAAGCCCGGCTCGATGGTGGTCTTGGAGGGGTTGTCCCAAAGCAGGCCGTAGCCTTTGTTGGTCACCACAAAGGGCACACAGAAGCTGGGAGCGGCAGGAGCAAGGTAGTCGGCCCAGCAATGCACCACATGGCCGCGATGATCGAGGAATCCTTCGTGGTTCTGGCCCAGGCCATAGTAATGCTCGTCGTCGGGCGAAACAAAGGTTGCGCCAACGGTGTAGAAGGGCGGGTCGTCGGGGCGGCGGTCACGAGCCACGTCGGCAGTGCCGTCCTTCTGGTTGGGAACGGATTGGGACCAGCCGGTCAGTTCAAGCAGCTTCTTGCCATCGGGGGTAGTGAAAGTGATGTGCGCGCCCGGCGTAGTGCCTATGAAGAAGCTATTGCTGTCGTCCCAGGGTGGACCCTGGGGGCGCTCCACGCTGGCCATGATGCGAGATGATTTGTAAATGTCGGCCAACTTAGTCTGGCTGGCAGTCCATCCCGCGGCGGCGGATGTGGCCAAAACACCATAGCCCGGCGCGGCCAGCGCGGGAGTGCGATTGAGGCTGAGCGTTACGCGCAGGATGTTGGGCGCATAAGGCTCAAGGACAACGGTGCTGCCGCCGCGCTCAAGAACAACCCGATTTTCCTGAGCAACGAGGATGGAGCCGCCAACCAGGAAAACGATTCCACAAAGAAGAATGCCGCACCTGCGAACGAATGAAACCATCCGATTCCTCCTCTTGACGCGTATTCAGTCTACAACCCAAACGGCAGCCAGCGCAGCAAATTGGCAGTTTTGCGCGGCAGGCACTATACTCATCTGCGGCAGACACACATGGCGCCGCCGGTTGAGTGCGGCGCAGAACGGCAAGGAGCAACCTCTCGTGAGCGCAACCACCCCCCATCAGGACGCAGAGATCAATAAAGGGAGTTATGATTCCGCGGCATTTGCCGCGGCAACGCTCAAGAACTGGCAGTCGCTGGCCGCGGTGATCGACCACACGCTATTGAAGCCCGAAGCCACCCGCGAACAGGTGGATAGCCTGTGCGAGGAGGCGATTCGCTACCGTTTTGCCTGCGCCATGGTGAACCCGATGTGGGTTTCAACGGCGGTGGGCGTGCTGAGCGGCAGCGGCGTTGCGGTGGGTGTTGTAATCGGCTTTCCGCTGGGCGCGTCGCTGGTTTCCACGCTCCACCAGGAGGCGGCGGCGCTGAGCAAGCTGGGAGCGCACGAGCTGGACATGGTGATTCCCATCGGCCTGCTCAAGAGCGGCGACTACAAGGCCGTGCAGAACGCCATCCGCTCCACGGCCGACGTGGCTCACCATCACGGCGCGCTGCTCAAGGTGATTCTGGAGACCGCGTTGTTGAGCGTGGAAGAGAAGCTGCGCGGATCGGAGCTGGCCATACAAGCAGGTGCGGACTTTATCAAGACGTCTACGGGATTTTCTTTGGGCGGCGCAACCGCGGCGGATGTGGCGCTGATGCGCGGCGTGGCCGGCTCGCGCTGCGGCGTGAAGGCCGCGGGCGGCATTCGCACCCTGGCCGATGTGAAGACGATGCTGGAAGCCGGCGCCAACCGCATCGGCGCTTCGGCCTCGGTGGCGATTGTGCGGGAGCTGGGAGCGGAATAGGACAGGGATCAGGGTCATGGATCAGAGGTCAGGATGCCGGATCGCAATCTTGAGGAAAACCAGAATCATATGTTACGAGGAGTTAGTTCGAATGGAGCTGATTCCATCCAAGGAAATTGCTTTGGCGAAGGCGTGGGTAGAGGATCTTGCCAAGTTGCGTTAGGACGTGTTCACACTAGATTGGAGGTACCGGTACCCTGTGTTTAGGAGAAATATCAGTCTTTCCTTCCGCTCAGGACTTATATGCAGCATAATCCTGGCCCTCTTATCTGTGACATTTTCTGCTCTGACCATACGATGGCAGATTTCATTCGGCAGTCTCACCTATGGATACCTAACCGATACTGTCCGCATGGTACATGATGGCAATATCAGCAATTTCAATCCTGACCGGCTTGTACAAAGCACCCGATTTCCTTTCATCGATCCCTCGAGCCTTCGAGCAATGAACGCCAGCGAGCCGTTTGGCTATAACCTCGCACTCGCCGTGCCACTATTGCTCGGCATAGACCCAACCAATTGCGCGCTGTTGATCAATATAATTTCGATCGTTCTTTCAATTCTATTCATTTACTTAATCTGCACGCTCCTGCTTCCGCCGGCAACCTCATTCGGCGCAACAGCCGTAATTGCTCTCAATTGGCTTTTTTTGAAGATTAACTGTAGGCTTGGCCCAGAACCACTCTTTGTTTTTACCATGCTTGCCGCAACATTCTTCCTTCTCAAGAGATATATCAACTACAATCGCCCCTCAGCGAGAAATGCTATACTGCTTGGTGTCCTCGCAACACTTCCTGTCTATATCCGGTACATCGGAATAGTATTCACTTTTATATCCATTTTATTTGTTATTGTTGAAACATGCATCAGGCGAAAAACTAAAGGCATTTATCGCGAATCCCTGGCACTGATCACGACGCCAGGTACTCTTGTGATCTTACTCATATCCTACAATTACGCAGCTTCTGGCGTTTATTCCGGGCACCCGATCGGAATTAGTCCCGCCTATACATTTCCCCGAGCACTGTATTACATCGTCTCTGGCATCTGCTTGGACACCGTTTTTCCTTTCATTTTATACAAATCACGCATCTCGTCAATTATCGCGTTTTTTGTGTCTACGGCCCTT